>Ga0307486_1000559_pt1 | contig 33551 bp, 36 predicted proteins | sample CBIW02metaG_FD_203663 | JGI IMG/M metagenome (GOLD analysis project Ga0307486, IMG submission 203663) | Sea-ice brine microbial communities from Beaufort Sea near Barrow, Alaska, United States - CBIW 0.2 | ecosystem: Environmental > Aquatic > Marine > Coastal | place: USA: Alaska | collected... | reverse complement strand
CGTAGTCCTGCACCGACGGATACCCCAACCGCTTCCAATGGAATCCCATGATTTGGTATCGCCCGTAAGACGCCGATTCCAACGCCGCCTCTATGTTCAACTCCATGGCTTTATTCAGACGGGTCCACTCGTGTTTGCCCCCACGGTAACCGCCCCAGGAACTGTTCACCAAGTCCGGCCGACCCTTACGCCCCAACTCGGCGGCCAAGGGCAGATCGGCGGCCAGTAACCGACGGTTCATGATGTGGCGTTCGTACAAGATCTTTGGCATGCCTTCTTCAAAGAACCCCCCGCCTTGGCTTTCCACCTCCGATACGGCTTTGATGGCAGCGACTTCCACCCCCAACTTGCCGGCGGCTTGCACGATGTGTTGTTCCGTCAGCTGCCACGTGTCGACGCGATTGCCTTCCAATTCTTCCCAGGTCCGTTTCCCAGCGACCCCGTCGGCCAATAGCCCATTGGTCTTCTGAAACTTGGCCAGTGCTTTGTGGGTACCTGTCCCGAAGATGCCGTCGGCCTCCCCTCGAAGATACCCCTTTTCTTTCAGTAATCGTTGGAGCGATTTGACGGTCTCGCCACGGCTCCCCAATCTGATCATTCGCATAAAAACTTCCTGTATTCAGAGTTACCAAGAAAATGTGAGTTCGGCGCAGTTACTGACGCCGTTCAACGTGACGTTATCTAGTACTTCGTGATATCCGTTACCTTCCCCAAGACCAACGCGACCCACTAAGATGTAGCTGCTTCGAGTGGTCCAATTTAACTTAGCCGTCGAGCCCCCACAGTACTTTATCCGAGCGACCATATCTGCTGTGTAATTTTCGGCGGCGTGACTGGCCACGATGACGATCACCGCGCCGTCGGCCAACCGATCGATGCCGTCGACGAACGCCTGCTGCTGTTGGTCGGCCACATTGACGTCCCAGGTGTCGTATTGTGGGAGGTGAATCGACTTACTCCGGTCGACGTTCAGTGACCCCGCAAAATTAACTGAATTGTCCCAATCTCCAGCAGATTCGTCCCAAATAAAGAATGTCCACGCCCGCGGCATATTCGGTGAGATGCCCATTCCATACTCTTCAACTCGGGCTGGCGGTACATAACTATCTTGGGGATAGGGTTTGGCTCTCACGGTAAATTGACGCGGTCGTCTATAAATAACCTGATTATTTAGAACCATACGAAGAACATCATCTCCTCCGGCGGTTATTCGTTTAGCTGCCGTTAGTTTCATGAGAGAGGTCCTTAGTCGGCCACGACGATGTACAATACGCCAGGTAGAGGACTGGCCGGGTAGTTAGACTCGGTTACTTTAACGATTGACGTGAAGTCGGTCGACTGCACACTACCGTCTACTTTGGCTTTTAGTGGTGATGTGAAGTCGTTTTCACTCAAGCCTTTTCCGGTGACCTTATCGACTTTTGCCGAGAGCATTGATTTTATTTCTGTAAACACCGCATCCACTGCGTTCTTTGCTGCAAGACTCGCCTCTGATATGCCCATATCCTCACCTATCGTTTAAAGAGTTTTTCGCCCATCCAGCCGACGGGGTCCCACCGGTGAAACCGAACCGCGCCGGGTTTGGCATGGTGACTGCCGTGCCAGCAATCGCCTAGAATGAAGGGAAACATAAAGACGCTGTCGTGGGGGGAGTCTGTCTCGACCTTACCCCAATTATGGCCCCAAGTGTTGGCTAAGGACTGAAGTTGCCACGTCAGCGCCACCGGCGCCCACACTAAAGCCAAGGCCCATTCGAGAGGGAAGAGTAGGATGGACCCAAAGAACACAGGGGCATAGATGTGCCAGTAATGAGTGTGGAACCAAACGTGCCACTTTGACCGCAGTAAGCGCCCTGCGTGACGCCCACTGACGGTGCGAAACGTGTACCCGAGCAGTTGAACCGACAGCCAATGACTGCGCGCTGGGCTGTGTGGGTCCTTAGCCTCTCCCTGATGCTTGTGGTGGGCGTTGTGTGTCGCCACCCATCCGAGACTACTGCCCTGAAGCGACAGTCCACCTACGAGGGTTAAGGCGACTTCTACGGCCTTTGGTACCGTCACTGCGTTGTGGGTCAGAACCCGGTGGTACATAAAACTGATGCCCAGTTGACTGATGCCATACCCCAACAATAACGATATTCCTAACAACCCCCACTCGCCCCGCACTATCAAGACCACCACCGCTGCGTGACACAATAGAACCATGCCATAGTGACACAGTCGGTTTGCAGGTAGGACCTCTATATTCAACCGTTGTAAAGTACTCATGTTCGTTACCTCCTTCGCCCTTTTTAACGTTACAACGAGGCAACATCGTACATTGTTTCAAAGGCTTTATCGAAATCGCCGAAACGATCGAGTTGGCGTTTAGCGTTGTGTTTGACTTGCGCGTAAAACTCAGGGTCCAAGTGGTCGGCCACTGGAGTGGCTACGTTGCAGTACAATCGATACGGCATCTGAATGAACAGTCGATCTATGCCCCCCACGTCTTCCCACGGTGGCTTCGGTGAGGAGAAGTTTACGATCCGTGCCTGACGCATCCGTACTTGATGTCGCATGCATTGAGTCGAACTGAACACCTTGTGGAGCGCACTTTCCACCTTGACGTTGATGTGGCCAGGCAATAAACCTTTCTTAACCCCAGACAAGACACGATTCAGGTAGTGTTTAGGCATCCCCCGATCCAAACAATCGACCCGTAGGTAGTTCGAATAGAAGTCGGCGCAATCGACGCTGTCTCGTAAGACAGGCAAGTTAAAGACCACGACGCCTAAGGAGAAGTAGCTGCGCGAGCGCATGTACCGATCTAGATGGTCCGGGTCCAGCCGCGGATACCCGTCATTAAACCGAGACAGTTCAAACGGCCGGTCGGGACGAATGACCAGGGCCTGGTCGCCTAATTTGGCTTGCGCTATGTCAACGATCGGCCCGTTACACACGGTACTCGGGTCCAACAACAACAGCGACTGAACTTCAGGGTCGTTCAAAGCGTAGTTTACAACCGCCACCGCATCGGCGTCGTCTACTTCGACGTATCGAAGTTTGTCGTACACGGACTCTAACTTCTTCCGCGTGAGGGCGTCGTCGTAAAACACCGTCAACACCCAAGTAGGATTTTCTTTGCGGTAGCTGTATAAGGAGACAATGGCTTGATTAAGTCTGTCCCAAGGTACGGCGAATCCAACGATGTCCATAGTACCTCCCATTAAAACGTGCGTTCTCGCAGTTGGTTGCTGACCGATTCTTCGTAGTTTGGGTAATGGTCCGCTGTGACTACTGGATTGGGACCTTGTTCGATCAGTGCCCGCAACTGAGGCGTCATGTGTTCGTTCTCAGGGGGTACGGGTTGGAGTTTTAGGATTTCTTCCCGCATCAACGTAAGGTCCATCCGAGGGTTGTCTACAATGGCTTGTGGTAATGGGTGGCTGGTTTTAACCCAGCCCCAATCCACCAAAACCGTACGACTGGTCAAATTCAGTTCTTTCACTTTGAAGTTCATACGAGGCTCCGAGGTCTAACCCCGTGGGGGTACGATAATGGGTGCGATGGAGGTCATCCATCACGGTTAAGATTTGATCCAACTTACTGGGGGCGTCGTGCAACCAGAACACCCCGCTGTAGGGACTGGCCAGCAGTCGACATAAGGCCTGGTGGGGATCGGGCTGAATCCGAACAATCTCATAAAGTTGCCGGTAAATGTGGCGGTTCACTACTTCATGGTCGGCATCAATAAGACCCACCGGTTTCTTCATCAACTTACCCAACAGTCCCAACTCGCTGGCCGAGGTGCAATACACGGTCTCAGCGCGTTGGAGTAACTCGTGACCACTGACGTGATTGCTGTACACCGCCCCCGGAAAACTCTCTTCAATCCGAATCAACCAATCGTTCAAGGTGATGGGGTGCGGTTTGATCTTAGCGCCGGCTTTGTACAGGCGATAGACAAACGCCCAATCGACGCTGTGTTCCAGTAGATTAGACCCTGGCAAAAACACCACCGCCGGAATGGGGTGAGACTCCAAAGACCGAATGAGACGGTACTTATCCATCCCCTTGACCAATGCGGTTCTAGGGTCGATGGGTGTCACAGTTTGGTCGGTAACGCCTTGGACGACCATCTCATATCTGAGTAAGTCGTCACACGGGGTAATCAACAAGGCGTGTGAAAAAATCTCAGTGTAGTGGATGCTTTTATACTCAGGGTCTTTGTTGTAATAGATGTCGTATAAGACCTGCTTGTCCGTTTTCCGTTCCAACTGATGGCTGAGTTTAGTCAACTTATCCATCTGGCCGGCCCGACCCACCGTGCCCGACTTATGCAGTTGGGTATACCCATCCCCCAATCGATCAGAGGCGCTGTCGAACTCTAGGTCGTTCATACTCAATCTCCCTCGTGGACTTCCTCCGTCGAGGGGAGGAGACCAAGTCTTGCTAACTCGTCTTGAACCCGCGCTTCAATACGAGCGTTCATCGTCGCATCGAGTTGTTGCAGGGTGGATTCCAAACGGTTATCAAAATTCGTAAGGTGTTCCAGGAACACGTCGGTCAAGGTTTCCAACTTACGCATCGCTTGGTTTAACTGTTCCTCTAGAGGATTCTTGACTTCGTCATCGGCGGTCATATTGACTCCCATTAGTAATATATCGTGGTGGTGATGGCGCTGTTGATCGTGGTGGTGATGGTCACATTTTGGCTGGACGTTGTTGTTGTATTTTTAGTTGCCGCAGTAGAGTGTCCGGTGGTATGGCTGGTGTTCCGAGTGGAATTCACGGTGGTGGTGTAACTCGTGACGTACCCCCCTTTGTATTCTCCCGTGTTGTGAGAGGTAGTCCGACTGACGCCTTGAACCAACGTGCTGTACGTAGTCGTGTAGTTTGTTGTGATCGACCACCCGGTCACGGTTGTTTTAGAAACCGCGGTTGAAACCGTGGTGGTTACCGACACAGGCGCGGTGGTGTTGATGATTCTTTGATACGCAATCCCAGGCAACATACTGAAACGTATCGGGGGAGCACTCGGCAACGCCGGATGCCCACGACCCAATAACGACGACATGCGGTTGCTTGATAAGGTTCCCTGGAATTCGGTCACCACATCCGCGAAGGAAATTGGGGACGCTGCCGGTAGGGCCATCGTTCTCTCCTATGATAAGAGACATCCGTGTCTATTGATGACATTACTGGCGAGTGCGAAGTACCTGGACCAGTTCGTCAATCTCCCCCCGCATGGAGGCCACCTCACTCCGAACCTCGTCCAGCTCAACGCATTTCTCCTTAAAGCTTTGCGTGAGCAGTGCGATAAAGTCGACGTAGGCCAAACTCAATTTACCGTCTTCTCGGGTTCTCAGTAGTTCTGGGAACACCCCCGCCGCTTCGTGAGCTAAGAACCCAAAGCGTATCTTCTTATCGGGGTCGTCTTTAAGGACGTACCGACGGGGTAAGAGTTGCCGGTAACGATCGCTGATTTCAGACACGTGTTCGATGGCGTCTTTCAGAGACTCGTCTGAGGCGTAGATGAAATCGTTTGCGGTGATCTCTCCAACGACGGTGCTATTACCCGCCTTGGTTACATAACTCGCGTCGTGATCGCCAGCCGCCACGTGGTCGTACATGGCTTTGGCTTGCAGAGTCTTTACCATGGATTGATCGTTTCTTGCGGCGGTCGACTCTGGATTGGTTTCAGCTCCAGAGTCGATTCCATCCAACTTCGTCCGATCGGCGGCTGACATAGCGCCAGCGGCATCGACCGTGGCGGCTGGCACCTCGACGCTGTCCCCAGTGCTGGAAATGAGAGTAACGCTGCTTACCGCGGTTGAGTAAGACAGGTCGGTACCAACGTTGACCTGAGCGCCAGCGGATACGCCGTTCAACTTAGACTTATCGTCGGCTGTCATGACGCCAGCCAAACTGACGGTGGCAGACCCCAAGGTCACATCACCGCCGGTGGAGGAAGACACCGTGACGTCGGTACTCGCGCGGGTCACCCCTAGATTGGTGGCGACGTTCGCTTGGGCCCCTTCGCCAATTCCATCCAACTTCGTCCGGTCGCCAATCCCCATAAACCCAGCGTTGGTGCTGGTACTAATCGGGACGGCGACGTTCCCACCCGTGCTGGATTGCAGGGCTCGACTGTTGCCAGTGCCGGTTAATGACAGGTCCGTGCCCACGTTAACTTCCGCGCCAGCAGCGACGCTGTTCAACTTTATTTTGTCGGTCGAACTGAGTAGACCGGCCGTGTTGGTTGTGGCACCTGGCAGTACCGCATTGCTGCCGTTGGTGTTGGTGATGGTGATGCTGGTGGTGGACAGAGTACGGTCCAAATTGGTGGCGACGTTCACCTGAGCGCCTGCTTCCATCCCTACTAACTTATCAAACTGCTGCGTGGTCATCAGTCCGGCGGTCGACGTGCTGGCCGGTGGAAGACCGACGTTGGCCCCGGTCGACGATTGAAGGGTGCGGTTGTTGCCTGACCCCCCTAACGACAGATTGGTGGCGACGTTCGCTTGAGCCCCGGCCTGCACGCCACTTAACTTACTCTTCTCAGCGGTGGTGTAATCCTCACTGGACAGCCCTTTCCCGGATACTTTATCGACCTTAGTGTCCAAAGTCGCATCCAGCTGTGTCTGGGTGTAATATCGAGCGTCGTGATCGCCACTGAGGGCGTGGTCTCTCAGAGCTTTAGCCTGAAGTACCACGGTGGTGCTGCTGTTGTTCCGCGCTGCCGTGGTCTCTGGGTTGACTTCCGCGTCCGTTTCAATGCCGTTCAACTTTCCAAGCAGACTCGGACTCATCAAACCGGCGTCTGAGGCGGTCACCACCGCCAACGTCACTCCGGTGCCGTTGCTATTGAGGATCACGTATTCAGTGGCGGTGCGGTCGAACGTCAAGTTTGAGGGGACGTTGACGTCGGCCCCGGCCGCAATACCGTTCAACTTAGACAACAAGGCGTCGGTCAGGTCGTTCTCCGACAGACCTTTGCCCGTCACCTTATCGACCTTCCCTGCTAACGCCGACCCAAGGCCTGCAATGGAGGCGATGGTCAGATTCTCTAGAGTGTCTCGGTTCACCTTAATGAAATCAACGATCTCTTGAATCTCGTCGAGGGTGCCGTCATCGCTGTTGATCAGGGCGTTGATCGCATCCACCGCGTCCTTAAGAACCTTACCCTGCGCCGCACTCAAGGGCGCATCGGCGGTGTTGCTGGTCAGGTCGTTAACGATGGTCGCTATGTCGATCTTTAACCCAAGTGCCTGATCCAGCTGTGTTTGGGTGTAATATCGAGCGTCGTGATCGCCACTGAGGGTGTGATCGTAGATCCCTTTGGCGGTGAGCAGTTGACCAACGCTGTTTACGTTACGTGCTGAGGTGACGGCGTTGGGTATCTCACTTAGACCCACTTGCACTTTGGTGACACCGTGTGGATTATCAACTCGACCAAAGTGAGTGTCCGTGCGCCCAAAGAGTCCGTCTAACCGTTCTTTGAGCACGGTGAACATCGATTCGATGGACGACCGTAGTTGCTTATCTGATTCAGACATGATGGTAATTCCCCGTACCCAAAAAATAATAAGACGAGGGCTCCCCGGTTACAGGATGCCCTCGTCTGGAATCCGAACGTTGCGCTATACCTTAATCCTGAGCGGCGGTGGCGTTGATCTTAGTCCCAGACCACTTCTCGTAAATCTCTTTTACAGCGGTGACGTCTTTGGTGTTGTTCAGAGCGTTGTCGATCAGTTTGATGATCTTATCGTCGATTTCATTGTCGGTCTTCGCCGCCAACTTCACCAAGTGATCTACAATGATGCGCTTTACCGCTGCGGTCCCCAAAAGACTCAGAAGCATGGTGCCAATGGTGCTGAGGATGGATGTCTTTTTCTGTTCGCTCATGATACTACTCCCGGTCTATGAAAAGAAACACTGTCATATCATTTCCATGGCTTCCGCCTATACCGAGGCGGAATAAAAGGAGACCCGAAGGTCTCCTAGGATTTTGTTCCTTGGCGGAGGAGTTCTTGTAGGTCTTTTGGGCGGTCCGGTTGCGGGCGTCTTCGAATCAGTTGAATGAACCACGCAGCAAAGTCCACCTCGTACCAACGCTCACTGATGTTCCAGCGACTGGGGTCGGCGTGGTGGTTGTTGTGCCAACCGTCACCAACCGTGACTATGTTCACCAACCAGCTGTTGCGGCTGTCGTCGTCCGTCTCGTGGTTGCGGTAGCCCCACGTGTGACCGAAGGTGTTAAAGAACCCTTTGACGTGAAACAGCAACGCGGCAGGGATCGCATATAAGAACAGCGCTGCCTTCCAGTCAACCGCCCACAGTCCAAACGCATACGCTGCCAATATAGGTACGTAGTACTTATGGGTTAATTGATACCCACGCGCGCGCACTTCCCGTTTGGCCACTCTTGGGTCAAGAAAGACCTTGCGTTCCATCCATTCGCCGAACCAAGCTTCTCGCCAACCCTGAACAGTAGGGCTGTGTGAGTCCCGGTTGGTGTCTGCGTACTTGTGGTGTGTGCGGTGTACCAATAGGTTCATCAGTGGTGAAGCGATGGTGCACAGCATACCACACGTCACTAGAAGGTACCGCCAAGCGGGAGATGTCTCAAACGAGCGGTGGGCTTCCAGTCGATGATACCCCACAGTTACCCCAAAGAACCCGTACACAAAGTACGCTAAAAGCATCCACCCCAACCAGTCCCACGTGCCGTGGTAGATAGCCCAGGCGAGTCCTACGGTTGCGGTGAACTGGAGCGCGATCTGCCAGTACTTCAGCTGCACGTGTGGCTTCATGATGTCCTCGGTTTACGGATCAGACGAATGATGACGGCGGGCAAATCCACTTCCCACCATTTATCCCAGTTGTTCCAATCGTTTGGACGTTGATGGTGGTTGTTGTGATACCCTTCTCCGACAAACAGCCACGCCACCAGTAGCGAATTGGTGGAGGCATCGTCGACGTCGTGGTTGCGGTATCCGCCGGTGTGGCACCAGGCCGAGGCAAACCCAAAGATCACCCACATCAAGGCACTGGGAAGTGCGTACGCAAACAAGAACAGACGCCAATCGATCACCAGGAGAATCAACGCGGTGCCGTAGACGATCTTGAAATAGTTGCGGTGAAAGAATTGAACGTCCTTCTCTCGAGCCAAGTCCCGGATGGATCTGGGTGAGCACTTCTTCAGATTCCACCCAATAGACAACCAGGCTCGGTAGAACCCCAACAACCGAGGGCTGTGTGGGTCGCCGTCTGTGTCTGGATACATGTGATGCGTACGGTGCACCATGGTCCAGGTAATAGGCGATCCTAATGACATCATCGAACCACAGTACAACAAGAACCAGCGGATGGGTGTGTAGGTCTCATAACTGCGATGGGCCACGTATCGGTGAAAGCCGACCGAGTTCCCAAAGACGCTGAGGGTCACGTACACCCCCAGGGTCCACCACAACCACTGCCACTGACCGAACGCAGTCAGATACGCAATGGCAACCCCTCCGAAGAGGGCGTTAAAAAGATTGAGGCAGTCTAATCTGCGCGCTTCAGTCATGATGGTCTCCTACGTCTTGAATCGTGGCAACGGATGGTGGCGGTGGTGAATGAGTTTGATGACCTGCGCCGGGATGTCCCACTCCCACCAATTTACCCGAGTGTTCCACCGAGACGGGTGCGCGTGGTGGTTGTTGTGCCAGCCTTCGCCCATGGTGATCAGGTTCGCGATCCAACTGTTGCGACTGGTGTCGCCCTTGAGATCAAACGTCCGATAGCCGTGTAGGTGAGGGATGACGATGATGCCGCAGGCGCTGTGCAGCGACAGCACCGCCGGAATCGCATAGACAAAAACCACGCCTTGCCACCCAAGAGTAGCAAACAGCGCCACGTTCCACACCGCAATGACGTGGAAGTAGTATTTGTGGGTCCATTTGTAGAACGGGTCTTTACGCAACCGCTTGGAGACTTGCCCGGCTTTCTTAAACCCTGAGGTGTTCCAAGCCCCAAACCACGCGCGTAAGACCCCAATGCGCTGAGGGCTGTGTGGGTCGTGTTCGTCGTCGGTGTGTATGTGGTGGATGCGGTGCACGATCGTCCATGCCATGGGTGACCCCACGGTGGTGACAATGCCACAGAACATCAACACCGCTTCAATGGGTCGGTAGGTCTTAAAGGCCCCATGGGCTAAGAACCGATGGAACCCAACGTCGATGCCTAAGATCCCTGTGACCCAATACGTCAGCCAGGCGGTCAGCAACCACAGCCACTGTCCTTCCATCACCGCCCAGACGCCCACTGGGATCGCCACGGCGTGCGTCAGTATCTGGAGTAGGCGAACCCCCACGTTGTGCGTTAACTTCACGGTAATTACCCTCTTCGTTTAATAACCCAAATGAACCAAGCCGTAGGATCGAGTTCCCACCACTTGTGCTGAAAACTGTACCGCCCAGGGTAAGCATGGTGGTTGTTGTGCCAGCCGTCGCCCACGGTTAAAATATGGGTGACCAGACTGTTCTTAGAATGGTCTTTGGTCTCGTAGTTCCGATAGCCCCATTGATGTGCAAAGATCCCCAACACGTAGGCGATTAAGAACGCATGCAACGCCGCGGGGAGCACGTACCCCGCCAACACCAAGTCCAACCCACCGAGGACGTAGAGACCCACCACCGCTAACGCGTGTATGTAGAAATACCACCGATCCATAAACACCATGATCGGATCTTTCAGCACGTCCTTCATCGCTACCCGACGCCCGTCGTGTTCGAGGTGGTACAGGCAGAACAACGCTTTCCAATGCCCCACGACTCGATGGCAATGGGGGTCTTTCTCCGTGTCCGAGTATCGGTGGTGGGCGCGGTGTATCCAGGCCCAACTGATCGGACTGCCCGTCAAACACAGCACGCTGAGTATCCCCATTACGAACTCCACCGGGGGGTAGGTCTCATAACTGCGGTGAGAAACCAAGCGGTGCAGATAAGCGTTGAACCCCACGAGTTGTTGAACGCAGTACACAGCCAATGTTACCCACAGTAAGTCCGGGCGCTCCCAGAGAAGGTAAGCCGTCGCAGGAAAGAACGCCGCCCAAACGTAGAGTCGGTAGACGTTCATCCGAGGGGTACTATACATAGCGAGAAACTCCCAGTACGCAGTTGAGCCCACCAAAACCAAACGCGTTTTTGACAAACGCCGTCATGGGTTTTCGAATGGGGGCCTTAGGTAAGTTGATGGGGGGCAAGTCTGGATCGTATTCCAAGTTGCCGTGTGAAACAATGAAACCTTCTTGCATCATGTACAGACACAGGATCAATTCAACGATGCCACTGGCTGTGACGCTGTGGCCGAGGAGCCGTTTAAGAGCCACCACAGGCACGTCTTTAGATCTCTCGCACTCGGCCAACACTTTGGCTTCTATAGCGTCGCCTTTGAGCGTAGAGGTCGCGTGAGCAGAGATAAAGTCCGGACAGATGCCATACCGATGCCATAGGGTGTCTAAGACCGACGATAATGAGGCCAGTCCACCTTCGCCGGTGGGGTTGGTTAGGTCGTGTCCATCGGAGTAATCGGCGTACTCCAACGCGATGCCGTAGTTGCGTTGCTGGGTCTCGGGGCGTTTAAAATACGCGGCCCTGGATTCCAAGATCACACACCCGGCGCCTTCGCCGACGGTGAAGCCTGCTCGGTGCGGTGAGAAGGGGACCGAGGCGTGCTCCAAGTTCGGCCCGCGATACAACGCCCGCATGGCATCGAACCCTCCGACAATTTCTTGTAAGACCTTCTCAACGCTGACGCAAATGACAACGTCGGCCCGACCTAACTCAATCAGGTCCATGCCCTGAGTCACCACACGGAGGCCGCTGGCACAGGCGTGTTGTACGGTGTGGATTGGTCCCTTAATCCCCAGAAGGGTGGCTAGAGGACCCGTCACAGCCGTAGGGAGTGACTTTAAGAGATCGAAGGGCGAACTGCGTTTGTCTGGGTTCATTAACGACGCATGAGCGTCCATCCCAGTGGCCCCAAACGCTGAAACCAACGCCACCCTCGGCCCTGTCTCCGAATCCCGACACACGGCCTCAGGATCGTATCCGGCGTCTTTTAACGCTTTGCGGATAACGTAGTAAGAGAGGTTCAAGGCGTCGTTAGCAATACTCCGGGGGATGTCTGGCGCTAAGAATTGGGTATTCTCAATGCAAGGTGCGACGGAGGTGGCCTTGACGTGGGGCCAAAGTTCGATCAACGGTTGTATAGTCACGCGTTCCATCTTCAACGCTGAAACGATCTCTGAATGGTCGGTCCCATACGGTGAGAGAGAGCCGATGCCGGTAATGATTGCAGACATGGCGATGTCCTGTGTAAATGTGGGTTTGAATCGATATATGTGAGACCAGGGTGCACAATTACGTTGGACCATAAGGCAACCGCAGCCCGATTGGACCACCGTTGCCTTAAGTAAGATCACTCTAAAAAGTCGATGATCAATAAGCCCAGTTGGGACCCATTACTGCCCCCCACTAAGGTGAGAAACTTTCCACTCAGTCGAACGATCTCTTTCACGCCCACCGACTCGTCGTTGATCAGCACGTCGTTCTCCGCCACCGCCAAGTACCCGGTCTGGGTCAACTCGTAGGTCTCCCCCGGTGCCAGCACTATCTTCTCAGCGGTGATGACGCGGTGTTTGGCGTTGCCGGTGCTCAAACAAAAGCCAACGGTGCCGTCTTCCAGCGCTTCCACTTCGGCCCACCGAGGGTTGGCCTTTGTAGGCACGGGGTCCGAGGCCCACAGAGTGTACTCGTTAAACGTGTTGCGGGTATGGGTACCGCCTTGCACAATAAACCGAGCTTCTTTAACGGGGATGAAATCGTCGGCCATGGTTTCTTGGTAGTCGGGTTTTCTACCTAGAATGAACTTCTCACCTTTGTCCACGTAGAACCAGGCGCAGGCTACGCCTTCGTCTTTTAGTCGATGCACTCGAGTTCGCATGTCTTCGTCCTTACTCTTTAAGGTAAACGTCAATGGGAATGGCCAAACGCAACCCAACGCGATGTTCCTGCACGTAGTGTTGCAAGTACGACGGAAAGATCAGCAGCCCTCCCCGCTCGGGCTTGTGCTTGTACGTTCGGAAGTGGTTGTTGATCACGTCGTGTGGGTACCCACGAGAAGCCAATCCGCGAGGGTCTACCATAGACAGGTACCCTTCTTCGCCTTCCAAGTAATACAACGCTGAGACGTGAGCACCGCTGTGGTGGTGGAGTGGACTGCCGTGACCGTCACTGCTGTTGCGTACCCAGGCTTGCCAATTGTCGATCAGGGGTTCGTAGTTAAACTGATCCCACGCGTACTGCATCATCAAAGGCACCACGTTCTCCGCAATGAACTTCTTGAGGTTGGGGTACTGAGGTAAGTGCAGATTGCGCGTTTCATCGATGTGCTGCCCGTCCAACTGCCTCGGTTGCATCATCGCCTCGTACACTAGGGCGTCGTGGTTCTCGGCAACAACCGTATCGGCGCGAAGGACGACTGGCCAAGGGTGAATGTCGATGGGCATGGAAACTCCTTATGTCGGTTCTTGCAGATAGATATCCACTGGGATAGACACCCGCATGTCTTTGTCGTGACCGTCGACGTAGTGTTGCAAGTACGACGGAAAGATCACCAAGAGACCTTCTTTGGGGACCTCGCTAAACAGATTGAAATGGTCGTTGCGCACCTGCGTTGGATACCCTCGACACGCCGACCCACGAGGATCGACCAAGTTGATCGCGCCACCGGAACACGCCATAGGGTAATAGATAGCGGACAACACCGACCCACTGTGTTCGTGCAACTTCATTCCTTGGCCGTCGGTGGTGACCCGGACCCAGGCGTTGTACGTGTACTGGACAGCGTCCAACCCCCAGCAGTCGTTAAGGTAAGCGAGCATCCTCGGAAGGATGTGCTCGTTGAGAAACGCGTTGGTCTGTGGGAAGTCAGTGTCCGTGACCGTGTTCTCATCCAGATCGAGGTTGTCAAAGTTACGGTTGGTTAAGCGCATCAGAGACTCGGTCACCAGGACCTCATTGTCCACGTCCTCTAACACGCTGCGCCTAACTACTGTTCGCCAAGGTTCGATGTCTTGAAACATTCTGCCTCCGCCATGCACTCGGCTCGAAAATACGCAACGGTGTAGTCAACCCACTGGCCCGTTAAAGGAATGTTTTCCACCCCCCCAAAGGTATCAAGGATGGCGTCGTACGTGGTTGGGTCTTGTGAGTAAGGCACGAAATATTCGTCGTTGCCGTACAGCAGATCCGGGTCGTCCAACACCTCGAAGAACGCTTCGTTGAAGTGCTCCCACAAGAGACGCGCGTAGATCAACGCCACCGCATACGACTTCGCCGGATAGACCAACACGTCTTGAGGGTCGGTGAAGTAAGCCACGGCCGGCACCACTAAGTCGTCGTGGTCCACCACGATGTCAAAGTTCTCCAACGCGTCCGTGTGTTCGGGCGTCATCAGGTGATACAGTTGCTGGTTGAGTTTCCAGGTTTTTTTGTGACTCATGCGCTCCGCCTCACCCAATTAAATTCACTTCTCAAGTCGCGGGCGGTGGAAATGCACCGATCGGCCTTGGTGATCTCCATCACTTTCTGCACGCCCCGTACCGCGCACTTGGCAACGAACTCACAGCCGCCACAGACGCCGTTGGACTGGGCTAACGTGATACACTCGAACATAGACGCTTCTTCTTGAGTAAAGATGTTCTCGAAGGTCCAGGGTCCGGCAACCCGATGTTCCGGTTCGAATGAGGAAAACGCTTCTACGATGAACGGGGGGACAAACATCTCTCCGTTGCGATACACCACGTCCCAATCCTCACCCTCGTTGGTTTGCAGTTCCACAATTTCAAAGTGCTCGCCCTTCTCGTTGGCCGCGATGCGAGACTGAACCAGTAAGTGGTTCAAGTGGTGGAGGCTGGTTAGAAACCGATCCCGATTGGCTGGGTCTCGCAAACTTTCACGCCCATGGGGTAAAATGATGTCACTGTGGCTGGTGGGATGAAGATCGATGCGGTACGCCCGGGTCATGATGTCACTGGTCATGGTAAACCCACGTTTGGCGTCGTTGGCTATCGACTCTTCAAAGTTCATCACGCTGTAGACCCGAGTGATCTTCACCGTCTTCAAACAACTTTCAAAATACGCCACCCGTTTGCAAAGCTTATCGACGTAGGACGGGTTGTCGATGTGTCTTACTTCAAAGGGCACGGTAAACTTCAACAACCCATTGGGAATCATCGCCTCCATCTGTTGGGCCAGCTTTTGATAAATGAGGGGGTTGGGATCAAGGAACGCGCAGTTCAAAGTCGTCTTCATGAACCGCCGGGCAATGGACAAAACTCTGGGGTGTTCCAGAACGGCGTCTCTATTGTCAGAACTCAAAATGTCCGTGGGTCCTATGATGAAGTTGAGCATCTCCAGTTCTGCCACCTCGAAGCTGTCAAGCATAGCGTCGATCCGGTCAAATTCTTCTTCAGTAGGAAGAACGTTGTCTTCTTTCTCCACCATACAGCCAGAGCAGTTGTGACGACATCCGGAGGCGATCTCCATAGTGAAGTCGATTAACTTATTGATTTGGGATATGTGCATGTGCTCACCAGTTGCATTTGTGACCGAGTTTGCCAAGTATGGATAAACACCGATCCGTCTCCAGTAATCGCTGAACACGGTGAACGCCCCGCGTAGCACATTTACTGACAAATCGACATCCGGAACAGTCATTAGACTGCGACGCGCGCGTAATCGATTCGAAGAAGGTGTCTTGATCCGAACGTTGTATTGAATCCAATGTCCAAGGCTTCTCAAATTTAAAGTCGGGGTGGAAGACAGCAATCGGACTGTTAATAAACGGTGCGATGTAAAGATCCCCATTCCGATAGGCCAAATGGTAGTCGGCCCCAACGTGAGCGCTCAAGTCGTCGACTGTGAACTCGTATCCGGCGTCCACTTGATTGGCAAAGGTTTGGTTCTGTTTTAAGATGGCGCGCAAGAACTCATCGCGATCTTCCTTTACGCTGAGATCCCGGCGGCCGTAGTGAAACACGAACGTGGTGGTGTCCGATTTCTCAAACAACTCGATGTGTCGGGTGGCGTAAAGAACCTCTTCATTGATCAGGCCGTTATCAAGCATGGACTCGGTCATGTTGACGATGGCCGTCACGCTGGCGATTGTGACTGTTTCTAAGTGTTGATTGAGCCAAGCAATCCGCCCTCGGAGTTTCTCCAAGTAGGCGACGTTGCGGTGGTGTTTCAATTCAACGGGCACCAAGAACTCTACGTTCAGACCGGGCATAAACGCGTCCAACTCTTTAGCGAATTCCACGTAAGCATCGGCCTTGGGATTCAAGAACGAACAGTTAAAGACCACCGATTTAAACCCAGTAACTAGATCCCGTATGATGGGATGAGTCAATACGTCGGTCCGGTTGCTGGCCGACATGACGTCCACCGGCGCAAACTCCATCCACGACATCTCCCACCCGCGCTCACGCACGTCGTCCACCACGTCCCGTAAGGCGTGGAGGTCGTCTTCGGTGTATGGGGTTACACCTGTGGTGTTAACGCTGCACCCTGAACACCCGTAGTCGCAGTCTTTCAGTAGTTCCAGTGCCAGGTTACCAATGTTGTCCCCTCGGATCATAATCGTCATTGTGTCTCAGCCCATTGCAATAAGTGAATGAACCCGTTGCACGACTGGTCGGTACTCTGCACGTCTCTCAGGTGTTCTGACAGACACCGTCCAAAATACGTACAGCCGCTGCAACCTGATGTCAGTACCCTCGTCTTCTCAGTGTCACACCACGCAAAATACGCGTCGATGCTGTCCATCTCCAAGAAGAACTCGTTGTCCGCCTCATCGAACTCCAACACGCCAAACTGGCCGCTGGGGGTGATGTACACATGGTCGTCGGAAAACGCGTTGCGCTGGCCAGACAGACTCTCTTGAATCTGCTGAGCGTTGACGAATTCAAACTTCATCTCAGACTGACGTTCGTACAATTGCTTAATGAACGCCTCGTACTCCGGGTATCCTACCGGCAACTGATTGGCCTGATTCGGACTGTAGGGCTTGATCTCCACCGAACTGAGATTGGCCAGAAGATTCAATGTCCCAACAATCTCATCGGGGGTCTTTGCTAGAACCTCTGGGGTGGCCAAGATCAGAATCGAGAACTCCCGCTCCATCTTTAACATCTGTTGAAAGACGTGTTCGTGTCTCTCGCGTGCATCGAAGTCGTAGCTGACTGACAAGTACCAGTCCGGGTCGTGCATCACAGCGTTGTTCACAGACAGATTGGTGATGATGTTCAGATCGTCGATCCCGCGGGCGTGGAGACCTTCTTTTAATTCGTTGATGTACTCCGAAGGCAACAGCAACGGTTCGCCTCCGTAGAGGTCCACCATACCCACGGGTCTATGTGCCAGCACCTCATCCACACGTTCAAACAACCGTGTCAGCGACAGACGTTTCTTGTCTGCCAGTTGCACTGGAGTCAAGTAACAGAAGTTGCATCGGAAGTTGCAGTAGTACGAAGGATTTACCGACAAATTGATCGGTTGATCAGTCGACGTTAACGAGTGTAAGTTCATCGATACTCTCATCCACATAGGGGGTTGGGATCAAGATCCCGGTTAATCCGTTGGCTTCGATGAGGTCGGGGGCCAGTGCTTTCATCTTGCGACAGTGTTCTTCGACGCGGCCGGTCTTCTTGGCGTCTCGGATGCTCTTCTTACAGCCGTTGCAAATGGAGAACATGGGACAGAAGTAACAGTCCTGCTTTAAACTGTCCAACTCAAACACCTGAAGTGGGAGTTGCTTCTTACCCGTCATTTCTTCTTCGAAGTTGATCGGGTATTCCCCATCGTCACCAAAGGAACCGCAGGAGTAATAGTCCCCACTCGGCTGCATGGCCCGGATGCCAGAGTCGCACGTGCGCTTCAAAGGACACGTGGTAGCACCACCCGCTAGGGCAACGGTCATTTGTTGTGTGCCGTGTTCCCACTCAGTCAGTCCTCGGCGATGGAGGTCCAGATAGACTTCGTACATGTCCGCTACCAAGAAGTGCTGACCTTCATTGCCCATGGTGCCTTTCTTGGTTTGAACAACCGGCCCGGAGGCGTTGGCGTAGTTCAGCTTACACGACACACCCATGGCCTTGGCCAACTCTACGGTTTTCACCGCTTCATGGCGATTACTCTCATCGACGACGGCGATGAACGTGGGGCGGTATCCTACGTGCTCTAACATGGTGTCTGAGACGGCCCAGAACTCGTCTTCGGTGAACGGGGTATAATCCCCCTTCAATCGTTTCTCACCGTACTGGAAGCTCGTAGCGACGCCCACACGAGGGTGATTGAACAGAGGCGCCCACTTCCCCGGTTTCTTGTAGAACGGCCAGAGATTGGAGGTCAGTGAGATGCTGGTGTTTTCCATCTTCAACTCGTCCAACATCTCAATCAAGGCCCAGTAATACGCCGGTGGCATCATTAACGGGTCGCCGCCGTTGACGATGATGGTGTTGGTTTCCGGGAAACGTTCCAAGAACCGACGTATATCGACCAACTCCAGAATGTCGTTGCTGTCCTCGGCGATGTTTGTGCTGGAACAGAACGTGCATTTAAAGTTGCATTTCTCCGTGGGTTTGATTATGAGATCAATCTTACTACCCTCCTAGCCCGGAGGCTCGTTTAAACGTTCAGTGTGGGTATGCGTTGAGCGGCACCATCGCTGACGGCGTCGATGTATCGATGGGTGGCTTTGTACACACACTCATCCATTTCGTCTCGGTGGCGATACGCGTGTTGCATGAAGCACCCCAACTCACAGCGTTGAAAGTACTCGCACGTCAAGCACCCATATTTCTCCATGAAGTGTTCTTCAATGCCCCGATTGCTCTGCGGATCGATGGGCACTTCGTAGATCTCTTCGGCAATCTTTGGGTCGATGAGGTTACCGCACCCACAGGTAGTGCCGTCTTCCAAAATCAACTTACTGGATCGACACGACAAACTACTGGACTTGCGTTCCATCCACCCAGCGATCGGTTCGCAGTTTGGGTAGTTATCGATCAAAAACGTAAACAACTTGAACAGATCCAAATCGCCTGGGGCGGCTGGAGTAACTTCATCGGGCATCAGGTAATCGAAATAGATCTTAAACCCAGCGCCATAGACCCATTTAAAGAACGCGTCCTGATCTCTTAGGAAGTGATCGATGTTCTGCTTGGTTGCGACTAGACAGACGCTTCTAATGATTCTGGGTCCGAAGTATTCTAAGTTGGCTTTAAACGCTTCAAACTGCTTGCGGTTAAAGCGACCTTTGGGATCGTAGGACGTCGTGAACGTCGTGGGAATGCCCGCCGTTGCGCACTCTTCAATGAACAGACTCAATTGAGTTCGATCGTCCGTCACCAGGTTGGTCACCCAGTTAAGCGTGACTCGGATGTTATTCAAGCGTGCGTGGGCTACGATCGCTTGTGCCAGTTTTACGTACGCCGCGCGCATCGTGGGAGTAAAGACCTCCGGCGCGAAGACCTCCCCACCCATGATGTTAAACACCACAACCGACTTGGTCTCCTTGTCCAGAAGCTTCACCACCGCGGGCAATTTCCCCAGTATATCGTCCACGCCTACTAAGGAGTCGTGGTCCTGCCAGCAGAAACTGCACGACAGGTTACAGTACTCGAACAGGTGTATCGTGTATTCCTGTTCGGGGTCTCGCTTGCTGTTCAATAAGAGATCGGTCATAGTTCGAACCCTTTACACGCCTCCGACTTCAATCCCACCGCCCAATGGATGACGTGGACTTTTAACTTGTCCATGTCGGCCCAATCTAGGTAGTCGGTGTGTTCGTTGCTGGCACGTATCATGGAAATGAAAAGATCGGTTGCTTCGCCATCCTCAATCGGGTCGACGCTGCTGATGATCCTTAGTTTGGCCCGTTCGGCTTCGATTTGCAGTTTCTCGATCTGAGGTTCCTGATCCAGATACAAGGCAAAGTCCCGACACAGCGCGTCTTGAGTGGGTTGTTTCATCCGCGTGATCCGAAGCGTCAGATTGGGGTCGGTCAAGAAATTGAACCCAGGTACCTTACGCAGTAAATTCACCTCGCCGACGTGCTGGCTGGCGTCGTATCCGTACTTCTTCTGCATGTGGGCTGAGAAGAACAAAGACACCAGATTACGCTGAATTTCATGCACGTGATTGATCGTCGACCGTAACGCAAACATACGTACGTCCTCGGCGATGCTTACGCGCTTGTTGCCTGAAAGATAGTCCAACAACTTATACTCCAGAGAGAGCTTCTCTGGAATGTCGCGCACCACCGTCCGAAGGTCGGCGTCGCCTTCGAGGTTGGCGTAATCTGAAACCATCTCTTTAACGACTTCCCCTTTAGGTAACGCCACGCCCTGAGTATTCAATGCCACCAGTTCCAGTCCCAATAGGGTTTGTACTTGACTCAGAGTGGCGTTGGGGAAAATGGCTTTCAGCCACTTACTGATCAACTTACCGTAAGACTCAAGACTGGTGTAGATAACGATCTTCTTGTCCCCTACGCCTTTATACTGCGTGAGTAACTTAGTGAAACCGGTGGCCACAAACTCATCTTCGTCAGCGGTCAGTCCCATTAGGATAGGACCAGCAAGTTCTCGCTCGTCGTAGTTCTCAGCCATAACCTTGGAGGCCAGGTAGAACGCATGTTTTTCCGATTTGATGCTATCCACGGCTAGGTAGATGCGATTAAACAAATGATACATTACGTTTCCTCGATGGCTATTTCGTCGTTCTTTAAAGCGACGAGCGCGTCTTCGAACTCTTCGTTCGTAAGCATCTCATCGTCCACCATAGACACCAGAAGAACGTGTAAGTCGTTCTCTGGAATGGCCCAAAACGAAAACAGGTTCTTACTTTTGAACATGTAGTCGTTAAAGTACTTGGTGTAATTCCGCACCAGGCCGTCGTTTACCACTTCCATGGCGATAGGAAACAACGGATTGTCAAACAGATTGACAAAGTTGATGCCTTTGGTGTCTGCCGTGTCGTCGACTGGGTAGTTGTTGACCAGCGCTTGCAGGGCGTCGTCTTGAATGGTTGTCATCATGTACAAACTCATGGAGTCGATCAACGACAGCCACTTGCCCAATATACCGAGTCGGTCTTTAATCCATTTGTCGGTCACCCAATTGCACACACCCAATCCCTTGATGTGGAGCATTACTTCCAACACCATGGTTTCCAACTTCTTACATTTCAGTAAGGTGGGTAGGTTCAAATACGCGTCCAACACCTCCAAGGCGTCCTCACCCAAAAAGGTGACTTCAACCGGTAGGTCTAGGTTACTTAAGTAGATCAGGGCTTGCAGTGGGTTTACTCGATCCTTCGAGGCCGACAGGTCGATCTCCAAAGAGACCTCTGGATCGCCGATGATCTCCCGAAGGGTGGCGACGGGAATGGGGACGGTGGTTTGGACTACAGTACTCATTAACGACGTCCTCTTGAGTTGTGACAGCTGTCGTGACATTGGGCGTGACAGATGTCGCGCGCTAACGTGTGGGTGGTGTTCACTCGGGCGTAGTTATAATACGCATTGCGTAACCGTTCAATGAACCCGTCCGCGCCCGCCCGATCGATGGCGTAGCCGTCGTCCACCGTGCCCGCAGCTTGGGCTGGGATGTTGATTTCCTGGGCGGCGGTTAGATTGGCGATGGTCGTGGTGTCGTATATCACTCTATACCCATTGCCTGACGACCACCCAGTCCGGTTCTGACGGATATAAATGCGTGTCCGGCGGATGCGGGAGTAGTTCTTCATATACGCATGCAGGGTAGCGCGCATGGTGTCGGCATCCAATACCCCACCCGGACCTTCAATCGCCGCGTAGGGCGGCAATGAGTAGTATCCGCTGGTAGTGCCCCCAAACCATCCGTACAGGGAATTTGCTGGGTAGTTGTTGGTGCCCCAGGATATCCCACTGCGGGACAGGGCACTTACCCTTTCACTGAATTTTAAGTAGACGTCTGCTGTCTTGATCTCGGCCATGTCAAGGTTCCTATAAGTTTAAATGTCCATACGATCTAACGATCCTTTATCCCACGTTAAGTACCGGAATGATATCCGTCTCTCCGTATTTAAAGTGAGATAGGAGCAATCTCAATCCAGGACACGAGTTGCCCTGCCAAATCAGTCGATGGCAGTCCCCGCCACAGACATCGAATAAGTGACAACTTAAGCAGTTGGGGTTAACGTCCAGTTCGTCGACAATGCGTTCCGTACGACCGTCGCTTAAAAGGAACTCTTCCAAATTGTCGTCCAAGGTCCCGTTCGATTCCACCTTGGCGCCGTTGGCACACCCGCCGATGTTTCCTGCGCCGTCTACCGTAAACAAGTTCTGTTCGCACGTGCGGCAGTTGGTGTCTACGTTATACTGGTTGGTTTCGAACTTAGTCTCTATGGTTTCCAACGTGCCGATGGTGAAGTTGGGTTTCAGACGTTTGTACGCGAAGTACAAATCGTAGTAAAACTTATCCACCGCCCGATTGTCTGGGAACATATGGGGGTTGTCCACCGCGTTGCCGTCGGAAGTTAGACGTTCGATGGCCACGTCCGTCACCCCAAACGTCCCCCACAACTTGATCAACTCATCGACGTTGTACGTAAGAGTCTGATCGGTGACGGTCACAAACATCTTAATGGTGATGTTCATGTCTCGCAGAGTCTTCAAGTTCCCAAGCCACTGTTGATACATCCGCTCGGTCTTAAATCGATACACTGGGTCCCAACTCGTACCGACGTGACTCCCCATCACTTTGATGAAAAAGTTCGTGTGTTCATCGGTCAACTTATATATGAGATTGGTGGTGGCGCCGATTGAGATGTCGTCCCAGCGTTCTTCGCCCACCAGACGTTTGACCGTTAAGGCAAAGTCCCAATGTTCGTGAATAGGACGTAAGAAAGGCTCGCCCCCATGTAACTCCAAATGTAAATGTTCGTCGTTGAACTGCTGAGCCAACTCACTGACCCACCCAGCAACCTTCTGAGTATCCCAAGCAGTCTTCGCCCCCTTCGACCCTGAGGTAAAGCAGTGATCGCAATCCAGATTACAAGTGTCCGTTGGTTTGATGTACACTACCTTCATAACTGCCACCGGTCTTCTAAGAATTGTTCGTTACCAAAACTGATCATGATCGATTCGAATTCGTTTGTAGCACGATGCATAACGCCCGCCGGAATCCACACCGTTGGGTTGTATATCGGATCGAGGGTGATGACCTCCCCACCAATTTCAATCGTCTTTTTACCGTAAACGCATTTCAGTAGAATGTCGTACGGGTCTTCATGCAACCTAAAGCTAGGCGCGCCAGCCACCGCCCAAAACAGATGTGCGTTGCACGGACCGTCGTGACCGGTTTCCTTCTTTATCCGAACCGTCTCCAACTGCACCTCTCGGAACACCCGTTCCAACTCTTCCACCTTGATGGTCTTTAAGGAACCGTCGAACGCCTCAGCCACTGAGCTTATCGGGCGAATGTGGTGGTCGGTGTCGATGCGAGAGACCAAACTTTCCTCGTACAGATCCGGCAGCGTCAGCAGCATTTCAATGCGGTCTTTAAAATCCATGGCGGGTCTCCTCAGTAATCTCATACCTTGAGCCGTCGAAGTATCGCTTTACACGGAAAAAGAGAGGACCCGAAGGTCCTCTCTATGGGGGGGGGGGGGAGTTTACTGCCACTGAGGTGGCCATACCACGCGCCAGGCGCCACTGACGAACGCGTGCAACTGACCGCCCACTTCCCGAAGGGAGAGCGATTCTGCCACGTTCTTTTGCACATACTCAGTTAGCACGTTGGTCAAACGCCCACTGACGTAAGATTCGACTAAGGCCGGGGTCATGTACCGATCGATGGCGGTGCCTGAGACGGCTTCTGTCTCATTGGCGACCGGGAAGTTCTCCACCAGACCTAACCCGGTCTGCTCCTTCGTAACCGCGTGGGGGTTGGTCTTGTCGTTAACGTGCGCAGTTAACTGATCCCCTGCAATCTTCTCGATGGCTTCTCTAACCCGCATGGGCGTCATGTACCGAGTGTTGCTGGCGCCCGATTCTGCTTCGGCTGTATCGGCTATCTGTAGGTTCTCAACGCTACCTAAGCCCACCTGCGCCTTACTGACGTTGTGGGGGTTGTTAATGGCGTTAACGTGCGCATTAAACGCCTGCCCGACTAACTCGTCGATGGCAGACGCCACCACCGTGGGCGACATGTATCGATCGCCACGCGTGGCTTCACGCCCGTCGGCCTCATCCGCCATTGGGTAGTTTTGCACGGCCGACAATCCGACCTGAGCCTTAGTGACGTTGTGTGGGTTCGACTCGTCATTGATGTGGGCCTGCATCCGATCGCCAAAGAGAGTCTGTACTCCGGCCTTCATGGTAGCTGGGGTAACGAATCGATTGGTGGCCGATCCGGCCTCCGCTTCCTCGACAGTCGCATCCGGATAGTTAGACACCGACCCCAACCCGGCCTGCGCCTTGGTCACGTTGTGGGGGTTGTCGGTTCTCGCCGTATGGGCGTTGAACGGAAGAGTGGCCTGTTCGTTAATTGCCTGAGCCACTCGAAGTGCCGTCATGAACCGAGCGTTGGACGTTCCGTCTCGTGCCTCTAATTCCGTCGCGGTGCGGTAGTTATCAAGTAACCCGAGTCCCACCTGAGCCTTAGTGACTACGTGTGGGTTGTCAGTACGGGCTTCGTGACTGTGCAGTTCGTCGCGTACTTCTTCCGCCCGTACCAACGCTTTCTGATACCGGTCTTCGATCATCGCCTTGAGTTCGTCGTGAGACGCGATGTCGCCGTACAGAACGGCCTGCCGGATGCCGTTCAACGCCTCGACTACAAATTCAAACCCATACAGGTCGCCCAAGTCATGAAGGTGCTTGGAGGGGGGGAATGCATCGGGCCGCCCCAAAAGATCGCCCCACATGACCTCACGTTCATCCAGGTTCAAATTCTCGATGAGGTCGATGATAACCTGAGTGATGTTCGCGTAGTCCCCACCCAATACTTGGTAGTTGATGGACAGCTCGTTGGACACCTCAGGATCGGTGACGATGAGGCCGGCACATACTTCTTTACCTGACCGTTCTGACGGATCGGCGTAGTACATGATCGGAATGTACTGATCGTTCGGAACCAGTATTTCGCCGGTGTCGGCGTCGGTGACCACCAACGACTCGGTAAAAAACGCCCCGTAACGAGGAACCGCCGCGCGGTTGATGCCCGGTTCCAATGTGTGTAGTTCGCCTAAGATATTATTCTCAGGCGCCGTCCCTGTCAAATCCAGGGGATACTTTATGACGTAGTTCTCGCTCATGGCAGTAACCTTTTAAACGTTCGGAAGTCAGGGGGTCTTGGCATCGTTAAAGCAAGGCGCCTCACCGGAGTAGTCTGCGATGCGACGTTCCAGACGGTCGTCGGCTGAGATCTGCCGCTTCTTGTTGTATCGTCGCCATCCCATAACACGCACGGCCCAGTACATCAATAAAGCGATGTGTGACGGCACCCCTTCCTCTAACATTGCTCTATGAAACAACGCGTCGGCTACGGCACGAGAGACCGACGTACCGGAATAGAGAAAGTCGTGTAACAACGCGGACCAACGGGCCCACCCTTTAAATAGTGAAAACAACACTGGGACGTGCGGAACGCTGTCCAAGTCGGTGACCAAACCTCGCGGTATGGTAAACCCATAACAATCCCAGTCTTCATTCACTACCCAAAAATGTCGGGTAGGCAAAGGACTAAGGGACGGCAGTTTTAAATGCTCTTTAACCTCGGACATACGGCGTCCCTTGTTCTATTCAATATTGAATTATCGGTGGTACTCATAAAGATATCGCCGAGCCCAGGACCTTAGTCGAGGGATCGGGCGACGTCTTAAACATTTGGGTCGTTCGGCGTACCGCGCAAAACTTCTAAGTCGGCAATGATGGATGTGTAGGTTGTCTCTAAATCTGAAATCAGGGCGACGCGTAGAGCTTGCTTACCCAACAGTCGGATGTTTCGAATCGCTAACACAATGCTTTTATACCCAGCTATCTGAGTTTCTATGTCGTTCACCACCCAAGTCAGAGTTTCGCCGGTAACTTGCTGCCACACGGAGATTTCGGGTGGGACGGCGTTTGGATCGGCGCCCGCGCTTTGCCAAGACAACAGAACTTCTTCAACCTGTTTGTACTCCAAGTCAATGGTGTTTGAACCCACTTCTAGATGCGATTGACGGATGTCGTCAGCGTACTCGTCAACCTTTAAGATAAGGGCATTTCGGCTGGTGTGCCAGATTCCGGGGGCGCGCTCGAGAATGGCGTCAACTTCTGGTTGGGTGAGTTCGACCATATCGGGGTCGAGTACTTCGGTAGCACTGTACGCAATCTCTTGACTCAACTCGTTGCGAACGATTAACCTTACGTTGCCTCGGTAGTCTGAGGTGTTGGTCATAACGTATTTAACAAACACGAGGTAGCCTCACTTAACTTACGCGGTTGACCCTTTCAAATACTTAAGGGTGACGATCGCCTGGAAATCGGTGCGGTCACTTTCAGTAGCCACCATGATCTCGGTGTCGTTCATCCAGATGGCAATTTGATCGGTGGTGGATTTGCCTTTTTTCTTCCAGGTGATCGAACTGGTGTGGGGGAGGGGTAACGTAAGGCCCGTCGAGGTTTGAAACACGAACGAATTGCCAGTATCGATCCAACGCTCTCCCACCATACTCCACTCACCGACGATGTTCGACGGTATGATCAACGCCTTAGTGGTAGTGTCCGGTAAGGTACCGAAGTTGAGTATCACACCCCACATCTCACGGCCGTCTATGATTGCGCCGGTGAAGTATGGCGTATTATAATCGGTTGCGTTCAGGCGGGAAGTTTTAATTTTACTTTGGATTTGAGCGGCAAATTCTTGAATCGATTGGTCTACTGCTGCTACTTGCACATCAAACCGACTGGGCATAATTGCCTCCGACGTTAAAAACGGAGGGACGTTAGTCCCTCCGTTGTCTTCGCACTTCAGTTACTGCCGTTTATTACGACGCTTGAAGACTTGCCAGAGCGTCGGTGAATGCGGTTTCCAGAGACGTCAACGCAGCCGCTGTATCGACTTCCATTGCATCACGAACCCCTTTCACGCCTGCTGGAGTTACAAACAGGTTGGTGGCGGTACCAGTGACGGTTTCAGGAACCGTCGCAGTTGCAAAGTTATCAACCGAACCAAGACCAACGTCAGCTGCTGTGACCGCATCGATCGCGGCAATGGCAGCATCGATGTCAGCTTGAGTAGCTTTGGCATCGATCTGTGACTGAAGGCCAGACGCGACAGCGTCCGTGTGTGCCTTGGTCAGAGCCGGCGTCATGTACTTATCAGTCACCAGACCGGCAACCGCTTCTGGGCTGGTGGCAACTGCGTAGTTAGCAACGTTACCAAGACCAACGCTTGCGGAAGTCAGGGCAGCAACGGCCGCATCGATGTCGTCTTGATCAGCTTTAGCGCCGATCTGAGCAGTCAGTCCGTCGATGATGTCTGGGTTGTTTTCCAGAGCCGCCGCCAGTTCAGCGATGGTGTCCAGAGTAGCCGGGGCAGAACCAACCTTCTGGCTCCAGAACGCATCCATAACGTGCCACAGAACCTGAGTGGTCATGAACTTGTCGGCAGTTACAACACGAACGACCAGCTTGTCGCCAACGGTAGCGCCAGTGGTCAGGGTGACTGTGTCGCTGGGGACGTCGATGGTGTAGTTAGCATCGCTGATGCGGTTGTCGTTCAGTTCAACGTAAACAACGGCACCGTCTTCCAGTTCCAGAGTCGCTGCGTTATCATCAACGCCGGAGAACGCCGTCTGACCTTCAGTAGCGGTGTACAGGAAGCCGATACCCGCCGCTTCAAGTTCAGTCGCTGACGCGAAGTTGTCAACCATATCCAGACCAACCTGAGCGGCAGTAACGCCGTGCGGGTTGTCAGTACGAGCAATGTGAAGGTCCAGGGAGTCTTGAACGTTTTGAACGGTCAGACCGGTGGTACCCGCAATCAGTTCAACCACTTCGTTGAGAGTCAGACCCTCAAGTTTGCCGGAGTTGGTCGCATAGTCAGCGCTGGAGGCGCTCTGAAGCTGAGTTTTCAGTTCGGCGGCAAATGCGAGAATCGCATTACGAACCGCAGTATTTTGAGTATCGTACGACATAAGGAGTTGACCTTTAAGTTCGTGTTAATGTGAAACCAGTTACGAAGCGTACTGTGCCATGGCATTCGTCGGATCGACACTGGAACAGATGTGTCTTCCATAGCATGTGTAGTTTTTTATGCGTTCATATTAGGCGACCGATATAGAATCAATGATTCGCTTTTGAACCTGGGGATTTCTGAAGTCGTTTACTGCACTGCCAAGTAGCGTGCGACCGTCCGAATAGACGTGAGGACTTCTGATGTAGCGGTCCTTATAGTCCAAGTCATACAGCACATCGCCACGAGTATTCAAAATGTTACCTCGATACCGAACTTCAGCCAAGACGTCACGCAGTTCCCAGGAGTCGTCTTTATCGATGACTCGCACGTGATGTACGTTGTATACCACCAACATCGAATCGTCGTCAAGATTGTATCGACGTGTGGCGGTATTGAGATCCATCATTCGAGTGTGGGCGTTGCTTCGATTTCTTGACGCTTCGCCCTTTAGTACCACGGCGTAAAAATGTCGACGGATGCGAGTGAGTAGTTCCCCGACGTCGATCTCCAAAGTCCCGGCGGTGAAGCTAAACGTCCGTTCGCCGGTAAATGGTGACTGGTACGATTTACTGCGGTCTTCCCAGTCTTTCGCTGCCGAAGGTTGCACACCACCTTCAACAAAACTGATGTCGTAGGTAATCACACGCATCCGCACAGGCGGGGGCGCCGAATAGATCCGAATGTTCACTGGCTTTACATACGCCACGATCGACTCGGTCTGTCTGGCGCTGAACCCAGAACACAGGAACACCCCGGATAGGGCGTTGCTCATAGCCATCTCCTAATTAATGCCAGTTAAAGCACGGGCAGAAAACACTGCCCGTTTGAGTACGATCAATCGATGGACAAGTACAACTCGCCGCTGTCGCCACCGGTCAACCAACCGCCTTCCCCAGAACCGATGCTCCAGAGAAGTACATCCGCTGGGGTGGTGGGTACTGCCGACCAGAAACGTCCTCCATCTACGCTTCTAAGTAGCCGATTGTCTAACGTCAGTGCTACCCACAGGTTGTATTTATCGACGACCAGTTCTTTGATCTGTCGGATGTGTTCGATCTGTTGCCATGCGCCGTTGGCGGCACTGTATCGGTGATGGAGACCGCCTGTTTCAACCGCGACTATGTGTCCGTTGAAGTCCACTTCCACGTGATCGATCTGTTCCGTGTTAGGCACGCCGTTAACCAACGCTTCGGTTCCAAGGCCCGACCACACGTACAGACCGCTGGCGGTCGCAAGATACACTTCCTGGGATTGGGTCAGCGCGGCGTCTGAGATAGTAGGCAACGTACTGAGATCAACCGGAGTTTCCCAGGTCGCACCGCCGTCGTTACTTTCTACCAGACCCGTAGCTCCAACGACCACCACATACGAGGCGCCGATGTTGTCTACTGACGTGACGGATTGACCGAACGCCGTTACTGGCGTCCAGTTGATACCGCCGTCGGTCGTGCGATACACGTCGCCATCGATCGTTACAAAGACCCACGTTAATCCCGTTAAGTATCGAACAAACGCAATGTCTTTCGTAACCCCTGAGGTGACTGGGGTCCAGTTCACGCCGTTATCGGTACTGTACCCCATGAGCCCATTCGACCCAACCGCGATCCACCGATTACTTGGGCCGCCGTCTAGATCGAAAATCCGATCCGTGGTCTGCGTGAAGATCCCGTTCACCGACCCTTCTTGCAACTTAATAACGTTTCCTCCGTTTAACGCCCACATACCGTCTTCGAACGAGGTGGTGAGGTTATTGGTAAGGACGGTTATTTGTTGATTGGTGACGTACGTATCGCCAGCGATGGTTTCAATACTTGAAACAATCTCATCTCGGGTCAGACCGTCCAACTTCTGAGAGTCGACTGCAACGCCATCGACGTCCAACTTCTGAAGAAGGAATGCCTCAATCTCGTCTCGAGCGTATCCGTTCAAGAGGTCGATGGTGACGTTGTGGGGGTTGTTTTGATCGATTACGTGATCGGTCAAAATAGTGTCTTGATCCGTTTGGGTGGTCTCCAACGTGTTCAAACGGTTAGACAAGTTACCGTAGTTCCCTGTGATGTACGAGTCAATCGCCCATTTGGCGCCCTGAGGGGTGATGAACCGATCGCTCCGAGTGCCCCCACGCGCATCGGGTTCAAGGGCGGTTGCGAAATTGTCAACGTTGCTCAATCCTAGCTGAGCCTTGGTCACCTGATGGGGGTTGTCGATGCGGTTCACATGCGCCGATAAATCCGATCCCACCCCAGCGGCGATGTAGTCTGCGACAACTTTCGGAGTGACGTAGTGAGACGGCGACGTTCCCAAGGTCATAACTGGAGCCGTAGCAACTGGGTAATTACTTACCTTATCCAGACCCACCTGAGCCTTAGTCACGTTGTGTGGGTTGTTGGTATCGGCTGGGTGTTCCCCCAACGTCCCGCCAACCAACTCATTGACGGTAAGGCGCACCCCGTAAGGCGTCATGTACCGATCCAAGGCGGTGGCCGCCTTAGCTTCTTCTTCTGAAGCAACTGCAAAGTTCTGCACGGCCGCCAGACCCACTTGACCTTTAGTCACCTGATGGGGGTTGTTACGATCCGACACGTGGTCGCCCAACGGACCCGTGACCATCTCGTTGATCAACAGTTTGGTGTGGTACGGCGACATGAAGTAATCCGCCGAGTTACCAGCTTCTGCGACCACAACCGTTGCCATGGGTAAGTTCGGCACGGCCGCCAAACCCACTTGCGCCTTGGTAACAAGATGAGGGTTGTCTTGGCGTTGCAAGTGTTCCGCCACGCCGACCCCAACCTTCTCTTCCAACAAACTAACCACGTTCGCCGGGGTCATGTAGTGACTGGTGCTGACGCCTTCTCTAGCCGTGGCATTGTCTGCCGGCGGGTAGTCTGCGACTTGACTCAATCCCACTTGCGCCTTACTGACGTTGTGGGGGTTTTCCAGATCGTCTCGATGCTGACGAAACTCGTCCCCTATTTGAAACGCTATAGCGCTCCGCACTCGCGCCGGGGTCATGTAACGGGTGTTGAGCGTACCCTCATTGCCTTCGTTGATGCTGGCTATGGGGTAGTTCTGCAACAGAGACAATCCGACCTGAGTCTTGGTCACGTTGTGTGGGTTCGACTCGTCATTGATGTGTTGGGTAACAACGTTCGTCCCAGCCCCACCGTCTTCGATGGCTTGACGAACACCTTCAAGACTGTCAACGACTTCTGACGCGCCAACTAAGTCCACCAAATCCCACTCGTGATCGATGACTGGGAAGGTGGCCGGTTGTTCAACAACTTGTTCCCACGTAGTGATGCGTGGGTTGTTCATGACGTCGGCCAGCATCTCTGCGGCTTTCTCTTCGTTGATCGTCCAAGGTCCGCCAAGGGTGTTGTACGTAACTTCCAGTACCCCGGTCAACTGACGGTCGTAGATAGAGATTGCCCCATACACCGGTCGTGCGGTCGCCCTCGATGCCCCTAGGAACTGATACCCTAGAACAAAATCAATGCCATCGATGAGTTCTCTACCACTGGGCCAGTGGCGTATGGTTAGGTTTTCTTTGAAGAATGGCCCAGCCAGAGGCACCACGAAGTAAAAATCCGTGTAGTCCGGTGGGTTGATCGTGTGACGTTCATTGATGATGCGATTACTGCTCACCTGACCCGTAGGATCAAACGGATAAGCATACTGTTGTTCACTCATGTGACGATCCTTTGATTAAAAGGAGTGAAATCCTATAGAGAGCTTCTATATTTACCATATCATTTAACCGACGGTCCACGGCCTCCCGTGACTGAGACCCATCGAAGGAGAGATTCCATGCGGTATACGTACGTTCAAGCCATTGCTAAACCTAAGGCACGTGGGAGTCGTTGGATTGAGGTGGACCTTCAACACACCCAACTTCAAGTCCTGTTAAGTGACTACCATTCCGCCCAGATCGAGTTGGCTCACCCCACCCTTTCGAGCGAACAGTACCTGACGTTGGATGCCATCCGTGAACGGGTCACCGACCAGTCACTTACGTTCGACGAATGGTTAGATACCTTAGGCGATGCCAGTCTTCCCACGGTGCTTGGTAAGCCTCAGTTGAAAACCGTCACCGTAGATCACCGCGACGGCTGGATGTCTGGGTTCAACGTAGAACCCACGAGGATGGGCTCGCACCCAGACAACGATTGGGCGGCCGAACATGAAGTCGACCTCCTTCTTACGCGGCCCGATACAGATTATCGTAAACTTTATGACAACTGTCTGGTGACGGTCAATGGGTTGGTGCGGCAAACCTCATACAGCGAACAGGGTCTCTACGTCGTAAACGGCGCTCAAGCCAAGGTCGGCAGTTCGGAAACCAACCTCTCCCTCACCGATTTTTCGAAACTTGGGGGACTTGAGTTTGTTAACCTGACTAAAGAGATGCTCTACCGTCCTCAGGAGGCCGCCAAGCACTATCAGTACGCTCACCTGAACCTTGGGGTAGACACCGAGAACCGGACCGTACTGTTGGTCTTAGGGGGGTACCTACACATCCTAGACAATCTATACAAAGAGATAGGAAACGGGTTGATTCAGATCGACTTCAACAATTATCCCATGATCCAACGGTATTACGACTCGCGCAGTCTGATGAACGTGGCGTTACTCGACGCTCAGTTGGAGTCCTTCGAACAAAACGAGTCGCAACGAGTGGTGAGTGAGTTGTTGCGCAGTGAAACCACGATAGAGAACTTCCTGGACCTGCCAGAGAGTTTTGCCGTGGTGGTCAATACGCCGAACTTGTACGTGGAGAGGCATCAGGTAGAGAGATCCGGACTGCCTGGAATCTTCTTTTGGCACGACGTTCCTAGGTGGCCTTTATTGTGCCAACGTGGGAAGTTAAAAGAATACTGGGCGCAAGACGACGACGGCAAGTGGGTCATCAGTTGTGAAAGCAATCTGGTGCCAAACTACCAGTTCGAACACACGCATTACGAAACCCTGGTCAGTGTTACTGATCATAAGGTACCGAGCAATCCGTACTACGCGGATCGAGGGTACTTGTTGGAGATCGGTAAAGACCTGTAACGCATTTGAAGAGGTGGTGGATGTCCCTTTCCAAACTGACCAAACTCAGAGACGCCTACGCCGACAAAGTTAAGGCCCATCAGGACGCTACTCAAAGTAACGATAAAACCTCAATGACTAAAGCAAAGCGGACGATGAAGGCCGCGGGCAAGTCTTATCTCAAGGCCATATATGCAGCGGCAGAAACGCACTCCAAGACAGACG
>Ga0307486_1000557_pt1 | contig 33617 bp, 26 predicted proteins | sample CBIW02metaG_FD_203663 | JGI IMG/M metagenome (GOLD analysis project Ga0307486, IMG submission 203663) | Sea-ice brine microbial communities from Beaufort Sea near Barrow, Alaska, United States - CBIW 0.2 | ecosystem: Environmental > Aquatic > Marine > Coastal | place: USA: Alaska | collected... | reverse complement strand
AAATCAAAAAAATGGGGTCTATGAAAGACCTGATGGCGATGATTCCTGGTGCCGGAAAAATGCTGAAAGATGTGGATATTGATGACGATTCTTTCAAACACATAGAAGCCCTTATTTACTCTATGACTCCAGAGGAAAGAAGCACGCCGACCTTAATTAATGCGAACAGAAAAAAACGAATTGCAAAAGGATCTGGAACGTCTGTACAACAGATCAACCAATTGTTGAAACAGTTCAACCAGATGGGGAAAATGATGAAGATGATGCAAGGCGGTGGAGGTAAAAAAATGATGCAAATGATGAAGGGAATGAAATAAGCCCTCTAAGCCCCAAAGGGGGAATTTTTAAAATATAATTAATCAAGCTTTTCCCTTGGATTGACAGAAAGGGAGGCTTTAAACTATAAATTTGAAATGACAATTCTTGACGGTAAAAAAATCAGTAACGAAATTAAGAATGAAATTGCTGGGGAAGTTCAGAAAATGAAGGACCGTGGAGAAAAAGTTCCGCATTTGGCTGCAATTATTGTTGGCAATGATGGTGCGAGTGAAACTTATGTGGCCAGCAAGGTAAAAGCTTGTGAACGGGTAGGTTTTGAATCTACTTTGGTCAAAATGTCAAGTACTACAAGTGAGACAGAACTCTTGAATAAAATCAAGGAATTAAACGAAAATCCGGATATAGATGGATTTATCGTTCAATTACCCTTGCCACCACAAATTGATACCCAAAAAGTATTGCTAACAGTAAATCCGGATAAGGATGTAGACGGATTTCATCCTACAAATTTTGGAAAAATGGCCCTGGATATGAGCAGTTTTATTCCCGCCACACCTTTTGGAATTCTGGAATTATTGGAAAGATATAAGGTTGAAACACAGGGAAAACATACCGTTGTAATTGGCAGGAGTCATATAGTTGGCAGGCCAATGAGTATTTTGATGGGAAGAAAAGGATTTCCCGGAAATTCAACCGTAACCCTTACCCATAGTTATACCAAAAACATCACTCAAATAACTTCCCAAGCTGATATAATTATAACTGCTTTAGGAAATCCTGGATTTTTAAAAGCCGAAATGGTAAAAGAAGGAGCCGTAATTATCGATGTGGGAATCACAAGGGTTGCAGATGAAAATACTGCAAAAGGTTACCGCATTTCCGGAGATGTGGATTTTGAAAACGTGAGTAAAAAAGCATCTTTTATAACGCCAGTTCCTGGAGGAGTAGGGCCTATGACCATCGCAATGTTGCTAAAAAACACCTTGCTGGCAAGGGAAAACCACCTGTTGGAATAAAGGTTTTGACCCTTTCAAGATTAAAGTCACCGGCTTTCAAATTGCTCCGCCTGATTTAAATTTGATATATACTTAATTGGCCGTCTATTGACGGCCAATTTTTTTTTGATATTTGATTATTTCTATGCCTGAGATTCCAGTTTCCAATCCAAGTAATTATGCAGATCGGTTTCTATAAATCGTAATCCGAAAGAAAATACCGCCAGATCATCAATATATCCTATAATGGGAATAAAATCGGGGACAATATCAAATGGATTTAAGATATATAAAAAACCGAATGCTATAGTTGCTATTGTAAACCAAGGCACTTTGGTGTAAATTCCTTTTCGGTAATCTGTGAGCATTCCCAGCATAACCTTGCCAAGTTCGGAGTATTTCTTCAGGACATTCACATTGACTAGTTTACTGGAAATTTCCTCCTGGTTGTCCATAACCACATCTACATCATCCTCTTTAATTTGAATGATGGAATCACTCACATAATCTTCATCAATGATTTTGCTCTTTTTATTAAACATATTTTTATTTATTTAAGAGGTTGTTGTTTTAATTTCATCTTTTTCATTTCCATATTCTTTCTTGTATATTTTTAATATAAGCAAAAATAATGAGATTAAAAGAGGCCCGAAGATAAGCCCTATAAACCCGAACAAAGGAACACCAATTACTACGCCAATCAAGGTGATTAAGGGATGCACGCTGGAAAGCTTTTCCAGAACATATAGTCTTACCAAATTATCTGTCACCCCTACAACGGTAAATCCATATATCAAAATTCCTATAGCTTGCCAGTTTTGGCCTTGTGAAAACAGTAATATGCAAACGGGAATTATTCCCAATGCAGTTCCTACAAATGGGATCATCGAGCTAATTGCCGTAATTGCAAACCAGAATAAGGGTTCTGGAACGCCAAAAATGAGATAACCTATTAAAGCAATGATTCCCTGAAACAGCGCTACCAAAGGAATTCCCAGAGCATTGGAGCGTACTGAAATATCACTTTCTTTCCCTATTAACTTGATGTTTTCTTTTCCTAATGGAATATACGAAATCAAAAGTTCTTTCAGTTTTTCCTGGTTGATCAGCATATAGTAGAGCAGGAAATACATGATGGCAATGGCGATCATGGCGTTAAATGTGCCACCGGCAAAATTTTGTAGGTTGTTGGATATCCAATTTGTAATTGAAGAACTATCTATAGTATTACTAAAGTTATAATTAAAATATTCTTCCAGCTTCCCGATTTGGTCTTTAATAACATTGACTATTTTTTCAGAATTGGTTATGGCTTTCTTAATTTTTGAGGTAAGCATTATTGCTATTAAACCCACCGGGATCAGAATTATTATAAAAGATGCCAGCATCAATAATACTGCTGCCAGGGATTTTTTCCAGCCTTTGGCCACCAACTTTTTCATCCAACTTCTGAAGATCACAAAAAGGGTAATTGCACCAAGTACCCCTGAGATATAAGGCACTAATTCCTTGAATATTAAAATTCCTAAAAACAAAATAATGAACAGCACGAGCAATTGGCGCACTAAATCGTGATTTAGTTTATTCATGGATATAATTATTTAGCAAATAGCTGATCGATGTTTTTGAAGGCTTTAAATTCCAGTGCATTTCCTGAAGGATCCCTAAAAAACATCGTTGCTTGCTCCCCGGTTTTACCATGAAACCTAATATAAGGGTCAATCACAAATTCAATGCTTTTCTCCTTTAAAACTTCAGCAAACCCATGAAATACTTCCCATTCTAAAACCACCCCAAAATGTGGAATTGGCACTTCTTTTCCATCCACCGGATTTCCTTTTATGGCCGGAGATGTTTGAGATTGTTGTTCATGCAATACCAACTGATGACCGAAAAAATTAAAATCCACCCAATGGTCGCTGCTCCTGCCTTCAGTACACCCCAAGGTTTCACGGTAAAAGACCCTGTTTTTTTCAAGATTGGATACTGGAATAGCAAGATGAAAAGGTTGTAGTTTACTCATATTAATTATTTGTTTTTTCGCACTTCTTACAATTATCTATTGAAGGAATGTATTTAATGATCATTCCTAAATAAAATCATGGGTGATGGAGAAGAATTTTGTCAAAACTTCCCTACTAAAGGCTTCGTTCCTGGTCTTGATCCCTGATTTGATGGTTGCTTGCTTGAATTTATCGTAAAAATATAAAGATATCCTTATAATAACTCAAGGTTTATCGCTAATAATCTGTTAATATTTCTATTCGGAAGGATTCCTGCGCTTAAAATGTTTTGAATCTGAAGAATTGGATGGATTTTGATGAGGTCTTGACTCTGCCAATCCGGATGGTTTATTCACAGGTAAATTTGAAGAGGAGTTAATAGTTTTTTCAGATTTTGAAACCATATCATTAATGGTTTGCAGTTCCTCCAAAGTTAGATCGCGCCATTCACCCACTGGAATATCAAGTTGGACATTCATTATCCTGACCCGTTTTAGGTGAGTAACCTCATATCCTAAATATTCACACATCCGACGGATTTGCCTATTCAGGCCCTGGGTAAGTACAATCCGAAAATCAAATTTACCGAGGCGTTCAACTAGGCACTTTTTGGTATAGGTCTCCAGTATAGGAACCCCCTGGCCCAAACGTTCGATAAAGTTTGGGGTAATTGGCCGGTTTACAGTCACAATATATTCTTTTTCGTGATTGTTCCTGGCTCTTAAAATTTTGTTTACAATCTCACCATCATCCGTTAAAAAGATAAGCCCTTCACTGGCTTTGTCTAAACGGCCTATTGGAAAGATGCGTTTGGGATAATTTATGTAGTCTATGATATTGTCTTTTTCCACACCCGTATCTGTAGTACAAACAATCCCCACGGGTTTGTTAAAGGCTATGTAAACAGGTTTTTCATTCTTGTTCAAAATGGTTTCCCCATCAACTTTTACTATATCACCTTCGGCAATTTTAGTTCCCATTTCCGGAACTTTTCCATTTAGGGTAACCCTTCCCTGTTCAATTAGTTTGTCGGCTTCGCGCCTTGAACAATATCCGGCTTCGCTTAAATATTTATTGATTCTGGTAAGTTGCATCTGATAATATAAATTAGGACTGCAAAGATAATGGTTCAGCAGCTAAAAATCCAGCTGATATGAACAATTTAAATTTGCAGTCCTTTTAAAGAAATTATTTGTTGTGTGAACTTTCAGCATCAATAACTTCAGAATCTTTTCGGTATTTCAGCATTGAAATCCCGGCGGTAAAAAAAATAAGTCCGAGAATTGCCAAAGCCCATGGACTTAAAGATGGTATTAATGAACTTCCAAAAATCCCCAACACACCCATTACCAAACCTACAGCCCCGACAATTGTCATGATTAGCGCTAAAATCTTGATCATAATAAAAATTATTTGTTAGAGGATAAAGGTAAACAAAGAATTTAAACGCTAATTTTTATTAACATATCATACGAGGAATCAAAATAAATTCTTAATAATTTAGATATTGTTCTCAAAATGAATAATTGATAATTTCCATGGTTTAGATCCTGAAATTATCCTCAATATATTATTCGTTCGAACGATTTACCAACTAATCATAAAATATTTAATTTTTGCATTGTCCGGAATTTGGGAAGCAATTATCCTGGTATCGGTGTCGTACCTAAGGCTGGAGGGTAATTCTTTTTTATCGATAGTGAGGTATAAATTGAGTTCATCTATAAATATCACTGCCGAATTAAGGGTGTTTTCAATTCTGGAGATTGCATATTTCTCAACCACATCCCCAAAAGTGCTTTTGATGTTCAATCCTTTAGCAGTTTGAAATTTATGGTCCAAAATTTGGATGTATCCAATGGTACTGGTAGAATCAAATTGTTGAACCGGCTCCAGAATCAAAAGTGGGGAGCCGTCACGGTCAAAAATTTCAATATTGTTCACAACATTCAAAAACTGGCTTTTGGATATGTTTCGAACGATGGAATCTTCTTTAAAAATGGAGTCCAGTTCATTGATTCTAATTTCTTTAGTTAGAGGTCCAACCCGGTTATTATCAATTAAAAACGGATCGGAATCCCTTCCACAAGCCATTAATAGAACTGCAATTATTACAAAACTTAATATTTTCATACTTAATTTATTTTTTCCGGCCAATCGTATAATCTTTAATTAGATGATCCTATAACTTTATAATTACTGGGCGACAGGTATTGGTTTTTTTTTGAAAAACACCCATTGCGGGCTATTTAAATGCTTTGTTCAGAATGCTCATAACGCCTCTTATAAAGGTCGCGCTGGTTAGCACTTTGATAATGGCACCTTGAGATTTGCCGGAGCTTCTCCTTGATCTTGAAGCTGTACGTTCGACAGTTTCCCGTTCCTTTTTAGCTTTCTCTTTGGCATCTTCTTCCTCTGCACGTTCAATTTTTTGATTTAATAATTCATAAGCACTTTCCCTGTCTATAGTTTTATTGTATTTGGAAAAAAGCTGTGAAACATTTATCAAATTGTTTATTTCCTGCGGTGTTAAAACATCCATCCTGCTCATTGGGGCGCGCATCATAGTTGCCGCAAGTGGAGTAGGCCTTCCTTTTTCGTCCAGGGCTGAAATTAAAGCTTCTCCAATTCCTAACGAAGTTAATACCTCTTTGGTATCGTAAAACTCTGAAATTGGATAATTTTCAGCAGTTAATTTTATTGCTTTCCTGTCATTGGCCGTAAAAGCACGAAGCGAATGCTGGATTTTTAATCCTAACTGACTCAATACTTCCTTAGGAACATCGGTTGGGTTTTGTGTTACAAAAAAAATGCCAACTCCTTTTGAGCGGATCAATTTAATAATACTTTCAATTTGATCCAGTAAGGCACCGGAAGCTTCTTTAAAAATTAAATGCGCTTCGTCTATAAACAGCACCAATTCCGGTTTATCACTATCTCCCTTTTCCGGAAATGTCGAATAAATTTCAGCTAATAAACTGAGCATAAAAGTTGAAAATAATTTGGGTTTATCCTGAATGTCAGTTAGCCGAATTATATTTACATAACCTTTTCCTTCAGGGGTTTTTCTTACAAGATCCTCCACCTCAAAGGAAGGCTCTCCAAAAAACAGATCGGCATCCTGTTGCTCCAAAGCCACAATTTTCCTAAGGATAGTGCCGGTTGACATTTTGGACATTCGGCCATAGCTTTTTTCAAATTCTTCCGTGCCTTCCCCTGTGGCAAACTGAATAATTTTTTTGAGATCTTTTAAATCCAGTAAGGGTAAATGGTGGTCGTCACAATATTTAAAGACAATGGCCAGAATCCCGGTTTGAGCATCGGAAAGGTCAAGGATGCGTGCAAGTAATACCGGGCCAAATTCGCTAACTGTAGCTTTTAGTCGCACTCCGGGTTGTTCGGAAAGGCTTAAAATTTCAACCGGAGATGCCTGAGGTTTAAATTCAAAACCTATGATTTTGTGACGGGCTTCCAGCTTTTCGTTGATTGAGGCAGGCTGGGCAATCCCACTTAGATCGCCTTTAATGTCCATCAGCAAGACCGGGATCCCTTTTTCAGATAAATTTTCAGCGAGGATCTGTAATGTTTTAGTTTTTCCGGTACCAGTAGCTCCCGCTATCAGGCCATGACGGTTCAGGGTTTTTAACGGAATTTTTATTTGGGCTTCCGGAAAGGGTTTTCCTTCCAGTATTGCTGCACCCATAAAAATGTAATCCCCCTTGGTGGTATATCCGTTTTGGATATGTTCAACAAATTTTTCCTCTCTTGACATACTACAAAGTTATTATAAAAATACAGTTTGTAACAAAAACAGTTGTTGTGGTATATAGTTTATGGTTTGACTAAGTTATTATAATAATTGGAATTGAAACCAAACCTGTTTAGCAATCTCTTAGCTTTTTAATATGGCGCAAATAATTTTTTTGCACACGATTTCAATCGTGGTAAATTAATTCGAAAACAATCCCAACATTTTTAACAATTTTCATCCTGTCAAGCCTAAATTTGTTATAGAGTATTATAGAATAAAAACTGTAATTTTATGGACATGAAAAAATACTGTTTGTTTTTATTTAGTTTGATGATCTTAGGGTGCCAAACCCAAAAAATCGGACTCGAAAAATTGTCCATTTCGAAAAACGATCTATTAAAACCGGTTTTTGATAATGCCGAAAAATATGAAGTGCAAATACTTTACACCCAGGTTAACCGAAAGCCAAACGGGGAAATTGAATTTACAGATTTTGAATATAGGGTGAACGATAACGCCTATTTTTATCCGGCGAGCTCAGTTAAACTCCCTGTTGCAGCAATGGCCTTGGAGAAATTGAAAGAGTTACGGACCTCAGAACAAATTGGAATTATCAGAAATACTCCGTATTATTTTGAAGGTGATTCGGTGAAACATTCAATTTCTCAGGATATTGAAGCAGTATTTGCGGTAAGCGATAATGAAGCCTTTAACAGGTTGTTCGAATTTCTGGGACAGGATTATATCAATAACAAATTAGAACAGAAAGGATTGAATCCGGTAAGCATTTCACATCGGCTTTCAGTAGGAGATGCATTAAAAACCGAAACAATTCCAATGATTTTTGAAATTCTTGAAAATAGCGATTCTACAAACTTCCGTTTTCAAGGCACTAAAAATCTGTCTTCAATCCCGCTTAATATGAAGGGAATTCAAAAAGGGATCGGTTTTATTCAGAATGATACTTTGGTTGATGGAGCTTTTGATTTTTCATTAAAAAACTATTTTCCGCTACGGTCACAACACCAACTGATGAAGCAATTGATGTTTCCGATGAATTTTCCTGAAAACAAGCGTTTTGATATGGATGAAGAAGACAGGGAATTTTTGCTTAATGCTATGAAACAACTTCCCCGGGAGGCTGGTTATGATCCTGAAGAATATCCAGATAGTTATATAAAATTCTTTTTATACGGAGATACAAAAAATGCCATTCCCGATGAGATAGAAATTCACAATAAAATAGGTGAGGCATACGGCACACTTACTGAAACAGCTTATATAACCAATGCATCCAAAGAGGTGGAATTCCTTCTTTCAGCTACCGTTTTGGTTAATAAAAATGGGATTTTTAATGACAATAATTATGAATATGAGAGCATTGGAATTCCTTTTTTCGCTGCTTTGGGTAGGGAGATCTATGAACTTGAATTAAACCGGAAAAAATAAACCTATGGCTTAAAATTCTTGTTTAAAACATTCTTCGGTAAAAAAAAGATCTCACTAAAACCTATTTTACCGCAGGAGCAAGCATTTGTATGGTTCCTTTTTCGGCATCTATTTCAGCTTCAATTCCGTTGGGAATAGTGAAGTTATCCTTTATATGTCCAATCATAGTTCCGGAAAAAGCAGGTATTTTTAATGGTTTTATGTAGTAGTCTATTACTTCTTCAAGCGTTAATGATCCATATCCGTTACCACCGGGATCACAATCTGTACATTTTCCAAATACAAAGCCGGAAATTTTATCCAAAACGCCACCAAGTTTTAACTGGGACATCATCCTGTCTACCGCATAAATTTTTTCACCGACATCTTCAAGATAGATTATTTTGTTTTCCCAATCCGGCAGGTATTCAGATCCCATAATCCCTGTTAATACCGATAGATTTCCTCCCATTAAAACGCCACTTGCCTTTCCCGGATAAATAGTGCGTATCCTGTTTGAAACCTGAGTGAGATTATCTCCGATCTCGATAGGATTTTCCATCAATATTGCCTCCCCGTCAAAAAGGATCTTTTTAAAATAGGAATAACTGAATTTATTCCAGGTGGAAACAGCCAAAGGTCCGTGAAAAGTAACCAAACCGGTTTTTGCGTAAATAGCCAGATGCAGGGCGGTAATATCACTATAACCTATGAAAATTTTAGGGTTTTTTGAGATTGCCTCATAATCGATCTTATCTAAAATTCTGGCAGCGCCGGAACCGCCTCTTAAAGCGATAATTGCGTTTACTTCCGGATCTATGAACATGTCGTTGAGTTCCTGCGCCCTTTCATCATCGGTTCCGGCAAGATGACCATACCGGTTGCTTACGTATTTTCCCAATTTCACCTTGAGGCCCATAGCCTCAAAAGTTTCTACCGCAATTTCATAAGGTTCAGTTTCAAAAATGGCCGATGCGGGACTTACAATCCCAATAGTATCGCCGGCAGATAAGTGTTTCGGCAAGAGAAATTTTTCATCATTCAGGGGCGAAGAAAGGTCAAAAGGGGAAATAAATGAAGATAGTGTGAGCGCTAATCCTCCTGAACCTAAATTTCTTAAAAAATTTCTTCTTTCCATTTTATTTGTTTTGATTGATTTAATTCAAGTTGATTTTAAAGACGGTTGTAATTTATGGCAATTTATTTTTAGTTTTCGGGAGGGAGGGGAAAAGCTTAATATTTTTTATAAATTTTTCTGAGAATTAATTCCATCTGTTTTTTTATTTCAGAAGAAGGAACCGTGTAATTATTATTCATAAAACTGAAGATCAGCACTTTTCCGGATCTTGCTTTCAGATACCCGCTTAAATTGTGATTGTTCCTTAAAGTTCCGGTCTTGGCAAAAATATAAGGTTCATCTGCAACATAACTATTTTTTATAGTTCCTGATTTCCCTCCGGTAGCCATCAATGTAAAAAGTCTTTTCTGTGGGACTTCCCGGATTATTTTTTTCAGTAATTTAACCATGGATCGCGGGGTGATAAGATTATACCTTGAAAGGCCGGAGCCATCTACCCAAAAAGGTTCATCGGGCAAGTCCTTTAAAAAGTTTTCTTTTATATGGTCAATGGCAAGATCTGTTTTTAAGCTGTCCGAAATTTTTCCGGATACCATAAAAAGGATCTGTTCTGCGATAAAATTATCACTTTGCTGCAACATTGTTTTGTAAAGACTATCTGCTGGCAGGCTGTAAAGAGTTTTTATATCTGAAAAACCTTCAGTTTTCTGTCGAATAATCTCAACCGGCTTTTTAAGGGTATCAGCCAGTAATTTGACAAATAATTCCGGGGAATATTTAAAAGGAACAATTTGGCTAAACCCCTTGTCTCCGATAAATATTTTATGGCGAAAAATATTTGCCGTGGGATCCCTGATTAATCCTGGTAATGCATCAGGCTCAATCAGCAAATTATCTTTAAAAAATGAAGGAGAGCTATTTGGTATGTCAAGTCCCGGAATAAAATCAAATTTCACATAATTCCCATAGATGGGAAAGGCAGAGCGTTCAACCGAATAATATGAATTATAATCGTCCCAGGCCCATCCGGGGCCAAAATGCGCCTCGGTAAAAACGGGAGGCAGATAGTACAATTTTTGCTTGCTATTTTTTAAGAATTGATAAATCATGGATTCCGGCAGATCCGGATACAAAAATGAAGGATCACCCGTGCCCCAAAATATCAGGGAATCGTTTTTCACAATGTATTTCAGGGCAGGAATGGAATCGCCCAAAATTTTCAGCCCTGCATAAAAAGTCAATAATTTGGTATTGGAGGCCGGGGTGAAGTATTTATTGGAATAACGCTCGTAAATCATTTTGTTTTCTTCCGCATCGAAAACCGCCAATCCCGAAAACCCCTGTTTAAAAGCCGCTGCTTTATTAAAAGTGGTATTAATTTGATTTGTTGTGGAGCAGGAAGATAAAATTAGCACCACAAAAATCATTAAGAGGGAATCTGATGGGAAAAGCTTTAGAGGGGTCTTTTTCAAAATAGTATTGAGTTTTTTAAAAGAGTAATTAAGTTTACTTAAATTTTAGTACAAGTTAGTCTAAAATTAATGTATTTATTAAAAGTTATATTTTTTACCGAATAAAATTGTTTTTAATAATAGTATTCGGTTATATTTGATAATCATTAACAATTTTTTAACAAGCTAACGCATGAGAAACAAATTTACAATTTTAGTCTTTATGGCGCTGTTCCAAATTACGGCAATGGTAGGTCAGGAAAAGACAGTAACGGGTGCGGTAACCTCATCAGGAGATGGGATGACCTTGCCAGGGGTGAATGTAATTATTAAAGGCACCAATCAAGGTACTGTAACAAATATGGACGGGAAGTACTCCATAAATGTTAGTGAAACAGCTACCTTGTTATTTACATCGGTTGGATTTGCTTCCAAAGAGGTAGTCGTTGGTGATCAAACTCAAATCAATATTTCATTACAGGAAGATTTGGAAAGCTTGGATGAGGTTGTGGTTACTGCTTTAGGGATTTCAAGAGAAAAAAAGTCCTTAGGTTATGCAACTCAGAAAGTTGATGGGGATGATCTTAATCTGACAAATGAACAAAATGTTTTAGGCTCGCTTTCCGGGCGGGTTGCAGGAGTTCAGGTAACAGGAGCTTCGGGAGCAAGTATGGGAGGAACTCAAAAAATAAAAATCCGGGGAGTCAATTCTATTGGGGGTGGAGATCAACCATTGATCGTTGTTGATGGAACTCCTATATCCAATGCAAACTTTTCAGGAAATGATCAGGCCGATTTTGGTAATTTGGGACAAGACGTAAACCCGAGTGATATTGAATCGGTTAATGTGTTGAAAGGTCCTGCTGCATCAGCTTTATACGGTATCCGAGGTCAGTATGGTGTTATAATGATAACCACTAAAAAGGGAAAAAAAGGTGCGAAAGATGTTAGTGTGCAATTAAATTCTTCATTTTCTGTCGAGAGAGCAGGAAATTTTATGCCGTTACAGAATTTATATGGTGGTGGTTCAAGTCAGTCATGGCGTACCCTGTCTAATGGAGATAAATATGTGGATCTGAGTGTTGATGAGAGTTGGGGGCCAAAAATGGATGGAACACCCGTTCGTCAGGTTTTTAGTTTTTATCCGCAGGACAGTGAATATGGACAATTAACGCCATTTGATTCACATCCGGATAATATCAAAGATTATTATGAAACAGGATATAACATTAATAACGGAGTATCAGTCTCCGGAGGGAATGAGAATTCAACATTTCGTCTAAGCCTTAATGATACCAGAATAGAAGGGGTAGAGCCTAATACTCATCTTAACAGAAATAACCTGGGCTTAAATGCAAGTCTTGATCTTACGGATAAATTAGTTGTTTCTACAAACATAAATTACGCAACCAATAATGCTCAACGTCCATCTCAGGGGTCTGAATACGGAACTGGTTATTTTGTGCAATGGTTTCAAAGAAATCTGGACATGAACCGGATGAAAAATTATAAATATGAAGACGGGACTTTTCTGCATTGGAATCTTCGAAGACCAGATGCAACAACTGGAGAAATTGAGGATTTAAGTCCCCTATACTGGGACAATCCTTATTTTAATGCTTACGAAAACACCAGTAATGATAATAGAGACCGATTTTTTGGAAATGTAGGTTTAACTTATAAAGTCCTACCTGAATTGGAACTAAGCGCATTTATTCGTTCTGATATGTTTACCCAGAATATTGAATCAAGAACTGCTTTCGGTGGGAAAAGGCTTCCGGCATACTCAGTTGGAAAATTCCAAAATAAAGAAATGAATTATGAGTTTTTAGCGCAGTACAATAAAAAATTCGGGGAACTATCACTTAATGCGACTTTGGGAGGTAATATTTATGATAGAAGATATTCATATCTTTCCATGAGTACTGTAGGAGGACTTTCTGCTCCTGGTTTCTTTAATATTGACGCTTCCATTGACAGACCAAACACAACTTCTTATTTATTGAGAAAACAGATAAGAAGTGGATTTGGAATGGTTTCAGTTGGATTTAAAGACACATATTATATAGATGCTTCAATCAGAAATGATAATTCATCTGCCTTACCTGAAGCAAATAATTCTTATTGGTATCCATCACTTTCAGGTAGCTTTGTGTTTAGTCAGTTATTGGATTGGAATACGCTCTCATTTGGGAAAATACGAGGGAGTTATGCTAAAGCCGGGTCTGATTTAGATCCTTATCAAACGACTGAATCTTTTGGGGTTGGTACTGTATATGGAGGTACTAATACTTCATTTGTGCCGGATAATTTAAACAATCCAACAATAGAGCCTTCCTTTGCTCATTCTTATGAGGCCGGAATGGAACTTCGGTTTTTTAAAAACCGTTTGGGATTTGATTTCACCTATTATGAACAAAAGAACAAAAAACAGATCATTAGCCTTGATGTTTCGGGGGCGAGTGGATATAGTTCAAGTACGATCAATGCAGGTTTAATAGAAAATAAAGGGATTGAGCTCACTATTAATGCAAGACCAATTCAAACTGATTTTTTCTCCTGGGATGCCACCTTTAATATCAACAGAAATAGGAGTATGGTTGTAGAGCTGGCTCCGGGTATTGATGTTTATACATACGGGTCTACTACTTATTCGAGCGTCTCAAGTTATTTGAACTCCTACGTTGGAGAACCCTTTGGGAGTCTTATAGGCCAGGCTTATCAGCGAGATGATGCTTCTGGTAAAATCCTTTTAGGAACAGATAATATGCCTTTGTATACAGATGCCACTCACAATTTTGGAAGTGTGCTTCCGGACTTTAATGGAGGTTTACAAAATACCATCCGCATCGGGCAATTTGATATTTCTGCAATGATAGATTTCCAGGGTGGTGGTCAGTTTTTTAGCAGATCAAAAATGCTCGCAGTTAGAACTGGTCAGGATCCTTTGACCGTTGCCATAAATGATAGGGGACAAAATGTAAGAGATCCTTTAGAAGATGGCGGGGGAGTGAGAATTTCCGGTATTTCTGCTGAAACTGGAGAAGAAGTTTCAAATTATGTTGATGCGAGATCTTATTACCGAAATGTATTGGGCAGAAGAATTTACGAAGAATGGTTATTTGATGCCTCTTATATCAAATTGAGAGAAGTTAGATTAGGGTATACCTTAAGCGAAAATTTGCTTAAAAGCCTACCCTTCAAATCTGTTGGAATTGCATTAATTGCACGTAATCCTGCAATGATCTGGCAAAATGCCCCAAAAGGAATTGATCCTTCCGAAATTTCTACTGGTAGCCAATCTATTAGTTGGTACGAATCAGGGCAGTTGGTTTCAGTTAGATCTTATGGAATAAACCTAAACATTACATTTTAAACATAACACACATGAAAAATAGTTATTTAATAATATTGTTGTCTTGTTTCTGTTTGGGAAGCTGCGATAAATTTGACGATGAAATTAACACAAACTCCAACCTTCCCAGCGAAGCGTCGGGGACGCAGTTAATTGCCAATGCAGCGCTCTTTCTGCCAGGTTTGAGTTCTTCTCCACAGGGAGAATTTATGGCTCAGTATATAGCAGAAACACAATATGTTGGCGCATCGCTTTACCCGGAAGGAAGCACAAGTTTTTATGGACTTTACCAAGGACCATTAATGAATCTTGAAACAGTTCTGTCTTCGGATGATCTCAGTGCAAATCAAGGTCCTATTGCAAACCAAAAAGCAGTTGCCAAGATCCTGAAAGCATATTTTTTCTGGAATATTACCGACAGATGGGGAGATGTTCCATATACCGAAGCTTTGAAAGGTTCGGATAATTTCACACCTAAATATGATACTCAGGAATTTATATATAACAGCCTTTTTCAGGAATTGGAAGAAGCAAATAATATGATCGTTTCCGGAGCCATCAGGGATGATATTATTTTTGGTGGAAATATGTCTAAATGGAAAAAATTAGGAAATACGATCCATCTATTAATGGCCTTGCGTTTATCTGAAGTTGATCCTGAAAAAGCCAGTGAGGAATTTAACAATGCTCTGGCCGCTGGGGTAATGACTTCCAATGATGACAATTTGGTTTTTAAGCATTTGGCTGATGCCAACAATGAGAATTATTGGTTCGGCCAGATAGTCAATCGAAATAGGGAGTGGTGGGCCTTGACCGAAACCCTTGTCGAGGAAATGAAACCGGTGAACGATCCCAGATTACAAGTTTATGGCAATCCTGCAAGAGCTAACGGGGAGTTTATAGGATTGAAATTTGGTGAGGAAGAAAATATAGGAACCGAAGAGTTTTCACTTTTAGGATCAGAGATATATGCACAGGATGCTCCGGTATACCTTGTAACTTATGCCCAAACTTTATTTGCACTGGCGGAAGCCTCAGAAAGAGGTTGGATAAATGATGATACAGAAACCTTTTATAATATGGCGATTGAGCAATCTGTTCTGCAATGGACAGGAAGTGATGATGGTTTGGAACAATTATTAAGTAATTCTCAAATTGCTTTTGATCCTAATCGGGCTATTGAGCAAATTTCCCGACAACGTTATGTGCATTTGTTCATGTTTGGATATGAAGCCTGGTCAGAAATGAGAAGAACCGGATATCCCGAAAATTTAGTATCTCCGGCTGGATCAGCTATTCCCACAAGGTTGAGTTATCCCGAAAATGAATCTTTTACTAATGCTACAAATTATAATGAAGCAGTGAAAAGGCAATTCGGAGGCGTGGATAGTATTTATGGCGAAGTTTGGTGGGATGAATAAACAGATTTAGAAATTCACAAAAAAACTCCCGGAATCTTTCCGGGAGTTTTTTTTGTAAATTTATCCAGGTTCAATCAAGTAAAATTATTATGAAATTCCTGAATTTTTTATTGCTCGCTCTTCTTGGATTTCCGGCTGCAGCACAACCATCAGATCTAATTCAGCAATTATGGAAAACTTATCCGCAGTTTAAAGAAGAATCTTTCACGCAGCGTCGTATAAAGCATCAAGATCTTCAGCCTTTAATAGAAAAATATAAACAGCGGGCCGGTTTTAATATTCACCATGTTGGAACTTCCATTGAAGGTAGATCTTTAAATTTGATATCCATAGGTACAGGAAAAACAAACGTATTCCTTTGGTCCCAAATGCACGGAGATGAATCTACGGCGACAATGGCCATTTTTGACATTTTTAATTTTATTTCATCAGATAAATTTAAAGCTGAAAAAGTAGCGCTTTTTAAAAATGTCACGCTTCATTTTCTTCCAATGCTCAATCCTGATGGCGCTGAGGTTTTTCAAAGGCGGAATACTTTGGGGATCGATGTAAACCGGGATGCATTAAGGCTACAGTCTCCTGAGGGAAAAACCTTAAAAAGAATAAGGGATAGCCTTGCTGCCGATTTTGGATTTAACCTCCACGATCAAAGTAAATATTATAATGCGGAGGCTTCGGCTAATCCTGCAACCATTTCTTTTTTGGCCCCCGCTTATAATTATGAAAAAGATGTAAATGGGGTTCGGGGAAATGCGATGAAACTTATTGTTGGAATGAACCATGAGCTTCAAAAAATTATTCCGGGGCAGGTAGCGAAATATAACGATGATTTTGAGCCAAGGGCTTTTGGGGATAATATTCAAAAATGGGGGACAAGTACAATTTTGATCGAATCTGGCGGATTTCCCGATGATCCCGAAAAACAGGAGATCAGGAAGCTAAATTTCATAGCGATCTTATCTGCTCTTTTCTCTATATCAAACCAAGATTACAAAACATTGGATATTAACGATTATAAAAAAATACCTGAAAACGACAGTAAATTATTTGACCTTAAATTAACGGGTCTTCAATATGAACTCCTGGGAGAAACGTACATTCTGGATTTAGGGATTAATAATCTGGAGATTTCCAATGGGAAAAATATATATTATTATAGAAGCCAAATTGCTGACCAAGGAGATCTATCTACCAATCACGGCTATAAAGCAAGGGATTTAACGGGATATAAAATAAAACCGGGTATTATTTATCCCGATATTTTGGATAATTTGAAAGATCTGGAGAACCTGGATTTTTTCTCGATCTTATCAGGTGGATACAGTTATGTGCAGGTGAAAAATATACCGAAAAATGAAAATTACACCAATTATCCAATACAGATAGTTAGCGCAGATTTTAAAATTCCCATTCGGTTGTCCGTGGGTTCAAACCCAACTTTCTTTCTTGAAAAAGACGGGAAAGCGGAGTATGTTGTCATCAATGGGTTTTTCATGGATCTTGAGGATATTGACAATTCCATAAAGAATGGTTTAATTCTTAGATAATATTTATGCTGATCAGGAAAAGAGACAATACTTTGAGTCTTTTATTCCGGATTGAAAAGAATGCACAGGCTGTGTCTTTTTCCTTACATTTGCGGCATGATAAAAGAGGATATAAATGCACAGGTAGAAAAGGGGACTATGTTACCTTTGATGGAAGCGTTTTACACGATACAAGGTGAAGGTTTTCATAAAGGAACTGCCGCTTATTTTATTAGAATTGGCGGTTGTGATGTTGGATGCCATTGGTGTGATGTAAAGGAAAGTTGGAACGCCAAACTCCATCCACCCACTGCTATAGATGATATGGTAAAGGAAGCCATAAAACACAGTAATACCATTGTTATTACCGGAGGAGAGCCACTTACCTGGAACATGGAACCTTTGACAAATCTGTTAAAGGAGAAAGGATGCCAAATCCATATTGAAACCTCCGGAGCTTATAAATTGACCGGAAGCTGGGATTGGATTTGCCTGTCTCCCAAAAAGATTAAATTGCCAACAGATGAGATCTACGAGGTGGCGAATGAATTAAAGGTAATTGTTTTCAATACCCACGATCTTAAATTTGCCGAAGAGCAGGCTGCCAGGGTCAATAAGGATTGTATTCTTTATTTGCAACCGGAATGGAGCAAAAGGGAAACGATGATGCCTTTAATAGTGGATTATGTAATGAAAAATCCTAAATGGAAGGTTTCCCTTCAAACGCATAAATATTTAAACATACCATAAAAGAAGGCGGTTAAAAAGTTCGAAATACTGAACTTTTTAACCGCCTTTTTGATCAGGAAATTCCCTTTAAATTATTATTTAACAATAGTCTTAAATGGAACTTCAATATATCTGTCGTCCCAACCCATCAACAAATTGGCCCCATCTGTACTGGGAACAAAAGCCATTGAAAAGGATTCAATAGAAGTTGGCGATTTTCTTACCGGCACTGTTATGCGTACCTGGTCTTTTTCGTTCGTATATTCATAAGCTCCCCAGGTATGCACGTCATTGTTCAAAATAACAACCCATTCATTTTCCTGAGGGATTGTATATATAGTATAAGTACCTGCATTAACGGTAACATCGGCCACTTTCATATCCTTATACAAAGTAAGTTCGGTAGATTCATTCGCGCCCGTGCGCCATACCTCTCCGTAAGGAACCAATTTTCCGAAGATTTCCCGATCTCTTTTTTGAGGTCTGCTATAAATTACCCTTGCCACTACCTCGTTATCCTGATTTTTATACATGACCAAATCCATAGGGCTGGCATCTATTTTTGAAAAATCAGGGCCTTCCGTCGGGTTTTCCTGGGCAATTAAAGAATTGCTGTTTAATGATATTAAGGCAATAACTGCAATAAGAAATACTTGTTTCATAATTTTAAGTTTTTGTTAAATTTTGAGAATAAGGTACAATTTTCATACCAGCCCATTGCCAAATAAATTTTTATTAATTGTTAAATTTAAATTCTTCCGATTTGTGAAAAGATGGATTCCGAAACAGCAGAAAGATTTGGATATATGTGGAAGGGCAAACATCGGCCATGTTACAAAAAGCCAGTTAGATAGAGGAAGGTAAAACCAATTTTTTGCACACAGATTGTTAATAACTTAAATGTATTGAAGTGCGCTTCAAGTTAATAGGAATGAGGGTTTTCTTATATTTGTCTGTTAAATGAAATAATGAAAATTAACAGGATCACATATGAGCGAAGAACCTAAAAAAGACAATTATTCCGCAGATAGTATTCAGGCGCTGGAAGGAATGGAGCATGTGCGCAAGCGGCCTTCAATGTATATTGGTGATACAGGGGTAAGAGGTTTACACCACTTGGTTTATGAAGTAGTTGATAATTCTATAGATGAGGCAATGGCAGGCCATTGTGATACTATTAAAGTTGTAATACAAAAAGACGGGTCGGTTTCTACCGAAGATAATGGACGTGGTATTCCAGTAGATCTTCATAAGAAAGAAGGAGTTTCTGCCCTTGAAGTTGTAATGACCAAGATTGGGGCCGGAGGGAAATTTGATAAAGATTCCTATAAGGTTTCAGGAGGTTTGCACGGGGTTGGAGTGAGTTGTGTAAATGCACTTTCTGCGAGTTTGAAAGCCACCGTGTACAGGGAAGGTAAAATTTGGGAACAGGAATATGAATTAGGGAAGCCGCTTTATCCTGTAAGACCAGCAGGAGAGACTAATTTGAGGGGGACTGTCATTACCTTTAAGCCGGATCCAAGTATTTTTGAGCAAACTACCGAGTTTAGTTATGATACTTTGGCAAGCAGGATGCGGGAACTGTCATATTTGAATAAGGGAATTACCCTTACACTTACTGATGAACGTCAGGTGCAGGAAGATGGATCATATTTTTCCGAAACCTTTCATTCAGATGAAGGTTTAAAAGAATTTATAAAATTCCTGGATGGAAACCGGGAAGCTATAATTTCTGATGTGATTTCCATGGAGGGCGAAAAGAATGGAACTCCTGTAGAAGTCGCAATGGTTTACAACACTTCTTTTACAGAAAATCTTCATTCTTACGTAAACAATATCAATACTCACGAAGGCGGAACGCATCTCGCCGGATTTAGAAGAGGACTTACCACTACCTTGAAAAAATATGCCGATGCCTCAGGAATGTTGGATAAGCTAAAATTTGAGATTACGGGAGACGATTTCAGGGAAGGTCTAACAGCCATTATTTCGGTAAAAGTTGCAGAACCTCAATTTGAGGGTCAAACCAAAACAAAATTAGGTAACAGGGAAGTTACAGCGGCAGTTTCTCAGGCCGTTTCCGAGATGTTGGAAAATTATCTGGAAGAAAACCCAGGTGATGCCAGGATTATTGTGGAAAAAGTTGTCCTTGCCGCCCAGGCCCGTAATGCCGCAAAAAAAGCCCGTGAGATGGTGCAGCGTAAAAGCGTTATGAGCATAGGTGGATTGCCCGGAAAATTGTCCGACTGTTCAGAACAGGATCCTTCAAAATGTGAAGTCTACCTGGTAGAGGGAGATTCGGCAGGTGGAACTGCCAAACAAGGAAGGGACAGGAATTTTCAGGCTATTTTACCGCTACGTGGTAAAATCCTGAACGTTGAAAAAGCCATGACTCACCGCGTTTTTGACAATGAAGAGATAAAAAACATTTACACTGCACTGGGTGTAACCATAGGAACGGAGGAAGATAGCAAGGCGTTGAACTTGTCAAAATTGCGATACCATAAGGTTGTGATAATGTGTGATGCCGATGTGGATGGGAGCCATATTGAAACCTTGATCCTTACTTTCTTTTTTCGCTATATGAAAGAGCTTATTGAAAACAGTCATATCTACATAGCGACTCCGCCTCTTTATTTAGTTAAAAAAGGTCAGAAGAAACAATATGCCTGGAGTGAAAAAGAACGGGATACCATTGCAGAGAGTTTTAGTGGCGGGGTTCAAATTCAGCGTTATAAAGGTCTGGGTGAAATGAATGCCGAACAATTATGGGATACCACCATGAATCCTGAATTCAGGAAATTGCGCCAAGTGAACATCAATAACAGTAGTGAAGCCGATAGGATCTTCTCAATGCTGATGGGTGATGAGGTTCCCCCAAGAAGGGAGTTTATCGAAAAAAATGCGGTATATGCCAATATAGATGCATAATAAATATGTAAAGCCCACGTAATAACGTGGGCTTTTTTTTGATTTTAAGCAAATTTCATAATTCATCCTCTTTCAGAACGTATTTTTAGTATTTTTACTTGAACTTAAAGCCTTATATCGTGAGAAAAAATCTTCTTTCAGTTTTTTCAATAATCTTTTTAACCTCATTTTCAGTAGTTACGGCCCAATCTACAGATTTGGAAAAATTTACCAGCGAGATGCTTGTCATTGCCGATAATTTTGCGGCACCCGGAGCTGAAGGTGCAGCGGTCCAATCCAGTGCGGGTTGGTTTTCTTCAGCAAGATCGTTGGACAAGTGGCAGGTAGAAGTTTCTGTTTATGGGAATGCTCTTTTTGTCCCTAAGAGCAAACAAAATAAATTGATTACAAAAGCAAGTTTAGGTAACCAGCATCCCGGGGAATCTAATATTCTAAATATCCAGGGAGGCTCTAACGCTTTGCTTCCAACCGTTTTCGGTGGTGATACTGATGTTGTTTTTGAAGGAGAATTATTAGGCCAGGAATTTTCATTTGACGCCATTGACGGATTGAATAAAAAGGTTATAATTCATCCATTTCCACAAGTCACGGTAGGTTTACCTTATGGAACTGAAGTGGCTTTAAGATATGTTCCAAGAGTAGTAATAGATAATGTTGGGGTAAGTACTTCCGGGATTGGCTTTAAACATAATTTTGCTCAATATTTTAAATATTCCAGGCCAGATGATTTTCAAGTGGCGGCAGTATTTACCTATAGTAACATCGATATTGATTATGAATACGCGCCAATTGAAATTAACGCCAGTGGGGTTAATGTTCTTGAATTGAACCGCATAGATGTGAAAGCAGATCTATGGTTGCTCCAGGCATTAGCTTCAAAACTGTATGGGAATTTCGAGGTTTTTGGAGCCATGGGAGTTACCAGTTCAAATTTCGATTATTCTATGGGGGGAGGAGGAAGTTTACTTCCAAGATTAAATGACGAATTGGGCGCTTTAGGAGGAAATGATGTAAAATTTAAAGCGGATCTTGGGTTTAACTATTATATAGGAAATTTCAAAATAAGCAGCGCTTTTACCGCCGGGAGCTTTTTTAATGCCAATTTAGGCCTTCATTATAAAATTTAAAAGGTTGAATCTTTGTCATTTCAATACTATAAATATGATGCATTATTCGTATTTTCGTAAAAAGAATAATAAATCAATAAAAATCATATAAAAATGAAAGTTACTATCGTAGGAGCAGGAGCAGTTGGTGCCAGTTGTGCAGAGTATATTGCAATTAAGGATTTTGCTTCGGAAATTGTGTTATTGGATATTAAAGAAGGAGTGGCAGAAGGCAAGGCAATGGACCTTATGCAAACAGCCTCCCTAAACGGATTCGATTCAAAGATCGTTGGAGTTACAAACGATTATTCTAAAACGGCTGGGAGTGATGTAGTAGTAATTACCAGTGGTATCCCCAGGAAACCGGGAATGACCAGGGAAGAACTAATAGGAATAAATGCTAATATTGTAAAAGAAGTTTCTTCCAATTTAATAAAACATTCCCCGGATACAGTTATGATTGTAGTGAGTAATCCTATGGATACCATGACCTATTTGGTTCACAAAACTACCGGTTTGCCTAAAAGCAAGATCATAGGAATGGGAGGGGCTTTAGACAGTGCGCGTTTTAAATACAATTTAAGCCAAGCTTTGGAATGTCCTCCATCAGACGTTGATGGAATGGTATTAGGTGGACATAGCGATACGGGGATGATTCCTTTATCCAGATTAGCAACAAGGAACTCTGTGCCTGTATCAGCTTTTTTATCTGAAGAAAGGTTAATTCAGGTAGTCGAAGATACCAAGGTAGGTGGCGCAACTTTGACCAAATTATTGGGAACCAGCGCATGGTATGCTCCAGGAGCAGCTGTTTCAGCATTGGTGCAGGCAATTGCGTGCGATCAGAAAAAAATGTTTCCTTGTTCAACCTTGTTGGAAGGTGAATATGGTTTAAACGATTTATGTATTGGGGTTCCTGTAATTTTAGGGAAAGACGGATTGGAAAAAATTGTTGAGATCGAATTAAACGATGCCGAAAAAGCTAAAATGAAAGAAAGTGCCGAAAATGTTAAAAAAACAAATAACCTGCTAACTCTTTAAATAAAGAACACTTATTTTATTTAAAATGAAGTTTAAAAAGGACCACAAATTCGGTGGTCTTTTTTTTTGTTAAAAAGTTAAATTAATCAAAAAAAAATAATTGGGATTTGAATTTTTGAAATCCTATATTTGTCCGTTTTAAAAATTGACCTAAATTATAAGGAATAATGCAGAATAAAGGACTGATCAAGGCTTTTGCAATTTTATTTGGATTGGTATGTATTTACCAATTATCATTTACATTCATTGCCAGCAATGTAGATAGTGATGCTAAAGACTATGCACTACAGAAGATAAGCACTAATGTAGAAGATTATTCAACCAAGAGAGATCTGGCTGAAGCACGCTATCTGGATTCCATAGGAAACCAGGATATTTTTGCCGGGATAACTTATAACTCGGCAAAAGATAAAGAACTAAACAAAGGACTCGATCTAAAGGGAGGAATAAACGTAATCCTTCAAATTTCTGTTAAGGATATTTTAAGGGGATTGGCTAATAACAGCAAGGATCCTGCATTTAATAAAGCTATAGCGGAAGCGGAAGCAGCCCAAAAAGATAGCCAGGATAGTTTTGTAGATCTATTCTTTGAGGCTTTCAGCAAAATTCCGGATGCCAAATTGGCCTCCCCTGATATATTCGCAAACAAAACCTTAAGCGATCAGGTGAATTTTGAAATGACCAATCAGCAGGTTGAGCCTATAATCAGGGAAAAAGTGAACGAATCCATTACTTCAGCATTCGAAGTATTGCGAAAACGTATCGATAAATTTGGAGTAACTCAACCTAATATTCAGCGATTGGGGAACTCAGGCCGGATCTTGGTAGAGCTTCCGGGAGCAAAAGACATAAGCCGTGTAAAAGGCCTGCTTCAAAGTACCGCTCAATTGGAGTTTTGGTATGTTTATAAAAACAATGATTTTGGTAATTTTCTTGTAAATGCCAATAATGTATTGATTGACATAGTTAAAAAAGAGAAAGTAACCGATGCTGTTGCAGTGGATACTGCTGCTACAACAAAAGAAGATGCTGCTATAGAGGCCTTGTTGGCCAGTGCCGAAGACACCTCAGAGGTTCAACAAGCAGGCAATAATCCGTTACTTGGTTTAATAGTTTCTCCGGGATTCCAGGGAAGTCCGGTTCTTGCAACATTTGCAGCAAAAGATACTGCCCAGGTGATGGAATATTTAAAATTGCCACAAGTGCGTTCTTTATTACCTCAGGATTTGCGTTACGCAAAATTTGCATGGGGAGTTCAAAAGGAAAAATTTGTTGATTTATATGCCATTAAGGGAAATCGTGAAAATGTTCCTCCTTTAGCCGGAGATGTTATTACCGATGCGCAACAAACCTATGATCAGGTAGGCAGGGTAGCGGTCTCTATGCAAATGAATGGGAAAGGGGCTAAAACCTGGGAAGAAATGACCGGAAAAGCTTATTCTGAACAAAGCAATATCGCAATTGTGCTTGATAATATTGTTTATTCTGCTCCCGGGGTAACCACCGGGCCAATTAGTGGAGGTAGAAGTGAAATTACAGGAGACTTTGGTATCACTGAAGGTCAGGATCTTGCAAACGTATTGAGGGCAGGGAAACTTCCTGCCTCAGCCGATATTATTCAGAGTGAAATAGTAGGCCCGTCTTTAGGGCATGAAGCTATAAACAGTGGTGTCGCGTCTTTCCTAATTGCTTTAGCGATTGTTTTAATCTTTATGGTTTTCTATTACGGAAAAGCAGGTTTGTTTGCCGATGTCGCATTAACCGTAAACATTCTATTTATATTTGGAATTTTGGCCGGTCTTGGCGCCGTATTAACCTTGCCTGGAATTGCAGGTATTGTATTGACAATTGGTATGTCGGTGGATGCGAACGTGCTTATATTTGAACGGATCAAAGAGGAGTTGGCTAAAGGGAAAGCTCAAAAAGAGGCTATTAAAGATGGATTCAACAACGCCCTTTCTTCTATTTTAGATGCGAATATTACCACGGGTCTTACCGGGTTTATATTGCTTATTTTAGGGACCGGGCCAATTAAAGGTTTTGCAACAACCTTGCTAATTGGTATTGCTACCTCATTATTCACCGCTATTTTTATTACCCGATTGTTTATTGACGGATACGGTAAGAATGGGAAATATCTAGAGTTTGCTACAACCTGGACCAAGAATTTGTTCAGAAACATGAATATTAATTTCTTGGCTAAAAGGAAAATAGCTTATATGTTCTCCGGGATTTTAATTTTGATAAGCATCGTTTCCTTTTTTACAAATGGACTGAACCAAGGAGTCGATTTTGTTGGGGGAAGAACTTATACGGTGCGATTTGCAGATGATGTAAACGCAACCGATGTTCAAAATGATTTGACCGCCGTTTTTGGAAGTGCTGAGGCAAAAACCTTTGGTGCTAACAATCAATTGAAAATAACAACCAAATATAAAGTTGAGGACGAAGGGGAAGCAATAGATGCTGAAATTCAGCAAATGATGTTTGAGGCCCTGCAGTCTTATTTGCCAAAAGGTATGACAGCTGACGAATTTGGAATAGGTTCGGGAGAACGTTCCATTGGGATTATGCAATCCATGAAAGTTGGACCAACCATAGCGGATGATATTAAAAACGATTCATTCTGGGCAGTGCTTGGATCATTGATCGTAGTTTTCTTATATATCCTCCTGAGGTTTAGAAAATGGCAGTTCAGTTTGGGAGCGGTGGCAGCCGTTGCACATGATGTGATTATTGTACTGGGAATTTTCTCCTTGTTCTATAACTTACTTCCATTCAGTATGGAAATAAACCAGGCATTTATCGCTGCAATTTTAACGGTAATTGGTTATTCCCTGAACGATACGGTGGTCGTATTTGACAGGATAAGGGAATTTGTAAATGAACATACAACCTGGCCGCTTGGCAAAACTATTAATAGCGCATTAAACAGTACTTTGGGTAGGACAATAAATACCTCTTTTACAACCCTGTTAGTATTATTTGCCATCTTTATATTTGGAGGCGAAAGTTTACGAGGATTTATGTTCGCGATGATTGTGGGTATTATTGTAGGGACCTATTCTTCCCTTTTTATCGCAACTCCGTTAATGTATGATAGCGTGAAGAAAAAACCAGCAGATCTCAGAACACCTGTAAAAACACCTGTAAAAACACCTGAAAAAACTACCTAAGGCTTCACAAGCTTCATAAAACAAAAAAGCTGTCCGTAATTGGACAGCTTTTTTGTTTTTTGGAGAATCTATATAAGAACCCTCTCCGGTGTTTAAGGCCTGTGAGGGTTATTTATTTTGTTCAAATCATAATTTTCACCTGTAAACCTTCAATAATTTTAGTGTGAGAATATATGGAAAAAAGTGGAATTGCAAATAATGTGAAGAAAAAGAGGGATAAATCCCATTGTTAGGAGAGCTTCTTAAGCTACTGATTTCCTTTTTTTTTGCTGTCTTTTAATAATTGAAATTACAATTTATAGTTGTTTCCATATTATTGTAAAATATGTACTTCAATTTTGATCAATTCTTTTAAAGTCTATTTTATCGCCTACTTCAATATTCCATTCTTTTACTTTACCGGCGTTAAGTTCCAGTATAAATTTCGCGGGTTTGTTTGATGGTAAAGAAGTTTCATCCAGTGCCTGGGCATTTTCCTTAAAGCTCACTACACTGCTGTCCTTGCTGTAAAAAATAATATCTAACGGAATGTAAGTGTTTTTCATATAAAAGCTTCGCAAGGCTTCCTCAGGATAAATAAATAGCATTCCCTGGGTATCCAACATAGATTGCCTGTACATTAAACCGGTTTCATGTTCATATTGGTTTTCTGCAATCTCAATGTCCAGTTTCTTAATGCTGTCACCGGATTTTAAAAGATATAATTCCCCTTCTTTCTTAAATTCGATTTCAGAAGTTTCAATCTTAGATGCTTTGGGTTCATCACCACAGGAAAACAGCAAAGTTGATAAAAGGGAAAATGTGAGGTAATTTGTACTTTTCTTCATCTGAATAAATATTGATCTTTAATGGAGATCGCTGAATTAAAAACGTCTCATCCCATATTGCTGATAATTATCTATTATGAACGGAATTGGTTTTTATTTAGCCGTTTTTTTATTTGGCCTGAACATGAAATAAAATCCGGCAATAATAAATGGGATACTAAGCCATTGACCTGTGTTAAGCACCCAGAGGGCCCGCTCGCCAACCTGGGGTTCTTTTAAAAATTCTATAAAGAATCGAACAGACCAGAGCAATACGAAAAACAGGCCAAAAATATAACCGATTTTTTGCTTTTTATCGGTTTTCCAATAAGTAAACCAAAGAATGATAAAGACCAATAAATAACAAAATGATTCGTATAGTTGGGCCGGGTGCCTTGCGAAATCTTCCCCCAAATTCTTGAATATCACCCCATAATCACTATTGGTTGGTTTTCCGATTATTTCTGAATTCATAAAATTCCCAATCCTTATAAATACCGCGCCGCTGGCGACTGGAATTACAACCCTGTCCAAAATCCATAAAATGGGTTTGTCCAAAACATTCTTTCTGTATAGGTACATTGCAATAATGATTCCTATCGCAGCCCCGTGGCTTGCCAAGCCTCTGAAACCCGTGAATTCAAATTCAGGCTTAAATCGGACCGGTAAGAATATTTCAAGTAAATTGTGTTGAAAATAGTCCCAATCATAAAATATTACGTGTCCCAATCTGGCGCCAATAAGGGTTGCAAGAACAGTGTGAATAAATAGCGAATCCAGCTTTTCAATGGGAATGCCTTCTTTATCGTAAATGTTTTTCATAATATACCACCCCAGTCCAAATGCTATTAAAAACATTAAACTATAATAATGTAGGGTAAAAAAACCTAAATCCAATCCTTCAGAAGGGCTCCAGACAATTGCGTTAAAAAGCATATAGTAAATTTTAGATTATATTAATTTTTATGGGTAAAGATACATTTTTGTATCGTTTTTCGATAAGAGGCAATAATTATTAAAATGGAATTAAGGCACAGGGTCATATCCGGAGCCTCCCCATGGATTGCAGCTAAGAATACGTTTTATGCTCAGCCATCCTCCTTTAAATAGGCCATGTTTATGAAGGGCCGTTAAAGTATAATGAGAACAAGTTGGAGTATATCTGCACGTAGCAGGAGTTAGGGGCGAGATTATTTTTTGATAAAACTTCACCAGTAGTATAAAGGGAACTGCAAGCCAATTTTTAAGCATAAGCTTGTTTTTTAAATATTTTTCTATTCAACTGAAAAAGTAGTCCCTTCTTTTCCGTCTTTAAGTTGAATACCCAAAGAGAGTAATTGGTCGCGAATTTGATCACTTGTAGCAAAATCTTTATTTTTTCGGGCTTCATCCCTTAATTTTATAAGTAGTTCTATTGTGCCTGAAAGTTTTTGGGTGCGGTCTTCATTTGCTATTGTTGAATCAACCAAGCCTAAAACTTCAAATATAAAATCGTGCATGGTATTCTTTAACAATTTCAGATCTTGTTGAGAAATTTTTTCATCTCCTTCTTTAATGGCATTTATATATTTAACAGCATCAAAAAGGGTTGCGATCAGGATTGGGCTATTAAAATCGTCATTCATTGCATTATAGCAACGCTGTTTCCATTCATCAACTGAAAAGGACGAGGTGTTGGAAACCGGTAAGAGGTCTATATTCCTAAAAGTATCCAATAGCCGGTTAAATCCTTTCTCACTTGCCATTAAAGCCTCATTTGAAAAATCCAAAATACTGCGGTAGTGGGCTTGTAGCATAAAAAACCTTGCTACAGAAGGGCTATAGGCCTTGCTAAGGTTTGGATTGTTCCCGGTAAATATTTCATTAGGGAGTATGTTATTGCCCGTGCTTTTCGCCATTTTCTGGCCGTTAAGTGTAAGCATATTTGCGTGCATCCAGTAATTTACTGGTGTTTTTCCGGTTGCGGCTTCCCCCTGTGCAATTTCACATTCGTGATGCGGAAATTTAAGGTCCATTCCTCCTCCGTGAATATCAAATGATTCTCCCAAATATTTGGTGCTCATAACGGTACATTCCAGGTGCCATCCTGGGAAACCATCGCTCCAGGGTGAAGGCCATCTCATAATATGTTGAGGTTCGGCTTTTTTCCAAAGCGCAAAATCCTGTGGATTTTTTTTGTCGCTTTGCCCTGAAAGTTCACGTGTATTGGCAATCATATCTTCAATAGTCCGGCCGCTTAATTTTCCGTAGTTATGATCTTTGTCAAATTTTAAAACATCAAAATAAACAGATCCATTCACTTCATAAGCAAAGCCTTTTTCGAGAATTTTCTTGATAGTTTCTATTTGTTCTACAATATGTCCGGTCGCGGTGGGTTCTATGCTTGGCGGTAAATTGTTGAATTTTTGAAGGGTATTGTGGAAATCTATGGTATAACGCTGGACTACTTCCATAGGCTCAATTTGTTCCAGTCTCGCTTTTTTTGCAATGCGGTCCTCTCCGGAATCTGCATCATTTTCCAAATGTCCCGCATCTGTTATATTTCGAACATATCGAACCTTGAATTCTAAATGTTTTAGATATCTAAATACTAAATCGAAAGAAATAAAGGTCCTGCAGTTTCCCAGGTGAACATTGCTGTAAACCGTTGGGCCACAAACATACATTCCTACATTTCCTTCGTTAATGGGGGTGAAAATTTCCTTTTCGCCCGACATTGAATTATATATTTTTAAACTCTGTTCCTTATAAAGCGCCATAGAGTGATTCTTTCTTAAAGTTGTAATTGTAAATTAAATTAAAAAAGAAGTGTTCAATTTAATGTAGCCCAAGAATTCATTTTTAACAGTGGAATCTTTAAAGGCTCCTCCAAATTCGCTTGTAACCGTACTGCTTTCAATGTCCTGAATACCACGACTATTTACACAAAGGTGTTTTGCGTCAATAATGCAAGCCACATCATCTGTACCAAGGGCTCTCTGTAATTCCTGTACAATTTGCATTGTAAGGCGTTCCTGGACCTGAGGTCGTCTTGCGTAATAATCTACAATTCGATTCATTTTTGATAAACCTATAACCGATCCTTTTGAAATATAAGCCACGTGTGCTCTCCCTACAATAGGCAGGAGGTGGTGCTCACAGGTTGAATAGATAACAATGTTCTTTTCAACCAGCATCTCGCCGTATTTATACTTATTTTCAAAAGTTGATGCTTTGGGTTTTTGCTTGGGATCCAGTCCCGAAAAGATTTCATTGACAAACATTTTTGCAACCCTTTGTGGAGTTCCTTTAAGACTATCGTCGTTAAGGTCCATTCCCAGGGTTTCCAAAATATGCTTTACATCTTTATTTATTAAAGCAATTTTGTCGGCATTGCTAAGATCAAAAGCGTCTTTTCTTACAGGATTTTCTGAATTGGCAAAGGCATGAGCATCACCAACTTCATCTATTTCATTTTCAATTTTGTCTATCTTCATAGCACTTTTTTATAAGGTAGTCGTGTTCTGTTAATTTAGCTTGCAAAGATAGGGATTTTAAAGCTGTTTCCCGCAAATTTTGCGAAAACCCGAGGTGCTGCTTTGCCTAAATTTTCTTAATTTGCATTTTCTTCGACCCGGAAATTATGAGATCTTTACAACTTTATTGTCTGACTGTTGTTTTTTATTTGACAGGTACCGGGATTTTATTTTCCCAGGGTGACAGATGTGCTTCCATTCAGCCATTTTGTTCAGGAACTACTGAATATATATTTCATAATTCAAATCCCGGCAATAGCAGCGTTCCTTCCGCAGAGTCCGGACCGGATTATAGTTGCCTGGATACCCAATCATATCCAGCATGGTTCTATTTGCAAATTGGCGATTCCGGAACTCTCAATTTTGAAATAAGCCAAAATGTTAATCCTGATGGTTCCGGGCTCACTCTGGATGTAGATTTTATAGCCTGGGGACCTTTTACTTCGGAGGATAATTTGTGTAGCAGCTCTTCGCTTTCTTCCAGAAATTTAGTGGGATGTAGTTATGAGCTTGATGCAACTGAAAATTTTAATATAAACAATGCCAGGGAAGGAGAGATCTATGTTGTAATGATCACGAATTTTTCATCGGACCCCGGGTTTATTAGCCTTCAGCAAACAAATATTTCCGATCCGAATGCCGGCACCACAGATTGTTCCATTGTAAGTATTTTAGGTGACGATAAAAAAATATGTGGAGAAAACTCTGTCGAATTGGTGGCTAAGAACGTAATCGCTAATAGCTTTGAATGGTATATTTTTGATGATGTGTTGAACGATTTTAAAATTATTCCAAATCATTCAAGTGAAAATCTAAGTGTTTCAGAGACTGGGCGTTATAAGGTAATTGTTACCGGAACAGAAATAACAGATGAGGTATTGATCGAATTTTTCGATTTTCCGGAAGCCATAAAACCTTTTGATCTTGCCGGGTGCAGCAATGAAAGTTCCGCCATCTTTGATTTGACAATTGTCAAAAACGAATTGACCCAAAATTATGCGAACTCCTTAGACACCTTTAAAATTAATTATTATGAATCTTCGGTTAATTTTGAAAATGGAATATCCATAGAAAATCCAATCGCTTTTGAAGGTAGGAGCCAACAGGGAATTCTTGCCACAATAACCAATCAAACTTCAGGCTGCACCTCTTTGCCTGTATCTTTTAAACTGCTTATTCAGCCGGTGCCGGTAATAATTTTAAATGAAACAACTATTTTATGCGTTGATTTTAATGGAAATATAGTGGTTCCTGTTTCTTTAGGTCAGGATTTGGGAGCGGGATATACTTATAATTGGACGCCTGCAAATGATCCTGACGGGGATGGAGTGCAAAATCCGAACTTCAATATTAATGAAGTGCCAGAGGAATCAAGTATTTCGGTTTTAATTACAGATAAAATATCCGGATGCTCAAGCATTTTCAGTACGGAGATAAAAGTTTATTCTGCTCCACAGGAAGTTTCTGTTCAAATTTCCGGAAACGATTTTGACGGTGGGTATGTGGTTAGGGGAACTGCAATTGGCAGAACAGGTGATGATACAACATATGAATACAGGCTTGATAATGGTTCCTGGCAGTTACTACCCTCTTTTACTTCAGTGCCCGGAGGAAACCATACAATTTCTGCCAGGGAAATTAATGGATGCGGGAGCGCAATTTCACAATCATTCAGATTAATTGGATATCCACGGTTTTTCACTCCAAATTCCGATGGTTATAACGATACCTGGAATGTGATAAACGATTCAGAAATATCCATTACAAAGGTGTTTATTTTTGACCGGTACGGGAAACTATTAAAACAATTGGATCCAACTGGGGGCGGATGGGACGGAACTTACAATTCACATGTTTTGCCAGGAGACGATTACTGGTTTTTACTGGAATATAAGGACGCCGATTCGGGAATGCAAAACAAATTTGAAGGGCATTTTACATTGAAGAGATAAACCTGAACTTGTGAAATTTAACTTTATGAAAATTGACACTTTGGACTAAAAGGTTTCATTTAAAGAACGCAAAGAAAAAACCGTAAAGCGCAAAGAAAAAAATATTTTCATAAATTAAACCACAAACCACAAACCACAAACTATTTCCCAACTCCAAATTTGGTTAATTTCAAAAGCTACAGTCCAAAACTTAAGGAGAGGATCACGCTCGAGAAATCCCTGTCGATATTTGCTTTATTGGTCAATCCTACTTGGTACAACTGGGGGTTATCTGTTCTGGAAGAATTATCGTAAGCTAAATCCACTTTTATATTGCCAAAATTATAACCCAATCCCAGGGAATACCCATTCAGGTCGCCAATGCTGGTTTCATTTTCATAAGGGCTTTCTTCAAATCTATATCCGCCGCGAAGGCTCCAGTCCTGGATCCGGTATTCTCCACCAAGCCTATAGGTAGAAGCCGCTTTCAAATTATCGGCAATTTGGGTATTTTGAAACATAAATTCCGGGTCTTCTACAGGTCTTAGTTCGGTATTTGAAAAGTCCTTATACGAATAATCAAAACTTATCAAACCCGTTGTTCCAAATAATACGGCTAAACTGCCGGTGATTTTTCCCGGAGTTTTAAGTCTGTAGTCCGGGTAAACGTTTACCACATCTGGGTTTACAATTACCTGTTCGTTAAATTCATCACTAAAGGTTTCCAAACGTTGGGTTGCCTGCTCTGCAATTGTGAGCCAGGTTGGAGATTCGTAAGAAACCCCCATTCTTATATTATCGCTAAGCTTTGCGATGGTGCCCAGTTGGAAGGATAACCCATCTCCGGTTATGCTCAAATTATTGGAAAACAGCACTTCATTAGTCTCGCTTCCGGAATTGCTGTTAGTTTCCAACAATTGGGTGGCCCTATCGTAATTTAAAAAGTGAGTGTTCAAATTGATCCCCAAATAAAGGAAATCCTTAAACGCGGAGGCAAAATTGAATGAAAATTTACCGTTTAATCCTGTAGAAGCAAGAGTATATGTTTGATCGAAATCTCCGGGCTCTATATTTGAATGGTATAAAGTGTTTTCA
>Ga0307486_1000555_pt1 | contig 33727 bp, 29 predicted proteins | sample CBIW02metaG_FD_203663 | JGI IMG/M metagenome (GOLD analysis project Ga0307486, IMG submission 203663) | Sea-ice brine microbial communities from Beaufort Sea near Barrow, Alaska, United States - CBIW 0.2 | ecosystem: Environmental > Aquatic > Marine > Coastal | place: USA: Alaska | collected... | reverse complement strand
AACGCACGATATCATTTAAAAAAATGTATCTACCAAGACCTCCCTATCCCTTCTATTGGTTTCATTTTTAATTCTTATTTTTAGCTAAATTACAATGAGAAATCTAACATACGAACCAAGACCGTTCCCTATTTTAGCAATAAATTTAACATAAATGAAGTCGGAAAAAATTTCAATAATAATTGCTTGTTATAATGATCATGAATATATAGAAAAAGCAGTGCAATCTGCTATAGATCAAACTTATGAAAATAAGGAGATTATTGTGGTTGATGATGGATCTAATGCTAAAACAAAGGCAATATTAAAAGAATTGGAGCCTAGAATAAATCTGCTGATCACTCAGAATAATTTGGGAGTGAGTGCTGCAAGAAATAAAGGGATTGAAGCAGCCATAGGGAGGTTTGTTTTAATATTGGATAGTGACGATTTTTTTGAACCTACTTTCTGTGAAAAAGCGATTAAAGCTTTTCAAAAGAATTCAGATATAAAAATAGTTACCTGTTATGTGAATTGGTTCAATTCATTTAATAATTCAGTCACATTTAAACCTGATGGAGGTACTGTTAAGGACGCATTAATAAATAATGTTGCTATGGGTTCATCTATGTTTAGAAAACATGATTGGCAATTAGTTGGTGGTTATGACCAAAGCATGCTTGAAGGATATGAAGATTGGGAATTTTATTTGAGATTATTGAAAAATGGAGGGAAAGCAGAAGTAATTCCAGAAGTTTTATTTAATTACAGGAACAAAAAAAATTCAAGAAATAAAAAGGCAAATTTAGCCAAATACCAGTTGCTTGAATACATCTACATAAAACATGCAGATGTCTATAAAGAACATTTTAACTTTTTTATACATGAATGGCTAGAATCAAATAGAAAGAGTGAAGCTTTTAAACAACAAGTGATGGACAGTTTAGATTATAAAATTGGTCATAAATTATTGAAACCTTTTAGATTAATGGGTTTCTTTAAAATGAAAAATAAATTATAAAGTTGTTAATAGTAATTATCATTTTATATATTCATAATAGTTAACTCTAAAAACTTAAACGCATTTAAATTAATCTGAAACCAAACCTTTTTAAAATGATATCATTGCAATCTTTGAAAAAAAGACTTAAAAAATTTTTGTCGAGAATAGAACTGATTAAAATATATTATTTAAAGGGGAAGGGTTTTTTAAATGATCCACATTTTTTAGAGGTAAAGAATAAGTCCTTTCAAGCAAATTCTAAAAGACCTTTTAGAAGCGCTATTATTAATTATTTATTATCAAAAAGTCAAAAAGCTACATTTTATTTGGAAATAGGTGTTTGCAATCCCGATCATAATTTTAATCATATCAAGGCAACCAATAAATACAGTGTTGATCCAGGTTTAGAATATGAACTTAATCCGGTTGATTTTAAGATGACAAGTGATACTTTTTTTAGAAAACTTTCTAATGGCGAAATTTTATCTAATAACATTAAATTTGATGTAATATTTATCGATGGATTGCACCTGGCAGAACAAGTGGATCGCGATATTATAAATTCTCTAAAGTTCATTAAAGATGACGGATTTATTGTTCTTCATGACTGTAATCCACCAACTGAATGGCATGCAAGAGAGAATCATAGCTACCTTTATACTCCTGCACACCACTTTTGGAATGGAACAACATGGAAGGCTTTTCTTAAATGGCGTTCTAGCCCTCTTGTTAAATCATGTTGTATTGATTCTGATTGGGGAGTTGGAATATTATCAAAAAATCAACCAATAGGTGAGCCTACAGAATTCATCAATCATTTCTTTGAATTTGGCACCTTCAATAAGAACAGGAAAGAAAGTTTAAATTTAATTGATTTTGAAACTTTCAAAAAGCTTGATATTTAGAAGGAAGGGCGGGAATTATTATATCATGTTTGGTATTCGAGGTTTATAATATAGAAACTAAACATACCACCCGTATAAACCAGATTTTAAAATATGGGGTTAATACTGCTGCAGAGGGGCGCAACCCAATAATATTGAAAAATCCTTTATTTAATTTTTAATTGTTTTTTTAGATACTTCCAAAGGTTCAGGAAATTCTTTATAAATAGAAATAAAAAAAGAACTTAATTTAGTATTTAAACCGCTCTCGCTAATGGAATTATAATTAAATAAAAACAGCAATAATTATCATTTTCTAGGTCCATAATAAATAAGAATTAAAATTGGAATAGCATCTAAAATAATCTGGAACCAAACCTTTTTATTGTATTAAAAACTTTATCGGTAATTATCCCTGCTTATAATGAGAGTAAAACAATTCATTTAATAATTGAGAAGATTAATAAAGTTGTTCTACCAAATAAGATAGCCAAAGAACTAATCATTACTGATCTATAGATAATACAGATCTGGCAATTGAAAATCATTGGATATGCTTATCATAATTATATGTGTAAGAAAGGTATTTAGAATCTCAGATTTTAAACCTTCACCATCTATTGATTACCCTAATTTTGGGGTTTTAGTAGAAAATAAATTAGCATTTATTTTCGATAAAAATTTTAAATAAAATCTGTAAATTTTATGAACATTTATTCTTTTAGAAAAGAGTTCAAAAAGGGAGTAAAAAAAATTCTATATCATAATTTTCATTGGTATAAAGGGAAATATTTAGGTGTTCATTTGCAAGGCGGACTATGTAATAAATTACATAGTTTAATTAGCGCTTGTGATATTGCCATAAACGAAAAATCAAGCATAATTGAACCATATTTTGGTTGGGAAAAAGAAATTCTTTTTTCAGAAATATATGATCTCAATTATTTCAATAAGAAAATGAGTGAATTTACAGATGGGCAAACATTAATAATTTCTAGAGATAAAATTAATACTAGATCTGCAAAAAGAAATTCTATCGATAATGTTATAGATTTATGGGAATATTCCGAAAGGGAACTATCAATGGAAAGAAAATCCTTATGCATTAACAAAGATTCAACAAAATTACGAGTTTTAAATGCATTGCGCTTAAAACCTGAGTTTGAAAAAATTGTAGATAATTATGTTAATAATAAAAAATTCACCGCAATACAAATAAGAACAGAATCGGATTGGGTTAAATATGCAGAATCCAACAAAACTTTCAATCATGAAAAAATATTGGTGCCATTAGAAGAAATTTTAATGATGATTTCTGACTTTGAAGTAAAAGGTGACTTGTTTTTTACATCTGGACAAAATCATGAAAATATATCTGAAAGTATTAAAACTTTAGGTATTAAATCATACTATTTCTTCAATCCAAATTATGAATATGAAATAAATGCTGCAATAAATTTTGAAATATGTTGCAAATCTGAATATTTTATTGGTTTATCTAGAAGTAGTTACTCTAACTTAATTACTTTAAAAAGAGCTAGCATCCTAAAGAATGATCAGTCTTTCATTTACAACTATAAAAATAAAATTTTACGCAGAAAAGATAAGGGAATCCAATACGCTGCTGAATTAAGCATAAATAAAAAAACAAAAATTTTATAATAGTGAATAATGTAAGCTTCACTTAATAAAATTAATAAAGGCCTATAAAAATCAATAATTGAAGTTCTAAAATAAACTTAATTGAGTGACCAAATCGTTCTGGAAAATTGAGCAATAACTAAATAAAAGAGGCGACATTTATCATTTTCTAGTGTCAAAATTAATATATATATAGGCTGGAAAAGGAGCTGACATAATTTGAAACTAAACATCTAATGGTATTAAAAACATTATCTATAATTATCCCTGCCTACAATGAAAGTAAAACTATTCACCTAATAATAGAGAAAATAAGTAAAGTTGATCTTCCTAATAAGATATTTAAAGAATTAATTATTATTGACGATTGCTCTACAGACAATACCAACATGGCAATTGAAAACTGTATTTCCAACCATCCTGAATTAGATATTAAATACTTTAGACATTCAGAAAATAAAGGAAAGGGAGCCGCACTGCACACAGGAATTGCTGAAGCGGCCGGTGAATTTTTGGTCATACAAGATGCAGATTTGGAATATGATCCTGAAGAATATATTTGTCTCTTAAAACCGGTTTTAGCCGGTCACGCCGATGTGGTTTATGGCTCCAGATTTAAAGGCGGTAACCCTCATAGAATTCTTTTTTTTTGGCACACCCTGGGAAATCGGTTTCTCACCCTCCTATCCAACATGTTTACCAACCTTAATTTAAGCGATATGGAAACAGGTTATAAATTATTTAGAAGTGACCTGGTAAAATCACTTCAATTAAAAGAGAGAAGATTTGGGTTTGAACCGGAAGTTACCGCGAAAATATGTCGGATTCCTTCGGTGAGAATATACGAAGTTGGGATTTCTTATTACGGGAGAACATACCAGGAAGGGAAAAAAATTAATTGGAAAGATGGTTTAAAAGCTATCTACTGTATATTTCGATATAACCTGTTCCAAAATTAAAATATGGAAGATAAAATTGGTAAAAAAACCCTTGAAATTATAAGTTCGGCAGATAAATTTAACCAATGGATGTTTCAAACTATCCAACCATTTGCAAAGGGAGCAGTTCTGGAAATTGGTAGTGGTATTGGAAACATTTCCTTACAATTCTTAGAAAATAATTATTCGATTATGTTGTCTGATTTCAGGCCTGAATATTGTGAAGAACTAAAGAATAAATATTCTCACTATTCAAATTTTTTAGGGGTTAAGAGGATAGACCTTGTAGACCCTGAGTTCACAAAGAAATATGTGGGTCTTTTAGATAGTTTTGATACCGTATTTGCTTTAAATGTTATAGAGCATATTGAAGATGATGTTCTTGCAATTGCGAACTGCAAAAAATTGTTAAGAAGGGGAGGTAATCTTATTATTTTAGTCCCCTCTTATCAAAATTTATTTAACAATTTCGATATCGAATTGGGGCATTTTAGAAGATACACAATTTCAAAATTGACAGGAATTTTTAGGTTTAGTGGTCTGGGAATTAACCACACTCAATATTTCAATTTTATAGGGATTTTAGGCTGGTATTTTAATGGGAATATTCTAAAAAAGAAGAGTATACCTGGGGGGCAAATGAAATTATATAATAATTTAGTCCCAATTTTCAAAGTTTTGGATAAGGTGACAACAAATAAATTTGGACTATCTACAATAGTTGTTGGAACCAAAAAAAACTAATTTTAATGTTGGATTTTAATAGGACTGAATTAAATAAAATATTGCGGCTATTATCGGCCATAATTATTGTTCTTGGAATTGCCTTTAGATTTTATCATCAATTTATAGATTGGTCATTTAATGGGGATGAAATCAATTTAGGTGTAGATATATTAAATCATAATTTTAGAGATTTATTCAATCCCTTTCAAAGCAAGCAAAGTGCACCTCCCTTATTTTTATTACTAGAGAAAATAACATCCGTAGTTGCAAAACCCTATATTTCACTTAAAATAATAAGTTTTCTATCCTCTTGCGCTTCCATTTTTCTGTTCAACAGAATACTTAAAATTTCATTCAGCAAAACAACCCAAATAATATTGCTTGCATTATTTTGTTTCAATCCATTTATACTTTCTAATTCCCTAACTCTCAAACAATATTCAATAGATCTAATGATGGGGCTACTAGCTGTCAATTATTTTTTTGATAGAAGAAACAGTTATATAACGTTCCTGTTCTTTGTTGTTTTTTGCCTGGTAAGCAATGTTGGTCTTTTTTTTAGCGCATCCTTTTCAATTTTTCTTATGGTTAGATCAGCCTGTTATAATAAAGAAGATGAATTGTTCAATTGGAAGAAACTAAAACCAATCATCCCGTATATTTTAGCGCCTATACCATACCTCATGTTTTTTGTTTGGTTTATATATCAGCCTGGGGCCTATAATATGAAAAGTTATATGGTTCATTACTGGAATGGTTCATTTATGCCATTAGATCTCTCAATATTTAAATGGCTGGCATTACAAGGAAAAGTGATTTACATTTTTTTCTTTTCTACTTACTGGTTTATTGGATTACCTATGCTAATACTGTTTCTCTTTAATATGTATGTTGTATTTCAAAAAAAGCGTCAAATTTTTCAAAAAAGCATTTATGGAATTATTTCAATATATATAATTACGGTTTTCATTCATCTGCTGTTAAGCGCTCTAAAAATGTATCCATTCTCCGATCGTCTATTTCTCTATTTGGCACCGGTAATTTACCTGATTATAGGGGTAGGAATTGAGAAAATTAATAGGCAAATATTGATAAGTTGGAATCAAAGATCAATTCAATTTATAAGTTTAATAATACCTATAAGTGCAATTATGCTTTACTTCACTTACTTGCCAGGAAAATCTAATGATGTGTATGCGTTACTGGAATATGTAAATTCAATGGATAAAACCGTTGTATATACACCCACAGCAAAACAACGTACTTTAAAATGGTTAGAGTTCACGAAATATCATGATAAAGACTATTCTAAACTCTTTAAAGCTAAAGAAAATGGATACAATAACAGTGGGACAGGTGATTTATTGATAGCTGTTCAAAGTGAAAAATTTGGTCACACAATTAAATATTCAACTCCAGAACCCGATATAATACAATTATTAGAGCAAGATAAAATTGTTTTATATCACAGAATTGAGGGTTATGCGATTTATAAATTCAAATAATTCGAAATTATTTTTCCTGCTAGGAATTGAACTTTATTTATTCTTGATAATTTTCGTTTTGTGTTTTATGCAACTCTTTTTGAGTGCCTATATTGCAATTTTTCCAGCTAATCATCCTCCAAAAATAAGTTCGAAAATATCCTTAATTTTGCAGTACTATTTCACAGAGAAAATTTATATCTAGGTTTAAAACTAAAGTAGTCCTTGAATTTAAAAAGCACATTTTTATATGATAAAAATTAACGGCGCTATTACTGTTTCAATTATAATTGCAACCTATAACAGGGTTAAATTCATAGGTGCAACTCTTGATTCTATTCTTAATCAAACCTATTTTAACTATGAAGTCATAATAGTTGATGATGGTGGGACCGATAATACCAGGGAAGTTTTAAAAAATTATATAAATGATCCAAAATTTAAATTTTACGAGAGACCTAAAGAGTATTCTAAAGGTTGTCCAGGCTCACGAAATTTTGGGCTATCAAAAGCACAAGGAGAATTTATATGGTTTTTTGACGACGACGATATTGCCCATCCAGATCTGCTGGAAAATTGTATCTCTGAATTTAAAAATATAAAAAACGATTTTTGTAGATTTGAAAGAACTGTTTTCTATGATTTCGAGAAAATAGAATTTGAGGAGGCCACAAATCTTAAGATTGAGTATATATCCAAAAAAGATCTAAAACAATTAATAATTGGAGAATTACCTTTTAACTCTTGTCAGGTCATATGGAGAAAAGCATCCTTAGGCAAGGAACATTTTCGGGGAGATATTATTTATGCCGATGATTGGGAATTTTATTCCCGATTATTGTCAATGGGACTCAAAGGCGTTTCTATAGACAAAATATTGCTATTTGCCCGCAAACATCCGGGTTCTGCAACTCACAAATATAAATCCGGAAATAAAAAAATATTGAATTCTGTTATTTTGGCGAATTTCAGTGTAATTGATCTTGCAATTAAAGAGAATATTTTGGACAAACAGTTGTTTAAGTTTTTTTATGGACAGGCTATATTCTTTAATTCATATCCAATTGTTAAATATCTCGTTAAAAAGAGTAATATAAATTTTTTGAATACATTAAAATATCAAATTGGTTTTTATGCCTACCCGGCCTTACGACCAATTTTTAACCTTAAGTCTAAACTAAAAAAATCTTGAAGATCCTTCTTTGTTTTGGCACCCGCCCCGAAGCTATCAAAATGGCTCCAGTAATTCATGAGCTCATAAAACAAAAACTTGAATTTAAAGTTTGTGTTACCGCGCAACACCGGGAGATGCTGGACCAGGTGTTGGATTTCTTTGAAATAGTACCGGATCATGATCTGGATCTAATGCAGCCAAACCAGTCTTTAAATCAGCTTAGTTCAAATATTTTGCTTTCTATGGATACTGTGTTTGATGCAGCGGGTCTTCGACAGGCCAGTCTTCGACAGGCCAGTCTTCGACAGGCCAGTCTTCGACAGGCCAGTCTTCGACAGGCTCAGACTGACATAGTTTTGGTTCAGGGAGACACCACCACTGCTGCGATGGTTGCACTGGCTGCGTTTCATAGAGGAATAAACGTTGGGCACGTAGAGGCAGGTTTACGCACCTATAAAAAAGCAGCGCCCTTTCCAGAGGAAATCAACCGCCAACTTACCGCCAGGATTGCCGATTTCCATTTTGCACCAACAACCAAAGCAAATTCCAATTTATTAAAAGAACAAATCCCAAAAGATCAGCTTTGTATTACGGGAAATACCGTGGTAGATGCTTTGCAGTGGGCAATTAGGAAAATGGAACTACAGCCATTGAGTGAGGAAATTCAGGAAATAAAAACCTTACTCAACCCGAATAAAAAACTGATCCTTGTAACAGGGCATCGCAGGGAGAATTTTGGGGAAGGACTCATCCATATATGCGAAGCATTGTTGGAACTTTCAAAAAGGGAAGACATAGAATTGATCTACCCTGTTCATTTAAATCCCAACGTAACAGGACCTGTTCAGGAATTTCTCAGTCACAAAAAGAATATTCACCTTATTGAACCGGTGGCTTATCCTACCATGCTTTGGTTGATGCAAGAGTGCAACATCATAATTTCTGATTCCGGTGGAATTCAGGAAGAAGCGCCTACTTTTAAAAAACCGGTTCTGGTGACCAGGGGAGTTTCTGAAAGAATGGAGGGCGTGGAAGCCGGATTTTCCTTTTTGGTGGGCACAGATAAAAATAAGATTGTAGAGGAGGCAGCCCGACTATTAAACCATCCTCCGGATTTTAAGAATACAGCAAATCCTTATGGGGATGGGAAAGCGGCTGAGAAGATTGTGGAGTTTTTGATTTCGAATATTGGTTAGTCTTCAACAGGGAGTCTTCGACAGGCTAGTCTTCGACAGGCTCAGACTGACATGGCTGTTGGATGTCACCCAGAGCAGGGGAAGCGTCACCCTGAGCAGGGAAGTGTCACCCTGAGCAGGGAAGTGTCACCCTGAGCTTGTCGAAGGGTTGTCGAAGGATGATTAATGGAAATTTATCCTTATTTTAGTATATGAAAATATACTATGTTTATATAGTAGAATGTTCTGATCAATCTTTTTACATAGGTTTTACTTCAAGTCTTAATAAAAGATTATATGAACATAATGCAGGGCTGCATTCGGACGCTTATACGTTTAAAAGAAGGCCGGTTGTTTTAAAATGGTTTGAACAGTTTACAGATCCTAAACAGGCAATTCAGCTTGAAAAACAATTGAAAGGATGGAGCAGAAGGAAAAAGATTGCCTTGATAGAGGAGAATTGGGAGAAACTTGTGGAGTACTCTAAAAATTACATACAATATGGGTCTTCGACAGGCTAGTCTTCGACAGGCTCAGACTGACATGGTTACTCTTTGTCACCCTGAGCTTGTCGAAGGGTTGTCGAAGGGCGATTCATTGTCTTATATTTATATAATTGAAACTAATTTCTATCTTTACCCAAACAGAAAATCCTTGAACCTGCAAACCCTAAAAAAGATCTTAATTGTTGTCGAATCTATTGAAATGGAAGACAGCAGTGGTTCCAAGGCAAATGTAGCGTTGATCCAAAATTTACACAAAGCAGGATTTGAGGTGTTGGTGTACCATTACACCCGGAAGGAAATTCAGCTACCTGGCATAACCTGTATTGCCATAAAGGAAAAAAGACGGAGTGCTCTTTTTTTCCTGAGCCGGCTGGAAAGATATATTCGCTTTCTTTTTAAAATATCCCTAAGCAAACCTCTGGAAAAAGTATTTGGTTTTTCTTTCACACTTTTTAATGACCGAAACAGCATAATTGCTGCTTTGCGAAAAATTGAGGATTTTAAACCCGATCTGGTTTTGACACTTAGCCAGGGTGGCCGTTTTAGGCCGCATCATGCGCTGCTTAAAATGCCCGAACTGCATAGAAAATGGATGGCTTATATTCACGACCCGTATCCTATGCATCTTTATCCACGACCTTATGCCTGGGTGGAAGCTGGGTATTATAAAAAATGGAGGTTTATGAAGGAGGTTTCAGAAAAGGCTGCTTTTACAGCTTTCCCGAGCAAATTATTAATGGAATGGATGGGGAGTTATTTTACCGGTTATCTAGAAAAAGGTTTGGTGATTCCGCATCAAATTAGTTCAGATGAAATTTCGGAATCTATAATTCCGGATTATTTTGACTCCAAAAAATTCAATATTCTTCATGCTGGAAATTTGCTTTGGGGGCGTGATCCCGAAGGCTTAATTCAGGGATTTTTAAAATTTTTAAAATTAAATCCTGAGGCCGAAAAGGAGAGCCAACTTTTGTTTCTTGGGGGGCAAAATCATTATTCTTCCTACCTTTCTGAATGGGAGGCTAAGATACCTCAATTTTATGTGAGTGAGGAGTATGTTCCGTTTAAACAGGTCCAAACACTTCAGAAGCTATGTGCTGTTAATGTGATTTTAGAAGCAAAATCAGAGATAAGTCCGTTTTTACCGGGTAAGTTTCCACATTGTGTGCTTGCAGATAAACCAATTTTATTATTAGGACCTTATTACAGTGAATCCCGAAGATTGTTGGGAGACGATTATTTATATTGGGCGGAAATTGATAATGTTGATAAAATTGCAGGACTTTTTGATGTTCTTTATCATCAATGGGAAAAAGATCCAACCCAATTAATACTTAACCGACCGGATTTGGAAGCGTATCTTTCTATAAAATATTTAAAAATTTCAATTGAATCGATTATAAATTAAAAATAAATAATGAAAATTTTAATCGTATCCGTTTTTTCGAATCATTTTTTTAATTGGGTGCTTCAACTCAAAGAATCTGGACATGAAGTGCATTGGTTTGATTTAAATGATGCTAACACTTATGTGGAAAGAATAGATTTTGTTCATCAAACGGTAAAATGGAAAAGGAAATTTGAATATCCGGGAAGATACTGGATCAAGAATAATATTCCTGCACTGGATACTTTTATAGAGCAATTTAATAATAGAAAGTTTTTAGATGTTTTTCAAAAAAAGTTGAACGAAATACAACCTGATGTTATACAGAGTTTTGAAATGCATTCAGCATGCGTTCCTATTTTGGGAATAATGAAAAATAATCCTAAAATAAAATGGGTTTATTCAGCCTGGGGAAATGATCTTTTTTATTATCAAAATGAACCTGAAAAATTAAAAGAGATCAAAGCAGTATTTGGCCGTCTAGACTATATGTTTGCGGATTGTACCCGGGATTTTTTAATTGCAGAAAAACATGGTTTCAAAGGAGAATATTTAGGAACCTTTCCTGGAGGTGGCGGCTATGATCTCAGTTCTTCTGATCCTTGGGTTAGGGAATTTCAAAATAGGAAGACCATTTTAATTAAGGGTTACGAACATAAATTTGGTAGATGCAATAATGTTTTAGAAGCCTTGTTAGAAATTGAGGATGACCTTAAAGGTTTTAAAATTGTTGTTTTTGCAGCTACTAAGGAGGTTTTGAAATTTGTAAACCATCCAAGATTTAATAAAATGGAAAATTTAGAAATAAAGGGACAAATCGGGCGGGGAGAAGTTTTAGAGTTAATGGGGAAATCTTTAATTTATATCGGGAATAGTATTTCTGATGGGATACCAAACACCCTTTTGGAATCGGTAATTATGGGGTCTTTTCCAATTCAATCTAATCCAGGAGGCGCTTCTGCTGAAATAATAGAGCATGGAAAAAATGGTTTTTTAATAGAAAATCCGGAAGATATTAAGGTGATAGCACTATTGATTAAACAAGCAATTCAAAATCCTGAATTATTAAGGTCGGGGATTGCATATAATGTTGCAAAAGTTAAACCTATGCTGGAAAGAAATTATATTAAAGATCAAGTTTTAAAAAAATACCAACTGGTTGAACAAAATCTATAAATTTTGATTAGATGAAAATACTAATGGTCTCCATGTTTATTAATCATTTTTTTAATTGGGTGTTGCAACTAGAAAAATCTGGACATGAGGTTCATTGGATAGATGTAAGTGGCGCAAATAGCTACGTGAAAAGAATAGATTTTGTCCATCAGACCGTAATATGGAAAAGAAAATTTGAATACCCGGGAAGGCATTGGATTAAAAAGAACTGCTCACCGTTAAATATATTTATTGAAAAACTAAATAAAAAGGAGTTTACAGATGTTTTTCAACAGAAGCTAAAGGAGATTCAACCTGATATAGTACACAGTTTTGAATTGCACTCCTCTTGTATACCCATTTTAGAAATCATGAATAAACATCCTAGAATCAAATGGATATACTCATGTTGGGGGAATGACTTGTTTTATTATCAAAATGATCAGGAGAAATTAATAGGCATAAAGGCAGTTTTTAATCGCATCGACTATATGTTTACAGATTGTAAAAGGGATTCCTTTATTGCGGAAAAACGTGGTTTTAAAGGTGAAAATTTAGGAACTTTTCCAACTGGTGGTGGATATGAATTACAGTATTACAATGCCCAAATTAATAAATTTGAGGACAGAAAGATTATATTAATTAAAGGGTATCAACATATATTTGGAAGGTGTAATAATGTTTTAGAAGCTTTATTGGAAATTGAGGATGATCTTAAAGATTTTGAAATTGTTGTATTTGCTGCAAATAAAGAGGTTTTAAAATTTTTAAGGGATCCAAGATTTGTAAAAATGAAAAATTTGCAGATTAAAGGAAAAATTGGTCGAGGAGAAGTTTTAGAGTTAATGGGAAAATCTTTAATTTATATTGGGAATAGTATTTCTGACGGGATGCCGAACACACTATTAGAAGCGATAATTATGGAATCCTTTCCAATTCAATCTAATCCTGGAGGTGCTACGGCTGAAATTATTGATCATGGTAAAAATGGTTTTTTAATTGAAAACCCTGAAAATAGCAAAGAAATTGCAGCCCTGATAAAAAAGGCAACACAAGATCCAGAATTATTAAGATCTGGAATTGCTTATAATGCACAAAAAATTAAGCCTAACCTTGAGAGAGATTTTGTGAAGGAACAAGTTTTAAAGAAATATGAACTAATTGAACAAAATCTTTAAATGCTGTTCTAATGAAAATACTAATGGTCTCTATGTTTTCAAATCATTTTTTTAGGTGGACTGAGCAATTGAGGGAATCTGGGCATGAAGTTTATTGGCTGGATGTTTTTGATTCTAATACGAAGGTTGAGAAAATAGATTTTGTCCATCAGATAATTGGCTGGAGATATAAAATTAATTATCCAGGAAGGTATTTCATTAAAAATAAGATTCCAAGATTAAACAAATTGATTAATCAGGTAAATGAGAGGGATCTATCCGAATTTTTTGAAAAAACACTTCGGGAAATAAAACCAGATATGGTTCAAAGCTTTGTTCTACAATCTGCAGGATATCCTATTTTAAAGATCATGAAAAAACACCCTCGTATTACCTGGGTATTTTCTGCCTGGGGAAACGATCTTTATTATAGACAACAGACGGGTGAAGAAGATCTTAAGAATATAAAAAAAACACTGCCTGAATTTGATTATATGTTCTCAGATTGCCTGAGAGACCATCATGTGGCAAAATCACATGGTTTTAAAGGTGAGTTTTTAGGAGCTTTTCCAGGGGGGGGTGGATATGATTTAAATAAATATAAATTAGATATTACCCCTTTTGAGTTAAGAAAAAACATATTAATAAAGGGCTACCAGAGCCATTTGGGGCGTTGTAATATAATATTAGAGGCCATTGTTAAACAAAAACAATTTTTAAGTAATTATAAAATTATTGTTTTTGGAGGTAATGATAGCGTTAAAAAATTTATAGTTGAAAACGGGCTGTTATCATGGGAAAATTTTGTTTTTTTAGAACTAATACCACATAGGGAAGTTCTGAAATTAATGGGAAAATCCTTGCTATATCTTGGAAACAGCATTTCTGATGGAATGCCAAATACATTACTGGAAGCAATTATAATGGGAGCATTTCCTATTCAGTCCAATCCCGGCGGTGCAACCGCGGAACTTATTGAAGATGGAAAGAATGGTATTCTTATCAACAATCCTGAAGATTCGGAAGAAATATTTAAATTAATACAGGCCGCTTTAAATAATCCTTCTAAAATGCAGGAAGGCGTTGAATTTAATTTAAATGAAGTGAGACCTCGATTAGAAAGGGAATATGTGAAAAGACAGGTGCTTAGTAAGTATGATTTAATTGAAAAAAAACTTAAAATCATAATATGATAGTTATCAATACACCCCAGATTGAAACAGAAGGAGATTTTGTTGTCATTTCAGCTGAGATTGAAATAAAGGAGGTGATTGAGAAATTATGGTATAAATTCCCGGTAGAATTCAAGAAGTTTTTGGTGACCGAAAATGTAGATGCTTTTTTGGTAGGGCTGTTGTTTTTAGCATTAAAAACAGGTGAAGATATTCATTTGAAGACTCAGGTTTCTGCAAGATTATATTATACTTTAAGTCATTATTTGATACCAGCTTTATGTTTAGCTAATTCCAAATTATACAGGATCAATATTTTTGCGGAAGAATTAAATGAGGCCGATTTAAATATCGGAAAAATAGCGGGGACTGGACTATCTTGTGGGATTGACTCATTTGCTACTTATTATGATCATCTCGATGAAAAAGGTGCTTATGGAATTCATTTTTTTACATTTTTAAATGCCGGTTCACTTGGTGATTTTGGGGGTAAAAATTCCAGAATTGTGTATCATAACAAATTGCTACATGTTAAAAAATTTGCTAAGGAGGAAGATTTGGAGGTAATTCCAATTGATACTAATTTAAGCGAAATTTTAAAAATGAATTTTCAAAGCACACACACTTTGAGAAATCTCTCCTGTATTTTAAACCTTCAAAAACTTTTTAAAAATTATTATTATGCCTCTCCACATAGGTTTGATAAATTCAGTTTAAACAGTAAAGATACTGGTGATTATGATCTTTTAAATGTAAGTTTACTCTCTACAGAATCTATTAATTTTTTTTCATCTGCAGCAAATCTAACAAGAATTGAACGCACAGACTCAATAGCTAACTATTCTTCTACATATAATTATTTGGATGTTTGCACCAACCCACATCAAGGAGGAAATATTATTAACTGCTCAAGATGCAATAAATGTTTGAGAACAGCCTTGACTCTGGATTTGCTGGGAAAACTTAAATTATTTGAAGGAGTATTTGATTTAAAAGTATACTACAGACATAAACAAGCGTTCATTGGAAAAGTCCTGGCAACAAAAGGAGAAGATCAATTTGCTAAGGAAATATATGAGTTTATGATAGATTCAAATCAATTTTCTTATTTATATTATACACATTTTATAAATTACAAATTCAAAGGAATTAAAAATAACATTAAAAGAATTTTAAAAAAAAATAATTAAAACAATTGCTTTCAATCATTTACCCATACCGAAACAGAGAGTTGCAGCGTCTTCAAAATTCGTTGGAATCATTAAAAAATCAGACTTCATCTAATTTTGAGGTGGTTTTTGTGGATTATGGTTCAAATGCTCAAATCGCAAGGCTGGTAAAGCATCTGTGCGGTTCTTATTCATTTGTTCGCTATAAATATCAGCCCACCCAATTCCAGCCATGGAACAAGTCCAAAGCCTTAAATTCAATAATTAAAAATTTGGACACAGAATTTTGTTTTGTGGCTGATGTGGATATGATTTTTCATCCTCAATTTATTGAAAGGGCATTAAAACTTCAAGTTGAAAATAAAACCGTTTACTTCCAGGTTGGTTTTCTTGGGCCTGAAAAAATTGAAAATGGGAAGGATTTTTTTAATTATAGAAATTATTGGAAAAGCAACAAAGGAGCCACTGGTTTAAGTATGTTTCCAGTTTCTGTTTTAAATATGTTGAGGGGTTTTGATGAATTTTATCATTTTTGGGGTGCAGAGGACACTGATATGCACGTGCGTATAGAAAATGAAGGTTATGAGGTTGAATTTTATGAAGATGAGGTTCTTATGCTGCATCAATGGCATCCCAGTTATAGAAGTTCAGAATCCCGGGAATTAGGTAAAAATTTGCAAATAAACGGAATTGTGCAGCTGAACCATCAGCATCTTAAACATGCAATTCAATATAATACTACCAAAGTTAATTTGGAAAATTGGGGAGAATGTATCACCAGGGAAGACTTGGATCAATTGGAAAAAGCCCCTGTTAATTTTGTTCTGGATAACGAACAACGAAAAATCGATCATTTGGTGTTTGTTCTTTTGCCTGCAGCTAAAAATGAAATTTTGAAAATCACCATTGGAAAAGATCCCTTTCAAAACTCCCTTAAATTCAGGGCTAAAAAATTATTGAGAAATAAAGTACCTGAATATTATTCTTTAAAGGAGATTAATGATAAAATTTTATTGCACCTGATTTCATTTTATAGAAATAAGGCTTACACTTATAAAATCTCAGATGATTTTAAAAGTATTGAAGTGGCTGTGAAGTTTTAATAGAAGAGGAAAGAGAAGATAGAAAGCGTTCTCCTACGCTTAGGCTTCGTAGGATAAAGAAAACAGGAAATTGCCACGACTGCGTCTTGCAATGACGCACGGAAAACAGAAAAAGTGTTTAATGAGAAGGAACCAACAACTTTCAGATTTATACAATTTTTTTTGTGAAGCAGTAGGGAACCAGCATGTTGCAATAGAGAAAATTAATGGATATCTAGAAAAATTCCTGTTACAAAGAATTCTGGAGGTTGGATTGGGAATAGGAAGCATATCTGGGATATTATTGAGAGTAAACAGGAACAAACCTAATCTTGATTATGCAGGTACCGAAGCCAATGATTTTTGTTTAAATGCCTTGCCTAAAAATTTAAAGGAAGATTATAATCGACTGGGGATATATTCGGATTTAAACAATATACCTAGCAATAAAAAATTTGACCTCATTATTATTGACGGGAAGAATCACCACCTACAGGCGGTAAAGGATTTGATTTCCGAAAATGGCATACTAGCCATAGAGGGAGATCGGATGTCGCAATAGGATTCGCCACAAAAATTATTCCCGCAACATAAATATGTACATTGCATAAGTTTGAAGGAGAACAAGGAATATTGTCTATTTTTTATTGAAAATTGGCAAGGTGGTTTAAAGACCATTTTCGTTAATCCGACTATAAAACAAAATTTGTGGTCGCTTAAGGAAAAGTATTTTACTAAAATAAAATAAAATATCAGTATCCGGGAAGATATTTAGGGTTAGAAGAAAGAAAAGAGACAAGAATCAAGAGATAAGAGACAAGACTAAAAAGTTAGAGGTTAGTCCTACTACGCTTATCCTTAGGATGATAGGGAACATAAAACGGTAAACGGAAAACAGTAAACAGAAAACATGTTCATAATAGCTGAAATCGCACAAGCTCACGAAAGCCCCCCAAACCCCGAAGGGGGAGTTATAATTTTTAATCCAAGCTCATTATGAAAATTATTGCAGAAATAGGTCAGGCACATGAGGGAAGTTTTAAAAAAGCTTTGTCTTATATTGATGCCCTCGCAAAAACCGGGGTTGATGCGGTGAAATTCCAGGTTCATATAGCCGAGGCTGAGAGCGGTATTAACGAGCCGTTTAGGGTGAAATTGGCGTCGCAGGACAAAACGCGTTTCGATTACTGGAAGCGGATGGAATTTACTTTGCAACAATGGAAAGATTTAAAAAAGCACTGTGATGAGGCAGGAATGGAATTTTTGGCTTCGCCATTTAGCAACGCCGCGGTGGATCTTTTGGAAGAGGTAGGAGTGAATCGATACAAAATTGGCTCGGGGGAAGTGAACAATTTTTTGTTGCTGGAAAAAATTGCCCGCACCGGAAAACCGGTTATCCTGTCTTCGGGAATGAGCTCGTTTGAGGAACTGGGCCACACTGTGGCCTTTTTAAAGAAAAGAAAGGTGGGAATTTCAATCCTGCAATGCACCACTGCTTATCCCACGCAGCCGAAGAATTACGGATTGAACGTGATCGGGGAATTAAAGGAACGATATGGAATTCCGGTAGGATATTCAGATCATTCCGCTAAAATAGAAACCTGTATTGCCGCTGCCACGTTGGGTGCTGAGATCCTGGAATTTCACGCTGTTTTTAGCAGGAACAGTTTAGGTCCGGATGCGAGTTCTTCCCTGGAAATGGAGGAAATAACACAATTGGTGAAAGCCTTGAGGAAGATAGAAACTGCTTTGCAACATCCGGTTGATAAGAGCGATAATTCCAAATTTACCGAGTTAAAGAATATTTTTGAAAAGTCTTTGGCGGTGAATAAGGATTTGAAGGCAGGGCACGTGTTGAGGTTTGAAGATTTGGAGGCTAAAAAGCCTAAAGGTTTCGGGATGGAGGCTTCGCGGTTTGAGGAGGTGATTGGCAGGGGGTTAAACAGGGATTTGATGCAGTGGGAGTTTTTAAAGGGGAGTGATTTGTAACAACCTGGTTAAAAAAGTAATATCATAATTTTCTGATGATTAAATTTATTCTATAAAAATTTCAATTTTAAATTCAAATAATGTATAAGGTTGTCGTTCATTTTAATTCTACGCTTCATCATTTCAGTCAGCTACTTGCCGGACTTGAATTTCTGAGTAAGGAGAAGAAGATAGTCCTAAGTTATAATCTCGAGCTTGGAAAATATCCCAGCGATATTTTTAGGATTGAATTTAATGGATTGAACGTTTTCTTTGACCTCGCAGATAATAGTAGGATTTACAAGACTATATATGAGCAAAGTGATTTTTATGTAAAAAGAATGTTGCTGAAATCTGATTTTGAAAATATGAAAAAGCTCATTCCGTATGGTTTATATTATCCGGTATATTTTAGAAACCAAAATCTGAAATATCTTTTTTTAAAGGATTCTGCACTCCTGAAATATTCTTTAAAGTATTGGAAAATTTTCTCGGGAATATTAAATATAAAGGATTGTATTGCAGTAAATGAGTTGTCCCAAATGGAGTCAAAACCAGCAATGGCTAAGCAGGTAATCTTTAGGGCGCGTCTTTGGAATCCGGCGAACAACGATACCCAATGGAAAAAAGAAGAAAGAATCGTGCTGAATGATCAACGAATTGAGATCAATCGCCTACTCAAAGAGGAATTTCACTCAAGTTTTACGGGCGGAATTATGAAGGATGATTATTCAGAAAAAATCTGTCCCGACTTGTTACTGCCGGAGGGTGAGTATCACAGGAAGGAGTATCTCAGGGAATTAAAAAAAGCTTCAATAGGGATTGTAAATCAGGGACTGGAAGACAGTATAGGAGCCAAAATGGGTGAATATGTTGCCAATAGCATTGCAATTGTAACAACTTCAATTGAGAAATTTAAATTGCCGGGCCCATTTGATGAAGGGGAAAATTATTTTACTTATACAAATGCCCAGGAATGTTTGGAATTGACTAAAAGGCTTATGAAGGATTCAAATTTCCGTAAAAAGGTCCAAAATAATAATGCCCATTATTATACAGAATATTTACATCCGGGAAAAAAAGTAAATAAGATACTGGTTCAAATTGCAAATACTTAAATTTATCAATTCTTAATCTTTCTTATTTCTATAAATGCTAATATTAGTTCATGAAAATGCTAAAAAAGTAGTTCGTATTATCAGGAACGACTCAGAACTTTTAATTCACTCTGCAAGTGTGGTTAAGGAATTCTGGAGACTGGCCAGGGATTATCCGGAGGATCTTATAATTTGGGTTGATAGGCAGTTTTTTGAAAATTTGAATATCAAGGGACTGGGCAACCTTTTTCATCATAATTTAATTATGGCATCATATCCTGTAAAAAACCAGTTTTTGCCTGAAACGGTTGGATATATAGATCAGTCGCCATTTATCTATCCTAATTCCGAAGTTTCTTATCCTACCTGGAGAATGAGTACAGATGTTGGAGGGATAACAGGAGAGGCTGCACTCGCTTTTAAAGAGCACCTACGAAAAATTGATGATTTTGGATATCTGATAAATTCAATTGCAAAAATCGGGCAGCAAAACTCATTATTTTGCTATTCGGATCCCCTATTATTAAAAAATATTCCTGTATCGAAAAAGCCGAATTATTCAGTTGGTAACAAGGTTTTATTCAAATTTGTATATCAATTTTACAAAACGGAGTGGATATTTGTTCTGTTATTCTGTCTTGTCAAATATGATGTCAAATTTCCTTTTTGGAGTTTAATAACTTGTTTTTTTTCGGAGAAGCACTATCATAAAAAAGTTGACCTCAGTAAAATCAAAGTAAATTCAGGGAAACCCCTTAAGGCAGAACAAGAAACTATAGATGTAATTATTCCAACCTTGGATAGACCGCAATATTTAAAACAGGTTTTGCTGGATCTTAAAAAACAATCTTTAACACCTAAAAGAGTTGTTATAGTGGAGCAGAATTCAGATTTCAATTCGAAATCACAATTATCTGAAATCCATAATATGAATTGGCCTTTCGAAATAATTCATCGGTTTGTACATAAAACAGGAGCTTGTATGGCCAGGAATACAGCAATGTTGGAAGTGAGGTCAAAATGGATTTTTTTTGCTGATGATGATATAAGAATTACCCCTAAGATTTTGGAAACTGCTATTTCAGAAATTAATCGTCTTGGTATATATGCCTTAAATTTGAACTGTGTTCAACCGGATGGCAAAACGGTTTTCCAAAAAATTAAACAATGGGGCGCTTTTGGCTCTGGTACTGCCATAGTCTCTTCAGAATTTGCATTGCAATGCAGGTTTTCCGAGATTTATGAATATGGTTTTGGTGAGGATACAGATTTTGGTTTACAATTAAGAACAAAAGGCGCGGATGTTATTTATCATCCAAATATACAAATTACACATTTAAAAGCCGAAAGAGGAGGTTTTAGGGGAATGCCCGAAATGCCATGGGAAAAATCAGGGCCGGCTCCAAAACCATCTCCAACAATGATGTTACTTGTAAAAAGCCATTTTAATTTATGGATGCAGAGAGGGTATAAAGTTTCCTTATTTATCAAATTTTATAATAAACAGCCCATAAAAAATCCTATTAGTTATCTAATGTCAATGAAAAAAAGATGGAGATTAAGTGAAGAATGGGCAAGAAAGCTTTCGCTTAAAACTTCAGAAGTATAGATTTTATAATTGAAAAATTGCAGTTCTATGAATTTTAGCTTGATCATATGCACTTATTGCCGCACTAAATCACTAAAAAGATTGCTTGAATCTGTTCAGGACCAAATTCTTTATCCTGATGAAATCCTTATTGTAGACGGCTCAGGTGATTCCGAAACAGAAATAATGCTTTCTGAGAACTATTATAAGAGGCTAACTTATTTTCAAGTTGATGAAGAGAACCGCGGTCTTACCAAACAACGGAATTTCGGTATTTCTAAATTAGGTGATGACTCAGATATATTATGTTTTTTAGATGATGATATTGTTCTTCAACCTGATTATTTTGATAAATTGATGTCTACCTTTATTCAATACCCAGATGCTAAAGGAGTAGGCGGGGCAATTATAAATGCAGATGTATGGAAAAAAAAATCAGAGAATAAAAAAATTGAATTTGCAAACTACTATTATAAGGATTGGGTAAGAAAACTTGGGAGTAGAAATATTTTAAGAAAAAGACTGGGCTTGTTAAGTAAAGAATTGCCTGGCATAATGCCTTCCTTTTCCCATGGATTTACTATAGGATTTTATCCGCCTACAGGGGAAATTCATAAGGTTGAATACTTTATGGGAGGCGTTTCAGCTTATCGAAAGGAATTATTTGATAAGATAAAATTTTCTGATTATTTTGAGGGTTACGGACTTTATGAAGACATGGATTTTTGCCTACGCGCATCTAAACTTGGGCAATTATATCTAAACACAAGTGCACAGGTTTATCATCTCCATGAAGAAAGCGGGAGGCCAGATAATTTTAAATATGGTAAAATGGTTGTTGCGAATGGGTGGGTGGTTTGGAAGATAAAAAGTCCAAACCCGGATATTAGTTCTATATACAAATGGAATTTAATAACTCTATTATTGGCTTCAATAAGGCTGAAGAATGCTTTTATTGACAATGAAAAAGGTGCATTTAAAGATGCTTTAGGCAGGTTTAGTGCCTGGGTTAAATTGGGGTTTTTTAAACCTCCCTATTATTAAGTCATTCTTTAACCTTGGTAGCTTCAGACTTTTGTTCTTAAGTTGAGAAGATAATTATTCCTTTTATTAAGGAGTTGTTTCTTAAAATATTTTAAAGAACTATTGCAAAAATATATGAATCTATTATTACTTTATTTTCCATAACACATTAAAATATTAAAGCCTCTCAATGAAATTTCTTGTCACCAATACTTCAATTAATAAAAAAACTTTTTCAAAATTACCCTTTGAATTAAATAACACCCTTATTGGGGATTACAATATAATTATTGAAAAGGGACTAGATTTAATTGAAACTGATTCTCATTGTAGTATAACTGATGGATATCTTAGAGACTTAAGTTCAGTTAGTCAGGATCCAACTTCACATACTATCCAAGCGGTTGAACAAATTGTAGCAGAATGGCCTGTTTCGGAGAATATTACGGGGTCATTTTCCACAACAATTATTGATAAAATTTCATTGGAGATCACTCTTTGCAATGATTTGATAGGTGTCTATCCATTATATTACCTAATAAGGGATAAGGATGTTTTTGTGTCTAACAGTCTTATTTTAATGGCAATTATATCACAATGTGATTTTGATGAAGTAGGGATTGCCCAAAGATGTATTGGTCCAGAATATTTCAATATGGGTTCCAGAACTATTTTAAAAGATTGCAAACGCTTACTTCCTGGAGAATATTTAAAGATTGATTTGTTAGGAAACATCATTCAAACTAAATATGACAATTCATTATATCAAAACATTTCTTCATCACAACAAAACCATGATCTTCATAAAGACTACTGGGAGGGGTTTAAACAGGAAGTTGAATACTGTCTCATAGGAAGGTCAGAAGTTAACATTGCTTTAAGTGGAGGCTTGGATAGTAGGTTGCTATTGGGTGCTGTTTCCAACAATAAAAACATTGTTTGCTTAACTTATGGTGAAAAAGAAAACTATGAAACTAAAATTGCATCCCGATTAGCAAAACTTAAAGAAGCCAAATTTAAAAGTTTTTCTCAATCAAATCTTTATTTCCCTCCATTGGAAATATTAAAAAAGTACGTTCTGAAAACTGAAGCAGTCAATGTATGTTCCTGGTTGGAAATTCTGGAAAATATTAATTTAAAAGAAAGAAATCCGATTTTATTAGGAGACATGACCGAAGCCATTTCAGCTCGGAATATTAAAAAATTTTCCACTAGAAATTTCAGACAAGACAATTTCATTAAATACTATCTTTTAGAGAAGGATTATCAATTTGAAAAATCTGATGCTTTAAAATTTAAAGAATGGAAAAAAGCTAAGCTGCACAATTATGATCGTTGGTATATTGAAGAAAGAGTTTCAAAATTGAATTTAAGGTTTAATTCGGCTCAATTGATAGCAGGACTTCATTCAGATTTGGAAGGAATTTTTTTAAGGATCGAATCTCACCATCTTCCTTTTACAGAATTGTATGACGAATTATTTTCTTGGTACACTCATTCAAGAATTCCAATGTCGAAACAAATTTTAATATGCAATAGTGATTTTCATAGTTATTGTCCACCAATGTCAAATTTAATTATTAGAAACACCAGTAATATCCATCCTAACTTACGACTAGGGAATAGGTTTTTAAATAAATTATTCAAAATAGGAGAATTAAATAAGCTTAATAAAATACCTACAAGTCAAGCTCCTTTTATACCCCAAAATTTTTTAGATATTATAAAGTTTCCAATTTGGGGATTCCGTTCTAAAATCGATCATTTTTTAATTAAAAGATTAATTAAACATAAAGATCCTTCAAAACGATATCGATTGTTTAAATCAATAAATTGGGTTTTAATATATCAAAATCCAGATATGGAGAAAAACTTAAAAAAATATTTTGAGAAGAATCATTTAGGCGAGGGATATTTTAATTATCTTCTAAATCGGGCTATTCAAAGAAAAAATCTAGACCAATGGCCTTTTGCAAATACGGAATTAATAAATGGAGCAAGTTTAAATATGGAAATAGATCTGATAAAATCGTTTCAGCAAGACAAATAAAAATAATTATTGAAGTAGATGGTAGTGTTTAAAAAAATAAACTCATAATTGTTGAAAGAAATTTTTAAGAAATCCCTTTTTGATTAATTTTAGTTAAATAGTGGCTATTAATTATAAATTTAAAATCAATTCTTATGCTAAGTTTGAGATGAGCAGAATTGTTGAATAGTTTACTTGTATTAAACTCAAATTTTAAAAATTCTAGAGTTTGACAACCTATTAAAAAAGATGATGGCCTAATGAAAATGAATTCTAATGAGACACTAGAAATTAATGAACGACAAAAAGCGTTTTATGATATAAAGAAGAAGAATTTTGCAACTAAAATATGGTTTTCTCTCAGGAATGGGATATTGCAAAAAATAAGAAGAAGCATAGGGGTAGAGCAGCAAATTAAACAATTGCATTTATCCTGGTTAGGAGACTTATCCGGCAAAAAGGTATTGGATTTGGGTTGTTATGCAGGTAATTCCTTATCTATGCATTTAGCTCTAAATTCTAAGGAATATATAGCTATTGATCTTAGTGAAAGGGGGATCTCAAGTTTGAGAGAAAGGTTAAAAAACATTCCCCACGCTAAGGCACTAACTATAGATTTTCTGTCTGAAGAATTTTCCGAAAAAGATTTTGATCTCATTTATGCTTATGGAGTATTGCATCATTTTAAGAATGTTCCCGAATTAATAGATCGATTAAACAACAAATTAAGCCGCAATGGCACTATAATAAGTTATGATCCTTTGCAAACCAGTTTGCCTATTAAAATTGTAAGAACATTATACAGGCCATTCCAAACAGATAGAGATTGGGAATGGCCATTTTCCAGGAACACCTATTATAAATTCGGCAAATCCTTCAAAATAATTGAAAAGCGGGGGATGTTAGGAACAGCCAAATGGGCTTTTCTACTTTATTTAATTCCGGGTTCTCAGGAGTATAAAACTAAATTAGTTGAGAAATGGCATCTTAGCGACTGGAATAAATCAAACACTTCTAATAAAAAAATGTTTAGTTGTATGCATCTTACAATGTTAATGCAGAAAATTGGTTGAAAAATTATTTAATGGAAAATATCTTTGAAAATTGTAAATATTGTGGTGAAGAAGTTAAATCTGAAAATCAAAGGTTTAACTTGGTTAAGTGTCAAAATTGCAGATTGATTTTTTCTAGTAAAAGATACCATCAGACAGAATTTGAGGAAGTTTATGATCGTCTATACAATTCTGAAAATCCGAAATACAAGTTGCATTCAATAAAGGAATATGAAGAAATTAAAAATAATATTTTTAGAATTGGGTATAACCGCAAAAGAATTATTAATCAAAACTTGAAAAATAATTCCAAGATATTGGAAATAGGGTCGGGTATAGGCCTGATGGGATCCTTTATTAAAAATAAGTTCCCTGAAAGTTATTATACAGGGATTGAAATAGACGAAAAAATTAGTGAAAAGGCAAGGTCATTTGGTCTTAATATTAAAAATGGGGATTTCACTATAATGGAATCTATAAATGAAAAGTTTGATGTAGTATTAATGTGGGAAGTTTTAGAGCATATTCAGGATCTTAAGAAATGTGTTGATTTAATCGCTAAACGTCTTGATACGAATGGATTATTTATTTTTTCTGTGCCTAACTATGATAAACGAGCCAATTACAAAAATAAAGAAGATTGTATTTATCAGGATGGTCCGCCAATTCATTTAAACTTTTTCAGAGAGCAGAGTATTAATAAAATTTTTAATTCTCAAGAATTTGAAATTTTAAGTTGTAAGAAGAAAAAACTTCCATATTTAAATTTGAAGTCTATACGAAGAATGTTTTTCAAAATAATTGCAGGTAAATATCAAGGTCCAACTATATTTTGTATAATTAAGAGAAAATGACAAAAAGTTTCTTTGTAGCTACTCATGTTGAACACATTAATAATAACTCTCAGTATTATGCATATTCACCATATGTGCGTGAAATGAACTTGTGGTTTAAATATGTTGACGAAGTGAAAATAGTTGCTCCTTTAATTTCCGATCAACCTTATATAATAAATAGTGAATATTGTCATCCTAATTTAAATTTCACAAAGATCCCTTCTGTTCAAATAAAATCTTTAAGTGGGATATTAAAAACCATTATTTTTTTTCCTGTTATTTTTTTTAAAATTTTCCGTGGTATAGCAACTTCCAATCATATACATTTGAGATGCCCAGGAAACATTGGATTGATTTCTTCTTTTGTTCAAATATTATTTCCAAATAAAATTAAAACAGTAAAGTATGCGGGTAATTGGGATCCAAATGCTAGCCAACCATGGAGCTATAGGCTTCAAAAGTGGATCCTAAGCAATATTTTTCTAAGCAGGAATATAAAGGTATTAGTTTACGGGGATTGGCCGGAGCAATCAAAAAACATTGTACCTTTTTTTACGGCATCTTTTTCGGAAACGGAAATAGACTTGTATAACAAAGACTTCACCTCCCCGTTTAAATTCATTTTCGTGGGGAGTTTGAGCCCGGGAAAACGACCTTTGTTCGCCATTAAACTGATCGAAGCCCTAATGGGGAAGGGCATTCCCGTAAAACTTGAGATCTACGGAAGTGGGGTGCTTAAAAACGAATTGCAGGAATATATAGCCACAAAAAATCTGGATCCCTTTGTAAGGCTTATGGGAAATTGTAAGCTGGAAGAACTGAAAGGAGTATATAAAGCTTCACATTTTTTGATCCTGGCATCACAATCGGAAGGCTGGCCAAAAGCGGTTGCAGAAGCTATGTTTTTTGGATGTATTCCGGTTGCTTCCTCGGTATCATGTGTGCCCTGGATGCTGGGAGCCCCCCCCGCCTCCCGAAATAAATTCGGGACAGGCTCTGAAGGGGGAGCCAAAGAAATCACTTTTGCTAAAAGAGGTGTATTAGCCCCCCCCGCCCCCGAAGGGGGAGCTAATGAAAAAGAATGGATCGAGAATCTTGTAAATAGAATTGTTGAACTTATAAAGGATACTGGGGAGATGAAACGTAAATCCATGGCGGCGCAGGAGTGGAGTCAGGAGTATACGTTGGAGAAGTTTGAGGATGCTGTTAAAGAAGTTCTGAAGTTTTGACGTTTGAGTTTAGCGTTCGACGTTTAGGGTTTAGCGTTAAAATATTCAAGGTTGAGGGTTTAATGTTCGAAGAAGTATGTTATGGGTAAAGTTGATAGATTTGAGGATTTGGAGGTATGGAAGTTAGGAAGGGAAGTATGCAACGATCTGGAGGGACTTTTCAAAAATACTGCATTAGGAAAGCGATATGCACTCCTGAACTAAATGGACAGGAGTTCCGGTTCTATAATGGATAATGTTGCCGAAGGCTTTGGGAGAGGTGGGAATCTGGAATTTCGTAATTTCCTGGGATTTGCACGAGGTTCCTGTACTGAATTAAGATATCAGCTATATAGGGCGGTAGATAAGGAACTCATCACCCAGGATCAGTTTCAGCATCTGGATCAAAAATGTGATAAAGAAATAGCTAAACTCGGTTCATTTATTAAATACCTCAGTAATACCGATTACAAGGGAACTAAGTTTAAAAAGGATTAATTTGGCCTTATACTTTTAAAAGTTAACGCTAAACCCTAAACGCGAAGCAACAAACAACTAAAAGAATGCGTGTACTCCAAATAATCGATAGTTTACGTCCCGGTGGAGCCGAGAAGATGGCTGTGACCTACGCCAATGCTTTGGTGGGGCAGGTGGAGGGATCTTATTTGTGTTGTAGTAGAATGGAAGGAATGCTAAAAGAGAGTCTGATGGCGGAGGTGGAGTATCTTTTTTTAAACAAAAAAAACAGCCTGGATATAAAAGCGATTTTAAAATTGAGAAATTTTATTAAATCCAGACAAATAGAGCTTGTGCACGCGCACAGCACTTCATTTTTTATCGTCGGTTTATTGAAATTCACCGGATTGAAATTTAAACTAGTATGGCACGATCACTACGGGGAAAGTGAGCTTTTGAAAGAAAGGGATCATAAAGTCTTAAAGATCTTTTCACGCTTGTTCAGCGGGATAATTTCGGTGAATACCCAATTAAAAAAATGGGCGGAGCAACATCTGGAGTGCAGAAACGTGGTTGAGATTAAAAATTTTATTCCGGAATCCATTTCAGAAATAAATTCGGGTATTAAATTAAAGGGAAAGGAAGATGAATTTAAGATAATCTGCGTGGCAAACCTTAGGCCTCAAAAGGATCATCTCAATTTGATAAAGGCCTTTGAAAGCCTGAGCACGGATTTTCCAGGGAGTCTTCATCTTATAGGGGAAGATCCCAAAACCCAAGCTTCAAATTCGATTTTAAAATCTATAAAAGATTCCCCTTTAAAGGAAAATATTTATTATTATGGGGCTCAAGCTGAAATCTTATCTTTACTTCATCAAGCCGACCTGGGAATCCTGAGTTCGAGATCTGAAGGCCTGCCGGTGGCATTGCTTGAATATGGAATGGCCGGGTTGCCGGTGATTTGTACCAATGTGGGAAAGTGTGCGGAAGTACTAGGACAAAACGGTAGAATTGTGGAGGCAAATGATTCAAAAGCCCTGGCAAATGGAATTCTGTTTTACCTGGAAAATAAGGAAAAAATGAAGTTGGATGCTGAAAATTTTCGGGTTAGCGTGATGGAAAATTATTCACAAAAAGCTGTAATTAATAAAATATTGGAATTTTATTATAATTTAGAGCAATAATAAGGCAAATGCAAAGCAAATCTTCAAGCAATGTTGAATATATTCAACTCCTGTTAATACATTTAGGGATTGCATTTGCTATTTACTTATACAGGCCAATTTCACCGATAATTCTTTTTGGGGTATTGGCTTATTTTACTTTTCTCATCATACAAAACGAGAACAGGAATAATGAAGCATTAATGGCAGCTGCATATATTGCGGGAGCCGAAGTTTTTTTTAGAGCGACTGATGGGATGGTATTCTATGAAACCGGGAAATACATGGTTATTATATTTCTCGTAATCGGAATGTTTTTTAAGGGAACGTCTTCCAAAACCACCCCTTTTTGGCTATACCTATTAATTTTAGTTCCGGGAATTATTGTAGCATCCATCACCATTAGCTATGAGGCGGATTTCAGAAATTTAATAGCGTTTAATCTCAGTGGACCGGTTGCTTTAGGGGTTTCAGCTTTATACTGTTATTATAAAAAAATAAAAAAGGAGGACTTCCAAAAGGTGATCTTAATGCTTTTGCTACCCTTATTAGCTCACATGTTTTATTTGTATTTATATACCCCCAGTTTAAGGGAAGGTATTATCAGCATGTCGGGGAATTATGCTGCTACGGGGGGGTATGGACCTAACCAAATTTCCACGGTTTTAGGCATGGGAGCATTTTTATTGGTAACCCGGTTATTTACGGTGAAACATAAACTGATCAATATAATCGACCTGGTTTTACTCGGAATGATGGGATACCGGGCAGTAATTACTTTTTCCAGGGGAGGGGTTTTTACCGCATTAATTTCCACGGTAGCTTTCCTGGCGATATTCTATTATAAACAGGACAGAAAGGAGAAGGCCAAAACAAATTTTAAAATTGTACTTCTGGGAATTGCCATTTTTTTAATTTGGATATTTTCTTCAATACAAACTTTTGGTTTAATCGAGAATCGTTACGAAAGCAGGGATGCTGCGGGAGAGTTAAAGTCGGATATTACTACGGGAAGAGTAGAATTGCTTGAAACCGAATTGCATGCTTTTTATTATCACCCTTTTATTGGAATAGGAGTTGGGGCGGGAAGAGCATATCGGGAAGAAAATTTAGGGATTGAAATAAACACACACAACGAAATAAGCCGCTTATTATCGGAACACGGTTTGCTGGGTGTATTTGCATTACTTATACTTATATTTGTTCCCTTATTATTTTGGACAAAGTTTAGAAACAACTATTATTTTCTGGCATTTATGGCATTCTGGTTTTTGACCATCAACCATTCTGCCATGCGAATTGCCATGCCGGCCTTTGTTTACGGGCTGGCTTTATTATATATTGTGGATGAAAAAAAGAATCCTGTACATAGGAAACGACTTAATAATTAACAGCTTTACGGCAACTTATATTTCCTTTTTCAGCAAGGTGCTCAAAAAGGAAGGATACAATGTGCGCACGGCTTCCAATAAAAGCAATAAGGCTTTGCGGTTGCTGGAGATGCTGGGGCTTATATTGCGCTATCATAAAACCACCGATATAGTACTTATAGACACTTACGGGGCGATGAATTTTTACTATGCCTACCTGGTGGCTAAAGCCTGCCAATTCTATAAACTGGATTATATCCCCATCCTGCACGGCGGGAATTTACCGGACAGACTGAAGAAAAATAAGCAATTCAGCAAAAGCCTTTTTGGAAAAGCAAAAATGAACGTGGCGCCTTCCCTGTTCTTATATAATATTTTTAGGGAAGCGGGATTTACAAATTTACAGAATATCCCAAATTCCATTGAGTTAAGCAAATACACTTTTAAGCAGCGCACCACATTTGCGCCAAAGTTGCTTTGGGTGAGAAGGTTCCAGGAGAGGTACAATCCAATGCTTGCCGTGAAGGTGCTGGAAAAGTTGAGGGAGGAGTATCCGGAGGCAAGTTTATGTATGGTAGGCCCGGAGAAAGACGGCACATTGTATAAATGTAAAACCTATGCAAAAGAACACGATCTTCCGGTGCGGTTTACGGGGAAACTCAGGAAAAAGCAGTGGGCAAAACTCTCTGTAGATGCCGATATATTTTTGAATACCACCAATATAGACAATACCCCCATAAGCGTAATTGAATCTATGGCCCTGGGCCTTGCCGTAGTTTCTACGGATGTGGGCGGAATGCATTTTTTAATTGAAGATAAAAAAGACGGGGTTTTAGTGCCCGCAAAGGATGTGGTCGCGATGACGGAAGCCGTCAGGACTTTGGTGGAGCAGCCGGAAATAACTTCAAAAATGACATTGCAGGCCAGGGAGAAAGTGACCGGCTTTGACTGGGAAATTATAAAGGTGAAATGGAACCAATTACTCGAGTAATGGGGAAAACGATCCTGTACATAGGCAATAAACTCTCCAGGTCCAAAAAAAACCCCACCACGCACGAGGCGCTGGAGCAGGGTTTAAAAGCGGAGGGGTTTACAATTTACTCGGCTTCCCATCTTCAAAATAAATACCTGAGGCTCGCCGATATGCTTTGGTGTTTTCTTTGGAATTACCGGAAAGCGGATTTTGTATTGATAGATGTGTACAGCACCCAGAATTTCTGGTATGCCCTCGCGATCGCGCGGATGTCGAAAGCATTTTCAAAAAAGTATATTCCCATACTTCACGGAGGGAACCTGGAAAAGCGTTTTAAAGATTCTCCCGCAAAATCCGCACACCTGTTAAAAAACACCCATTGTATCATTTGTCCGTCGCCATATCTCAAGGAGCAGGTTGAAAAGCTGGGGTATTCCAGGGTGCATTATATTTCCAATCCGCTGTTTCTCGCGGAGTACACATTTAAACCCCGTGCAAACCTAAAGCCGAAACTTTTGTGGGTACGGGCATTCGACAGGATCTACAATCCCCTGCTCGCCCTGAAAAGTCTGGAAATTTTAATAAAAGACCATCCCGAAGCCCAACTTTGTATGGTGGGCCCGGATAAGGACGGGAGTATGGAAACCTGCCGAAAATATGCCGAAAAACACAAATTGCCGGTCAGGTTTACCGGGAAACTGAAAAAGAAGGAGTGGATAGCTTTAGCTGAAGACTATGATGTTTTTATCAATACCACCGATATAGACAATACCCCCGTGAGTGTAATTGAGGCGATGGCATTGGGAATCCCGGTGGTTTCCACGGAGGTGGGAGGAATCCCGTTTTTGATCGAAAATAACAGATCGGGTCTGCTGGTGCCGCCGAACGATCCCGTTAAAATGGCCGATTCAGTTAGGAAACTGCTGGAAAACCCTTTGCAGGCGCTGGAAATGTCCCGCTGTGCAAGGGAGAAAACAGCTAATTTTGACTGGCCTGTTATAAAACACGAATGGAGTAAGGTTCTTGGGTAACTTATCAATTCGTGAATTTTTGAGAGCCTGAAGCCTAAAGTATTTATTCCTTTATTTTACAGGTGATAAAAAGACCGTAGGTTTTTTTATGTTTTTTCTTACAAACAGCTAATATTTGATCCCACCAGTGGGTTTAATTCCCCGGTGATTTCGTCAAATTTTTGAATGGTTCTTTATTTTACATACCCCGGGGTAGTTGGTTTTTTAAGTATCCTTTAAGTTATTTTCCCTTTAACTTTAAGAACTGATTAGTTAGGTTCTTAGCCGATAATTTTTATCTTTAAGCAGAATTTGAACCCATGCCTCCAAAGTCTTTAGTCCACTTCGATATTTCTGAGCGCAAGGTGCTGTTGCGGCTTATGGATATAATGAGCGTGCTGTTTACCCTGAGTGTTGTGGGGATTATTTTTGAGTTTGATTACTTTCAAATTGCAACTTATAACTGGGGCTGGACCCTGGTTTTAATCCTTTATCTCAGCATCTTCGCCAGCATCTTTGAACTTTACGATCTGCAGAAAGCAAGTAAATTTGAAATAGTACTTAAAAATGTGGTTTTCACGGGTTCGGTTACGGTGTTGTTCTTTATGCTGACCCCGTTATTCACCCCCAGCCTTCCGCAAAACCGGTTGCAGATCCTGTTCTTTTTTCTGTCCATAATCGGGGCGCTTTTGTTGTGGAGATATGCTTACATCACCCTTATCTCGTCCCCCAGGTTTTATAAAAGGGTACTGCTAATAGGCGATGAGGGGGAGTTGGACCTGATGGTGCCCGTGCTTCAAAAGTCGGATCCAAATTATGTTATCGTGGGGTATATCAACACAAGCAGAAAAGATAAATTGCCGCAACACAAAGATCTGATTCAGTTTAACACTTCGAAGCTTCCTGTTATAATAAAGCAACACCAGGTAAACGAGATTGTGGTGGCCGGGTCCGATGCCAATAAAAATGAAGCCTCGGTCGCACTCCTAAAGCAATTGAATAATTTACTGATAAAAGGATTTCCCATAAAGGATTACACCCAGGTTTATGAGGAAATCACCCACCGGGTGCCCGTGCAGCACCTGGGGAATGATTTTTACAAATATTTCCTGTTTAGCCGGAACAACCATAACAAGTTCTATATATTTTTTCACCGGGTGACGGATGTGTTTTTCGGGGTCTTGGGATTGATGGTCTGTGCGGTATTGATACCTTTTATATATGCTGGGAATCTCATTGGAAACAGGGGAAGGTTGTTCTATACCCAAACAAGGGTGGGCAAGAATGCCAAATTCTTTAAGATCATAAAATTCAGGACCATG
>Ga0307486_1000554_pt1 | contig 33733 bp, 28 predicted proteins | sample CBIW02metaG_FD_203663 | JGI IMG/M metagenome (GOLD analysis project Ga0307486, IMG submission 203663) | Sea-ice brine microbial communities from Beaufort Sea near Barrow, Alaska, United States - CBIW 0.2 | ecosystem: Environmental > Aquatic > Marine > Coastal | place: USA: Alaska | collected... | reverse complement strand
ATAAATATCCCCATCATAGACCGTCACCGGGCAGAAGGAGATACAGATGCCACCGTGATCCTGTTCCAACGATTGCTCTCTTTGGATACAGGTTGGGAAGTTATCCGTTCTTTTCTGCACGCACACTCCAAAGAGGCTACGTTACCGCCTCATATTTCTTCGGAACAGATCCGGGAGCTGCCCGAAACCCCGGGGATTTATTTATTTAAGGACAAACAACATAAGGTGATTTATGCCGGGAAAGCCATAAATATCAGGAAGCGCGTACTATCTCATTTTTATAATAAGATGACGAAGGAATACCAGCTTGGTCAGGAAACCTACTATATAGATCACGAAACAACCGGGAACGAGCTGATGGCATTACTGCTGGAAGCAGAACATATCCGAAAGCATTATCCCAAATATAACCGGGCTCAAAAGCGGCCAGGGATGGTTTATCAAATTATCAGTTATATCAACCAACGCGGAATCATCCAGCTTGCCTTGGGAAAAACCAAAATGACTTCAGATTCGGTGGGTACTTTTTACAACCGTGCTACAGCTACCGAAAAGCTGGAACAACTCTGTGAGCTTTTTAAACTTTGTCCCCGGTATTGTACGCTTCAAAGCAATATAGAGGTATGTTCCCATTACCGGATCAGGAACTGCGAGGGAATTTGTGATGGTTCTGAATTGGTTCTGGATTACAATAAAAAGGTAATGGCGGCAATAGCATCGCTGAGCTCGGAAACACAAAGCTATGTGATCAGGGAAAAAGGGCGTCACTATAGGGAAGAAGCTTTTGTGCTGATAAAAGAAGGAAGATACCAGGGATTTGGATTTGTCGATGTTGATGTTCAAATTGCTGCCGTAGAAGATTACGAACCTTTTTTAAAGTTGCAGGAAGCCACTTACCACACCAATAAGATCTTGAGCAACTATATGCGCAAGCAGGGAAAGCCTAAAATGCTGTTTTTTTGATTAAAGTGTTTTTCTTTAACTCTAAAGCCCTCAGAGTTTAGGCACTATGAATTTTCATAACTGTAGGTTGAATTGTTGTTTTTCCGGTACAGGCTCCATAATCCCAATGCTGGCCCCGCGGCAAGAATGGGGAAAACATATAGGGGATCTATCATTCTAAGAAGAAAAGTAATGAGTTGAATGCTGAGAATAGTGATGGCAAAGCCAATGGAATTGACAATTGTCAGGGCAGTTCCTTTGGATTCCGCAACTGCGTTATTTGCGATAAGGGTTGAGAAAAGGGGGGAATCGGCTACTACCATTAAACCCCAAAAGATCAAAAAGCTTATGAGCAAAACCCCGGAATCCTGTAAAAAAAGAAGGGGAGAAATAATACAACAGAACCCGGAGAGGAGCAGTGCAGTAGCAGCTGTTTTTTTTGTTCCCCATTTTTGTGAAATATATCCACCCGCAACACAAGCCAATCCTCCAAGGCCGATGATCAAAAATGAGAGAAGGGGAATGTTGAAATAGGTTTCAGGGTGGAGTAGGCTGTAGCTCCCCAACATGACAGGGACAAAAGCCCAGAAAGAAAATAATTCCCACATATGGCCAAAATACCCGAAAGCTGCCTCCCGAAATTTCTTGTTTTTAAAGACATTTAAAAAAGCGAAAAAGTCAATCCCTGTGCCGGCTTTTCTGTAAGGACCCTGAGGCACTAAAAAGAGGATCAAAAAACCTCCCAAAACAGAGATTGCCGAGGTGGTATAGACCACCAGTTTCCAGGGAAGGCCACCGCTTCCTGTAAAGGTTTTTAGCAAATGCGGGAAAGCTGTGCCCAGAACAAGGGCTCCAACGAGGAATCCAAGAGATTTTCCCAGTCCTTCCCTGTAATAATCGGCTGCGATTTTCATTCCTACCGGATAGATCCCCGCCAGGGAAAAGCCGGTAAGCAGCCTCCACAGGAGGAGGCTGCTGAGGTCATTGCCCTTTAGGATAATCCCTAAATTAAAGACTGCCCCAAGAAGGGCACAAATAAAAAATACTTTTGAGGGTGGAAACCTGTCTGCAAGGCTTAGAAATGCAAAAATGAGCGTACCCGTTATAAAACCAAACTGCACTGCAGAAGTTAAATGGCCCAGGGCATAAGACTCGAGGGCATAGGTTTGCAGCAGGTCACTCATCACTCCATTCCCCGCAAACCAAAGAGAGGTGCAGCAAAACTGGGAAAACACGATGATGGGAAGGACCTGTTTTTTTAAATTCATTTAATTTGCAGCTTTTAAGTTGGTTTAATTATAAACCAGATATACACAGTTTTACAAGAGCCTCCATTTCTCCATTGAAGGAATTCCCATCAACATAGGCATTGATTCCTTTTATCCGCATTTTATGGCTGAACTGATGGAACTTCCAGTCAACATCAATAATTTTGTGTGGTCCGGAATATGCGGCAATCCATAACGGATAATCCTCGATCCGGTCTTTTAAATAAAGATGGTAAAAATTGCTCCCGGTATATACAATGGGGATCACTCCGTAATGTTTTTCGGCAAGTCTCAGCCAGTTTAAAATTCCTGCCATAAGATTTTCTGTACCGTATTTTCCCATTTCCTCAATATCCAGAACAGGCGGAAAATCCCCGGGCTCCAGTTTCACCATTTTTGAAAAATTTTCGAATTGCACCACAGAATTTTCATTTGGCCGGTAATAATGATATGCTCCCCTTAAATAATTGTTCTCTTTGGCATTTTTCCAATTGCTCTTAAACTGTACATCCTGTCCATCGGCTCCCATAGTGGCCCTTATAAAAATATAATTAATGCAATGTTCAGAAGTGCCGAGCTCCGCCCAGTCGATAATACCCTGGTAATGGGAAATATCAATGCCAAAATTTTTGGAATCGGATAAATAAGTGTTCTCGGCTTGCCGGAAAGGGGTGAAATAAGGAGTCAGACGATCCTGGAAGAAAAAGATGGCAGCCCCAATACTTAGAACCGCGAATAAAAGCGCAATAATGAGAACTGTTTTTCTTCCCTTTTTTTTAGGTCCTTTTCCTGATTTAAGCTTCCTGGTCAATTGGTAAGTATTCTTTAATATTTACAGTAAAAATAAGAAAGCAAAAGCATTAAGCAATCGCCCAAGCCTTTATTGCTTCATAAAATATTGATAATTCTATATTTTAACAGGATTATTCAATTTCTAATATTTTTTAATGTGGCAGTAAAACTCTTCCTTAAAACTCACATTTTAATTGTCTTTTTTAAATTGAAAAGTTCAGGATGCTTTTAAATATTTTTTTATCAAGTGTTAAATAATTTCTAAAACAATCTTCAAAATAACATTTAAAAAGATTTAGCTAACCGGTATTTTTATGAATATTTATTTTCTTCTCAAGGATTTTCACAAAAGTCTCAGTTTAAAATTGAAAACCTAATAAAGTATATTCTTCATTTGAGTAATTAATAATACCCGCAGGTTTTATTCCTTCATAGATTCCTGGTTTTTCGTATTTATATTGTCAATATAAATACGAAAAACGGTAATTAATAATCAAATAAAATCATACAATCATCTGATTTAGAACAAATTAAAATTAAATTATTTTGAATTTAATTTTGATAAGCTGATTTTTGTTGTATATTTATGAACGCTTTAAAACAATAACCAAACGCAATTTTTAATTGAAATGGTTAAAATTTTGAAGCGGATTTCTAAGATTTATTGGGGTAGATTTTAGATTTAGCAACTTGTGGATGGGTGGGGCCATCCACAAGTTATTTTTTTGTGACTATATGTTTTTTTCTTCCGAAAAGTTAAGTAATTCTGCCAATTTTAAATGAATTAGTATCTTTGAATCAAAATTATTGATATGAGGAAGGCTGTTCTATTGGTTCTTGTGATATTGGGTGTTGTTTTTGGATTGAGATATTTTGAATCTAAACAAGAACAGCGCGATCAATTGGAGGAAAGTACCAGCCTGATCCAGAAGCAGATAAAAAATGTTGGCAAACTTGTGGTGACTGAAGGGAGTTTCTCACAGGTATATTCCTTTAAAGATTCCAAACGATTTTATCTCGATGTGTTTTCAGCCAGAAAAAAAGCCCTTATAGTTGTGAATGCTGAGGTTACTATCGCTTACGACTTGAGCAAACTAAAAACTGAAGTTAATTCTGAAACCAAAACGGTTACCATTACTTATATTCCGGATGAAGAGATCTCCATTAACCCGAATATTCAGTATTATGATGTGACCCAGGATTATTTAAACCAGTTTGAAGCTGCAGATTACAATAAAATCCAAAAACGAATTGAAAAATCCTTGATAAAAAAAATTGAAAAATCCTCCCTTAAATCCAATGCAAAAAACAGATTGGTGAGCGAACTTCAAAAAATATACATACTTACCAATTCCATGGGCTGGACCCTGGAATATGATGGGAACAAAATTAAGAGTTCGGATGAATTGGAATCGATTAAACTTTAATTCCGGTATGGTTTTATTAACAGCGTGCCAGTATTATATATTTTTTTAAAAGTACCATTTGTTGATAATACTATTAAGCAACATTTTGGCGATTATATTGACAATAATATTTATTTTAATGTTAATATTTAATAGTAATATTCTTACAATATAACAATTAATACAAAATTAACATTAAAATATTTTCAATTTATATTGATTATTTCAGAATTTATGTATTTTTACATTGATTCGAAAGTATAATAATTTAAAAAATTGTTGTGATGAGAATCAGTTTTCTGAAATTTATTGGGGTAGATTTTAGGATTAAAAAGTAAATGGACGGGTGGGGCCGTCCATTTGCATTTTTAGATTTTTACTGTTTTTCTTCCTGATTTTAAAAGACCAGCTTGAAATGATTTTATTCGTTTAAAAAACGGAGTAGTTATTACCGGATAAAAATTAATTGATTACCAGTTTGGATTCTATCAATTCTATTCCGTTGTCTATTAAATGTTCAACTTCCGGGCGTTGTTTTTTAATTTGTTCCAAATAATTTTTGATTTCTGAAGCAAATTTAGGATCGCGGTCTATTACCAATTCGTATATTTCCACCGACAGCAGCCAATCTTTCTTGTGATATTTTTTAAGCAGGTCGAATGCTGCCTGCAACGAAAATTTGGTGCTCCTTCCTTCCCGAATGTTTCGGACAGACTGATATAAAGATTCCAATTCCAATCGTTCTGGGGTTTTCTCGCTTTTTATGGTAGTGCTGGAAGGTTTGTGCGTAATTAAATCAAAAGACAGGGGATCTGCAGGTCCCGAAAATGCCGAAATTATTTTTTTGCCTACTGCCAGTTCGTAATTTCCCCATTCCGGTTTAAACAAGACCTCATCATTATAGGTAACCTTACAATTTTTCAAACTGATCAGGATAATTTTTCCTTGAAGGTTCCTGGTGCCGGTAATTATTTCTCCTTTTACCACAACGCCTCCTTCAAATTCGAAAACTATTTTTTCTTTTTCATAAATATCATAAGCGCGCAGATCCCGTGGGCTCATATCTTCGATGGCAAGATTAATCCCCTTTAATTTTCCTGTAGGAGACCCGAATCCGTTAGGATACTTATTTTTACTGTGGCCAACCAATTCTTTCTCCCTGTAGGACAGGGCCGTTTTTCCGGAGGTTTGAAAATAAACGGGATTCCCGTTATGTTCTATCACTTTATGGAAATCTCCCGAAATTTGAATTCCGGTACTCAGTTCGATGGTTCCAAGATTTTTGGAATTTATCAATTTTTCAAGACCTTCCAGGCCTCCTGTGCGCAATGCCATTGTATTTGCGAATTCCTCCAAAACAAGACTTAAATGGGCGAAATCAGGGGTTACAAACAACTGGGGTTGTGGTTTGGTAATATCGAATTCCTGTTTTGAGGCTTCTATGGTATAAGGCAGTTTTTTGACCTTATCTGTCATGCACCAAGCACTTTCACCAATAGAAGAAAGCAGGCCGGCACCATAAATTTTGGGGTTTTCCAATGATCCAATAAGTCCGTACTCAACTGTCCACCAGTGAAGGTTTCTTATTTGTGCCATTTCACTGGGTGTACCCATATTATTTTGAAGGTAATTCACCTTTTCTTCAGCTTTTCCAATATCTTCTTCTGACGTATTTTCAGCTTCTTTTATAATTGAAAGATACCGGATGGCCTCATACATTTCATAGTCTTTTCCGCTGGAAATAGCTTTACATCCAATCTCCCCAAAACGTCTCAAATATTCCGCATATTCGGGATTTGCAATAATGGGGGCATGACCTGCGCCTTCATGGATAATATCTGGCGCAGGAGTGTACTCAATATGTTCCAGTTGCCGGATATCACTTGCAATCACCAATACGTTATAAGCCTGAAACTCCATAAATGCCGCAGGGGGAATAAAACCGTCTACAGCTACCGCAGACCAGCCTATCTCCTTTAAAATCCGGTTCATTCCATACATATTCGGGATGCTGTCTATGGAAATTCCGGTTTGTTTTAATCCGTCCAGATAGGAACTATGGGCTACTTTGCTGAGAGATTGCACATTTTTGCGCATTACATATCGCCAAACTGCCTGGTTAATCGCGGTATATTCCTCATAATTTTGCGGTTTTATGAATTGCCGTAAATGCATGGGAAGCCTGTCTATAATTTCATTTGATTCTATTTTTTCTGTCATAATAAACAATTTAAACCGGATCATAAAGATACAAAACACCAAGGAAAATTTAGGATCATGAAGCAGATGATGTTTTTTGGCCTAAAATTAAAAACGCCTCCCGAAGGAAGCGTTAAATTATGATTATTTCTTAGTTCCCGGAGGATACTTTTCCAGGATTTTCTTTACAATTTCGTTGATCCGCTCCTGTTTTCGATTGACTTCCTGGGCAAGGGCTGCGGTTCCCATTCCCTGCCAAACCAATTCTTTCTTTCCGGCATCAATAAAATCGATATAAAGCGTTCCTTCACTTGTAGTGCTTACAGTGTTCCCTCCGGCTCCCCAATACCAGGGATTCCATCCCCAGCCGTAGTAACCGTAATACATATTATCCTGATAAATATTGATGTTTTCTTTGGTCTTGGTGAAGATGCTCACCAATAGGTCCGGATCTTCGGATTTTGTGAAACCTTTGGTCGTCATTTCGGTTTCAATGGCGCGTAGGATCCTTTTTTTATCCAGATCGGAAATCTCGGCTTTGTCTATACCCGGTTTGAAAAATGCGAAGGTTTTATATTGATTGAAATTGACATTTTGGTCATAATCTGTAGCTACCTTTACAGTGTTGCATGAAGTCATGAATACGCCAAAAAGCAGCAGGACGAATGTAATTTTTAAAAATTTCATAATTCAGTTTTTAATTGTTCTTGGAATCTCAATCTAAAAATAGTGAATCTTTTACAATATTTGGCAAAGTAATTTTAAGTTTTGGTTCCTGTTCCATCGCACGTTTAACGGAAAAAATTGCTTCATCGTTCCTCGCCCATGAACGCCTGGCCAAACCGTTGTTCACATCCCAAAACAACATGGATTTTAACCTTTTTTCAGACTCCTTAGATCCATCAAGAACCATTCCAAATCCCCCGTTCACAACCTCTCCCCAGCCTACACCACCACCGTTGTGAATGCTCACCCAGGTGGCTCCCCTAAAACTGTCCCCAATCACATTTTGAATGGCCATGTCGGCCGTAAATTTCGAGCCGTCATAAATATTCGAGGTTTCCCGGTATGGGGAATCGGTACCGGAAACATCGTGGTGATCCCGACCTAATATCACCGGACCAATTTTTCCTTCGGCAATGGCGTCATTAAAGGCTTTGGCAATTTCAATCCTGCCCACCGCATCTGCATACAGGATACGCGCTTTTGAGCCTACGACCAGTTTGTTTTTTTTTGCATTTTTTATCCAATGAATGTTGTCACGCAATTGGGATTGAATCTCTTCCGGAGCATTAATCTTAAGTTTCTCCAAAACGGAAGCGGCAATTTCATCGGTTTTATCCAGATCAGCTTCCTTGCCCGAAGCACAAACCCATCGGAAAGGCCCAAAACCATAATCGAAACACAATGGCCCCATAATGTCCTGCACATAAGATTGATACGCAAAAGGAATATCTTCATCCTCTCCCTTATCAAAGTAAGAAGCGCTTACAAAACCCCCTTTTTCATTCTTATAAATTTTTGCCCCGGCGCGGGAAGCTTCCAGTAAAAAAGCATTTCCGTAATCGAAAAAATAAGTTCCTTTTGCGGTGTGCTTATTTATCGAATCGGTTTGCCTGCGCAGACTTTTCCTAACTTTTTCTTTAAATCGTTCAGGGTCCTCAACCATCATTTCATTTGCAGCCTCATAACTCATCCCAACCGGATAATAGCCACCGGCCCATGGGTTGTGAAGCGAAGTTTGGTCTGTGCCCAGGTCTATGTGAATATTTTCTTTGTCAAAATGTTCCCATACTTCAACAATATTCCCGTGATAAGCGATTGAAACCACTTCCTTGTTTTCTTTTGCTTTCAGGACAAATTGAGTCAATTCATTCAAATCAGAAACTATAATGTCTACCCAGCCCTGAGAATAACGGGTATTTACCGCCTTCAGATTTACTTCAGCGCAAACGGTTATACATCCTGCGATATTTCCTGCTTTGGGTTGTGCCCCACTCATTCCTCCAAGTCCGGAGGTGACAAATAATTTTCCGCTGAGATCTTCCTTGTTTTTGGCAATTTTACGGCCTGCATTTAAAACTGTGATGGTAGTGCCATGTACAATTCCCTGTGGGCCAATGTACATATAGCTCCCCGCAGTCATTTGTCCGTATTGGGTTACCCCAAGTGCGTTGTATTTTTCCCAATGATCCGGTTTGGAATAATTGGGGATCATCATTCCGTTTGTAACAACCACTCTGGGCGCGTTTTTATTGGAAGGAAACAATCCCATTGGGTGACCCGAATAGATTGCCAAAGTTTGATCTTCTTCCATTTGTGCCAAATACTGCAAAACCAGTAAATATTGCGCCCAATTTTGAAAAACAGCACCATTGCCACCGTAAGTGATCAATTCCTGCGGATGCTGTGCCACCTCTGGGTTTAAATTATTTTGGATCATCAGCATAATGGATTTTGCCTGCAAACAATTTCCCGGGTAATCCTCTACCGGTCTCGCATAGATCTTATAATCGGGCATAAAACGGTACATATATATTCTTCCAAAGGTTTCCAGTTCATTTCTGAATTCGGGAAGCAAAGTAGTGTGATGTTTTTGATCAAAATATCTGAGGGCATTCTTTAATGCCAGGTTTTTTTCTGCTTCATTTAAAATATCCTTGCGCCGGGGCGCGTGATTTACGGAAGTATCATATGGTTTTATAATAGGAAGTTCATCTGGAATTCCTTGTAATATCTGTTCTTTAAAACTCATGGTTTTTTTTTGTTTGATCATTTTCAAAGTAGCATAAAATTAATTTACTTTCATATATTTATGCCTTGTTTTTTTAAATTTACTTCGAAAATCAAATTATTATTAAATGAAAAAATCAGCTTTTTATATTTTTATGATCTTAAGCATACTTTCCTGTAAAGATCAGGAAGATCCTTCAAATACAATTGAAAATATTGATAAAAAAGAGACAGGGATCAATATGAAGGAGCCAGGGTATAATGAAGCACATACTTCCAGGAATTCCCTGGATTGGGAAGGAATATACACGGGAGTTCTTCCCAGCGACGATTGTGAAGGAATTGACACTTCCATAAGTCTTAATAAAGACCAAACTTATCTATTAAAACTGCGTTACCTGGGTACTCCGGAAAAGGAAAGTAAGGAAATTATTTCTGAAGGGAAATTCACCTGGGATGAAAATGGCAATAATATAACCCTGGAAAGAGCAAAAGACGGATTCCGAAAATTTAAAGTTGGAGAAAATTTCCTTATGCCGCTGGATAAGAATGCAAAGGAAATTGAAGGAATATCCGGGAACAATTACAAACTCTTTAAATAGTTAGCTTCATTTCTTCTGTATAAAATTTATTTCAAAAGTCCCGTTTTTTTGTCAAAACCATAAGGGCAATGCCTGCAGCCGCTTTGGCAACAGGAGCCGCGTTTTAAATGGTATTGTTCCGTAAAGCATCTGTAGCCTTCAGGGGTAAGATAATAATCACCTTCCTCCAGGGGGATTTTTTTATTATAACTGCTCATAGTGCAAAAATACAATTTCTTATCTTGTTCTTATGATCGTCGTGGTGAACAAATATTTGCTGGCAAAAGGTTTTAAAGGGATGAGCCTCTGGCCATTTGTGATCCTAAAGCATAAAGCGCTGGCAATAGAGCCGGTTTTTATGAATCACGAACGCATACATTTAAGCCAACAAATTGAAATGTTGATACTTCCTTTTTATTTGTGGTATTCCCTTGAATTTCTGCTGCGCTTAGTTCAGTTCAAAAATGCGGGCATGGCTTATAAAAACATATCTTTTGAGCGGGAAGCTTATGCAAATGAATCTGATCTCAATTATTTCAGAAAAAGGCATTTATGGAACTTTACCGATTATTTAGTTGAAAATAAAAAATCAAAAGTGTGACTGTTCCTGCCAATAAACGAAGGGATTTTTTGATATTTGCAGTATGGACGAAGCTGTGAATTTCGGTTTAAAAAATTCTCCAAACGAATTTGTCAGGAATTTCGAAGCCTCTGGTATTTCTCTTTATGTCAAGCGTGAAGATCTGTTGCATCCTGAGGTTTCCGGGAATAAATTCAGAAAGTTAAAATACAACCTGATAGAGGCAAAAAATCAGGATAAAAATACCCTTCTTACCTTTGGAGGCGCTTTTTCAAATCATATTTCTGCCGTTGCGGCTGCAGGAAAAATGCTCGGTTTTAGAACTATCGGGGTGATAAGGGGAGAAGAGCTTGGGGAAAATCTCGAAAAAACTTGTTCCGAAAATCCAACTTTAAAATTTGCGGCTTCCTGCGGAATGCAGTTCGAATTTGTTTCAAGATTGGTTTATCGGGAAAAACATCTTCCGGAATTTGAAGAAAAGCTGAAAAGGAAATTCGGGGATTTTTATTTGCTGCCCGAAGGCGGAACAAATGCGCTGGCGGTGAAGGGTTGTGAGGAAATATTATCCGATTCGGATAAAGAGTTCGATTTTATTTGCTGTTCCGCAGGCACGGGCGGTACGGTTTCGGGGATAATAAATTCGACTTTGCAAACTCAAAAAACACTCGGTTTTTCAGCCTTAAAAGGCGATTTTTTAATTCCGGAAATTTCGAAATACACCTCAAAAGAGAACTGGGAATTAATAACCGAATATCATTTTGGGGGCTACGCAAAGGTTTCGGCGGAATTAATTTTTTTTATCAACGATTTTCAGAAAAAATTCCAGATCCCCTTAGATCCCGTTTATACAGGTAAAATGCTTTTCGGGATTTTTGATATGATCGAAAAATCGGTATTTCCTCGAAATTCCCGTATTTTAGCAATTCATACGGGAGGAATCCAGGGAATTTCCGGAATGAACAAACTATTATTAAAGAAAAATTTGCCTCTAATTGATGTTTAGAATGAGATCCAAACAACTTTTTATTTTGATTTTGACACTTGTTTTGGTTAGTTCCTGTGGAAGTAAAAAAAAGGTGGTTTCCGGAGATAAGGATAGAAAAACGGAGCAAAGATCAGATAGAAATGAAAATCCCCCTGCGGAAGCCCAAAAAGAAAGGCTTCCCTCAAAAAGTTATGCAGATGTTGTTGAAGAATATATAGACGGATACGCTGAAATTGCCAAGGAGGAAATGAAACTTTACAATATTCCCGCGAGTATTACACTGGCCCAGGGGATTTTGGAATCCGGTGCCGGACAAGGGGAACTTACCCGCAGGGCAAATAATCATTTCGGGATAAAATGTCACGAATGGCAGGGAGATAAAGTCTATCATGACGATGACCGTTCCCAGGAATGTTTCAGGAAATATAAGGATTCCAAATATTCCTATCGCGACCACTCCTTGTTTTTATCCGAACGCAAACGTTACGGTGGTTTGTTTGAGTTGGATCCGGATGATTATGAAGCATGGGCAAACGGTTTGAGAGCAGCGGGTTATGCAACCGACAGGAGGTATCCGGCTAAATTGATCGATTTAATTGAACGTTATCAATTAGATAGGTTTGATGCTGAGGTGTTGGGAAAAAAAAGCAGAAATAGGCCAGTGGTCAAGCAAAATAACTCTGTTGGTTATATTGTACAAAAAGGAGATACCTTATACTCCATATCAAAGCGGTTTAATATCACGGTAGAAATTTTAAAGGAAAACAATAATTTAAACAGCACTAATATTGCTGTTGGGCAGGAATTGAATGTACAATCTGCACCAGATAAATTTTAAACAATTATGAAATGAGCATAACGGAAACTCGATGCAAACACTAATGAAGATATGCGAATTACATATGACCAATAAAAAACAATAAATATCTACATATGAATTATAAAAGAAGTAGTGAACTTTTTGAAGACGCGCAAAAAGTGATTCCCGGAGGCGTAAATTCCCCTGTAAGGGCTTTTAAAGCAGTTGGCGGACATCCAATTTTTATTGAAAGTGCCCAGGGTGCATATTTATATGATTCCGATGGAAATAAATATATAGATTATATCAATTCCTGGGGTCCAATGATTTTGGGACATGCACATAAGCCGGTGGTAGATGCAGTAATTGAGAAGGCTAAAAAAGGAACTTCATTTGGAACTCCTACCGAGATTGAAACCAAGATCGCCGAGTTGGCGGTAAAAATGGTGCCGAATATCGATAAGATCCGGTTTGTGAATTCCGGAACCGAGGCTTGTATGAGCGCGGTAAGACTGGCGCGGGGATATACCAATAAGGAAAAGATCATCAAATTTGCGGGATGTTACCACGGGCATAGCGATTCCTTTTTAATCCAGGCCGGGAGTGGGGCCATTACTTTTGGAAGTCCGAACAGTCCGGGAGTTACACAGGGAACTGCTAAAGATACCTTACTCGCCAAATACAACGATCTGGAGAGTGTCCAACAATTAATTGAAGCCAACAAGAATGAAATTTCCTGTATTATTTTAGAACCTGTTGCCGGAAATATGGGCTGTATTCCTCCACAAGACGGATTTTTGGAAGGCTTGCGCAGTCTTTGCGATCAAAATGACATTCTGCTGATCTTTGATGAGGTCATGACCGGGTTCAGGTTGGCCCCGGGTGGTGTTCAGGAGCGATTGGGCGTAAATGCCGATATTATTACTTTCGGAAAAGTGATAGGTGGAGGCTTGCCGGTGGGAGCCTTTGCAGCAAGAAGTGAAATCATGGATTACCTATCTCCAATAGGGCCGGTTTACCAAGCGGGAACCCTGAGCGGGAATCCTTTGGCAATGGCTGCAGGACTTGCAATGTTGAATGAACTGGATCAAAACAGGCAAATTTTTGAGAGCCTCGATAAAAAAACGGCCTATTTGCATGCAGGGATTGGAAATGCTTTAAAATCGAATAATGTCAAGCATACAATTAACAGGATTGGATCTATGATGTCAGTTCATTTTACAGATCAGCCTGTAATTGATTTTGAATCGGCGGCAACCGGAAACACCAATACCTTTAAGGAATTTTTTCACGGAATGCTGGACCACGGAATTTACCTTGCCCCAAGCGCATTTGAAACCTGGTTTATTACAGAAGCACTTTCTTATAAAGATTTGGATGACACCATAGCTGCGGTAAACAGTATTGCAAAAAAATTGTAAACCAAAAACCTCACAGGTCTTTGATACCTGTCAGGTTTTACTGATGAAAAACCCGTAGCATCTCTTCAGAGATCTTTACGGGTTTTTTTGTTTTTTGATCCATCAGGCACCAGGTGGATTTTGCCTGGATCAGGATTTTTCCAGTCGCTTTATTAAGGATATTTACGTGGCGAACGGAGGTGACATGAGTATGCTCGCCAATAAAAGTTTGCAGCAACAATTCATCATCCAAAAAAGCCTGTTGTTTATAATCAATTTCATGACGGACAACTACCCAAAAATAGGGTTCCAGAAATTCCTTGCCTGCGCGGTTTTCCCAGTGAGCCTTGGCAATATCCTGTATCCATTGCACATATTGCACATTGTTTACGTGCTGTAACTCGTCAAGATCCTCTTTGGTGACCTTGATCCCGATTTCGTATATTTCAGGAGTATGGTTCATTTTTTAACAATTTCAATTTCAAACAACTTATCCCAGTTTTTTCCGGTTACGTAAAGTTTTTTGGAGTTCGGGTTATATGCAATCCCGTTTAAAACATCCAGTTTTGGATGTTGGGTAACTTTGTCCCGCAGTCCATGAAAATCAATTAACCCTTCAATAGCTCCATTTTTGGGATTTATTATCGCAACCCCATCACGCTGATAGGTGTTGGCATAAATTTTTCCTTCAACCCATTCCAATTCGTTAAGTTGGGTAGAAATGCTTTTGTGGGTAGTAGGTTGGATAAAGGATTCTTCCGCCATGGTTTTGCCATTGAGCACCCATATTTTTTCAGAGCCATCGCTTTTATAAAATTGATTTCCGTTATTGCAAAGTCCCCAGCCTTCTTTGCTTTGTTTGAATTTAAACGTGCCTGTTTTTTCAAAGCTTTTAAGATCATAGACCAGGCCTTCTCCTTCTTTCCAGGTAAGTTGATAAATTTTATCGTTTAAAATAGATAGACCTTCCCCAAAATAACTGTCGGCCAATTTTACGTTTTTAAGGACTTCCCCGGTTTCAAAATTTGTTTTTCTCAATGAAGAGCTTCCGTATTGTCCGGTGCTTTCATATAAAGTGTCATTGTAAAACTCCAGTCCCTGCGTGTAAGCTTCGCTGTCATGCGGGTATGTGTTGATGATCTTATAGGTATAAATATTTGGTGGGGTATTATTGAAAATTTTCACATCAATCTTTATTGTATCCGCTACACCTTCAGAATAAACCATCGCCCGAATAGTTTGGTTCCCTAATTTTTGATCTTTAAGCGGAATTTCAACCTCCGTTGCTCCAGGCTCGGTTTTCAGGGAATTGCTTTCAAAATAGAACAGGGTAGAGTCTATTTTTCTGTTTTTAGGATTCTTTAAGGCAATTTCAATGCTCTCTCCCAGCTGATATTCTGCTTTGGAATTGCTGATGCTCAAAGAAAAATCACTTATTTTTTTATTTGAATTACTTCCGCAGGAAATAAGGATCAGATTTAATAATAACAGTAACAGGATGTTAACTTTTTTCATTTAAAAATTTGTTTTTTCTTTTGGCTAAATTAATTATTTCAACTTAAAAACTCTTGCAAAAAGCATCAAAGATTGTATATTTGCACCTGGCAAGTCCCACACAACTAGCTCCTGTTGAACTCCCCCAGGGCGGGAACGCAGCAAGGGTAAATGGTTGAGCAGTGTGATGTGGGTCGCTTGCCTTTTTTTTGTGTCTGATATTTAAATTTTATTGCATCTTTGTGGCCATGAAAACAGATACTTCCCCTAAAGTCGTTCTTATTACCGGTGGTTCTTCAGGAATCGGAAAATCCATAGGTGAATTACTTAAAGATAAAGGTTTCAAGGTCTATGGAACCAGCAGAAATCCATCCAAAAGCACAAATAATATCTTCCCGATCATAGCGCTGGATGTCACTAAAAATGATACTATTCAGGCTGCCATTTCTAAAATAATTGAAACTGAAGGCCGAATTGATATTCTTATTAATAATGCCGGGATTGGAATTACGGGCCCTTTAGAGGAAACTCCCGATTCTGAAATTAAAAAAGCTTTTGATACCAACTATTTCGGCCCATTAAATCTGATCAAGGCAGTTTTGCCGTTTATGCGCAAACAAGGCGGAGGGTTGATAATTAACATCACTTCTATTGCCGGTTATATGGGATTGCCTTACCGGGGAATTTATTCGGCAACAAAAGGAGCTTTAGAAATTACTACCGAGGCTTTTAGAATGGAATTAAAGGAATTTAATATAAAAATGACCAATGTGGCCCCGGGAGATTTTGCGACCAATATTGCTGCCGGCCGTTATCACGCCCCGGTTTTGGAAGATTCTCCTTATAAAAAAGCATATAAGAACACGTTGGAGCTTATGAACAGGCATGTGGATGAAGGAAAAGATCCTATGGTGATGGCTAAAGCCGTCTTTAAAATTATTCAGAAAGGAAATCCCAGAGGCCATTATAGAATAGGGGAGCCGCTTCAAAAATTTTCGGTTGTCTTGAAGCGTATTTTACCGGATAAAATTTATGAGAAAATATTGCTGAAGCATTATAAATTGTAATTTTGCGCCACGGCTTAGAAAATCCAAGTTTTTTAGACAGAAGGATTTTCTCGGTAAACATTATAAAAAGTACATTAAACAAACCATTATGAAATTTTTTATCGATACTGCGAATCTTGATCAAATTAAAGAAGCCCAGGATTTGGGGATTTTGGACGGGGTTACCACCAATCCTTCGCTTATGGCGAAAGAAGGAATTACCGGAAAGAAAAATATTATCAATCATTACATAAAAATATGTGAGATAGTAGATGGCGATGTAAGTGCCGAAGTAATTGCCACAGATTTTGAGGGAATTATAAAAGAAGGAAAGGAACTTGCAAAATTGCACGATCAAATTGTTGTAAAAGTTCCCATGATCAAAGAAGGAATTAAAGCAATAAAATACTTTAGCGATAACGGGATCAGAACAAACTGTACCTTGGTATTCTCTGCAGGACAAGCTTTATTGGCTGCAAAAGCAGGTGCTACTTATGTTTCTCCTTTTATAGGAAGACTGGATGATATTTCTACAGATGGGTTAAACCTGATTGCGGATATCCGATTGATCTATGATAACTACGGTTATGAAACTCAAATTTTAGCGGCTTCAATCAGGCACAGCATACATATATTGGAATGTGCCAAAATTGGTGCAGATGTAATGACCGGACCGCTTTCAACTATTGAAAGTTTATTGAAACACCCGCTTACTGATATAGGTTTGGAGAAATTCCTCGCAGATTATAAAAAAGGGAACTAAATTTAGTCATATCTTATAAAAAAACCCCCAACTTTTATTAAAGTTGGGGGTTTTTTTATGCTTTTGTAGAAAATTATTTTGAAATAAACCAGAATATGGGTTGTGGTAAATTAGCTTGATAGGAAATAATTAATAACTTATAAATTCGAGGATCTTTGTTTCAATGTCCGGGGTATTTAACTGGGCATCTCCGCGCGCGATAATTCCAGAAGTTTCTATGAAAATTAATTTGTTCAAATAATTCTTCAGTAATTTATTTTCAACCCTTATGTTTATTAGCTGAAATTCAAATTTAGGGTCATAGGAATTGCTTTTAATGACATTGACCCAAGGGTCAAATTGATTTTTATCTATATTGATCCCTATAAAATCAATTTCGGGATATTTCTCCCTCAGGTCTTCAATAATTTTATGTTGCCATCTGTGGTGCCCCTGTGAATTAACGGACCAATAATAGGTGATGATTGGATTTCTTGAAATATCCTTCAATAGGATAGTATCTTTGGAAGTAGTCCGCATTTTTAGGCCGCCAATGTTATATCCCGGGAGTAATTCTTTTTGGATTATCGCCATTTGTTTTAGATCTGCCAACCGTTCCCCGGAATAATTTATTTTGGTCAATAAGTCTAAAATGGATTGAATATTTTCGGTGTTTTGAGCGTAAATTATGCCTTGCGCAGCCAGTCGATCAAGGAATATGTCTTTTATCTTTTTGTTTTGAATAATGGAATCTGCTAAAACGATCCTTCGTTTAATGTTTTCATTGCTGTTTAAATTAAAACAATCCTGGGTTTCAATATTATTTTCATCGCAATATTCCAAAGATTTTGTACGAAGGTAATCATCTATTAAATTGAGATAAACGTAGTATTCCTGAAGGTTTTCATCGTTAAAAGAAATTTCTTTTCGGTATTTGTGAAAATCCTTTGGGATCTTTTTTACAAATTCCTTGTAATATTTCCGAATCAAAAATGCATATCGTTCCCGCAAATCATAAAATTCATAATCGATACTGGAGTTGGCCAATTTTTTAAAATCTTCCGATAAATCATATTTTTTGTCAAGGTGTAAAAGACGTTGTTGACGTTCACTTCGAATAGAATCTGTTTTCTGTGCAAATTCAGAGGGGTCCAGTTTATAGTAATTCAGTATAAAATTATTGTCCTGTTGGTTCAACAAATACAAATTGGTGAGGAAATTACTTTTTTCAGAACCTTTTCCGCTAAAGTTTATAGATTCGTCAAAAGCCAGGGTATTTAACCAGACTAATGTGCTGTCGCCTGGTTCTAAATAAATGATTTGATTTTCCGGAGGGTGTTTGAAAACATACAATCCGGCCTTAATATTTTTCAGAGTCCCGCCAAATTGATTTTTGTCATTGAGATAAAGTGTGTCCAAATTGACATCATTTTTGGAAATGATCACATATTTGGAACTTGGATTGGCAATTTGTCCACCGATATAAAAATCTTCAGGAGTCTGTTTATTATCCTGGTTGCAGGATAATAAGGAAAAAAGGGAAAAGATTATAAATATTAACTTTAATTTCATGTGGGGATTAAAAGCCTAGTGAATTCAGACTCAAAGAATTTGAATTCAGAACAAATATAATTTTTACTGGCCCGGGGGTGTGTTAATCGCGCGTTAAAAGGATTAATTAAAACGTTAATCTTTTAGCAATTGGACAATAATAGTTACTTTTGCAAAAATTTACAAGAAAAAAAATAAAATTATATGTTATCAGTTTCAAATCTTTCGGTGCAATTTGGTAAGCGGGTTTTGTTTGACGATGTTAATACCAGCTTCCTCCAAGGGAATTGTTATGGGATCATTGGCGCCAATGGAGCCGGAAAATCCACGTTTTTAAATATTCTTACAGGAAAAAGCGAACCCACAAGCGGTCGGGTATTTCTTGAACCCGGAAAACGCATGTCTGTCCTGGAGCAGAATCACAATTTATATAATGAGTATTCAGTTCTTGAAACGGTTATGGTTGGTAACAAACCTATGTACAGCATCAAGAAGGAAATGGATGAGATTTATGCAAAGGAAGATTTTAGTGATGCCGATGGTGAAAGGGTAGGAGTACTGCAGGTAGAATTTGAAGAGATGAACGGCTGGAATGCCGAAAGTGATGCGGCCACGATGCTTTCAAATCTTGGGATCAAGACAGATTTGCATTATACTATGGTGAAAGATTTGGACGGAAAACAAAAAGTAAGGGTGCTTTTAGCGCAGGCACTTTTTGGCAACCCGGATATGCTTATTATGGATGAGCCCACAAATGATCTGGATTATGATACAATTATTTGGTTAGAGCATTTTTTGGCAAATTATGAGAATACGGTAATAGTTGTTTCTCATGACCGTCACTTTTTGGATTCTGTGTGTACACACATCTCCGATATAGATTTTGGAAAAATAAACCATTTTAGCGGGAATTATACCTTCTGGTATGAATCTTCACAGTTGGCGGCCAGGCAGCGATCACAACAAAACAAAAAAGCGGAAGAAAAGAAGAATGAACTTCAGGAATTTATTAGACGTTTTAGCGCTAACATGGCAAAATCCAAGCAGGCTACTTCCCGAAAAAAAATGATCGATAAATTAAATATTGATGAAATAAGACCATCCAGCCGAAGATATCCCGCGATTATTTTTGAAAGAGACCGTGAGGCGGGGGATCAAATACTAAATATTGAAGGTTTGGAAGCCTCAATTGAAGGGGATACCTTATTTAAGAATGTAGATATCAATTTGAAAAAGGATGATAAAGTAGTTATTTACTCCAGGGATTCCAGGGCTACCACCGCTTTTTATGAAATTATCAATGGAAACGAACATCCTGTTAAGGGAAAATATTCCTGGGGAATTACCACATCCCAATCCTATCTTCCTTTAAATAATTCCCCGTTTTTTAAAAACGATCTCACTTTGGTGGATTGGTTAAGACAATGGGCCAAAACTGACGAAGAACGCGAAGAAGTTTATATACGTGGGTTCTTGGGGAAAATGATCTTTAGTGGGGAAGAAGCTTTAAAAACTTCAAGGGTACTTTCTGGAGGTGAAAAAGTGCGTTGTATGCTAAGCCGGATGATGATGATACGTGCCAATGTATTGATGCTTGACGAACCTACAAACCATTTGGACCTGGAAACCATCACCGCTTTCAATAATTCATTGAAAAACTTTAAGGGAACGGTTATGTTCACTACCCGTGACCACGAGTTTGCCCAAACAGTCGCAAATCGAGTTATTGAATTGACACCCTCCGGTGTTATTGACCGTTATACAACTTTTGATGAATATATGGGTGATAAAAAATTAAAGGAACAGCGGGATAAAATGTATGCGGTAGGAGTTTAATTTTTTTAAGGCCGGAACTTTTTATAAAAAAGTGAGTAAAGATATAGCCTGAACATAAAAAACCAGGGATTTACAATGCAGTTATTAGCGCCTTGTAAAGCCCTGGTTTATTTTGTTGATTAGTGTTTTAGATGATAATTATAAAAGCTTAAACAGCTTTATAATACTTCCATAGATCATAAATTCCGAAGGCAACGAAGCCAATGGCAAGGATCAGGTTCAATGTATTGCTTTCTTCTGTATTGTTTGAAAGACCATACAATTTAAATGAACCATAGCCCAGGAAAACCAATCCAAGAACCAGGTTCCAAACATTTCTTTTTTTAGGGGTATTATTCTCCATCTTTATAGTCTTTTGGGAATGTGGATTTGGCAATTTTTATGGCTTCATCCAAATTGGAATTTTCGGCAAATAGCAGTACTTGTCCGGGCAAACCACCGCCAAAACCCGCTCGCAGGCCCGAGTCAAAATCGTTTCTAACCCTGGAAGAGATTCCCGCTTTATTCAATAAATCCTGAAGGAACTGAACATTCACTTCAGGCCCGGTATATACCCATTCATAATTTTGGTCTGTACTCATATCATTTTAATTGAGAAACCCAAGATACATATTTATTCAGCGAAAATCAATAGTGCTTTTAAAGAGTTTAACGTTTTAAGCGTTGAAGTATTTACTTTTCCAGATTGCGGAACTAAAATTCATCCCTTTCTTAAAATCGAAGAAAATAGCCAGTCCGGAAATCAATTTAAACATAAAAAGATAAATTTTTAAAAATTGGGAGGTAGTTTGATTTGGGATAAACATTCCATTTGTGATCAGGACGGTAAAAAATAAACTTAACAAAAGCAGCAGTACTATAAAATATTCCCTCCAAAATCCATGGTTAATGGATGGGATCTATATATACAAAAAGATCTGTTTATCTCAATTCCGCATTCAGTTCTTTTTCAAAACGTTGTTGAAGTTTTTTCATGATCTTATCGATTTGTTTGTCAGTCAGGGTACTGTTCTCATCCTGAAATTTAAAACTCACGGCATAGCTCTTTTTGCCTTTCGGAAGGTTTTCTCCCTGATAAACATCAAATAAATTAACCGATTTCAACAATCTCTTTTCGGTTTGCATCGCGATATTTTCAATTTCCTGATATTGAATTGCAGAATCCAGCAATAAGGCAAAATCCCTTCGAACGCTTGGGAATTTTGGGATTGCAACAAATTTTGGTTTTTTGGTTTTTGCAGTTTCAATGATCAGATCCCAATTGAAATCGGCAAATAAAACCTCCTGTGTAATACCGAAATGTTTTAAGACCGATTTTTTTACCAATCCAAATTCAACCAATTTGGATTTGCCTTCACTTATGGATGATCCTTCAGAAAATACATCAGATTTTACCGGACCGGTTTTGGTATTATCAATCCCTAATCTATCAAAAATGCGCTCGATAATTCCTTTCAAATAAAAGAAATTGCCCGGATTTGCTACGGTATCCCATCCTTCTGGAAAACGGTTTCCGGAAACAAATAAACTTAAATGCTTGTTTTCCATTCTTCCACTTTCGTACTGGTGATAGGTTTTTCCGAACTCAAATAATTTCAGATCGGTACGTTTCCTGTTGATGTTATAACTTACCGCTTCCAGGCCTGAAAACAGCAAAGATTGCCGCAATACCGATAGATCCTGGCTTAAAGGATTTAACATCCTTACTTCATTTTCTTCCTTGACCTGTTCGCTTAATTTTACGTAAACCGGCGTAGTTAAAGAGTTGGCCATAGTTTCATAAAACCCCTGTCCTACCAGTTGATTTGCAATATGGTTTTGAAGTTTATAATCTTCAAATCTTGAAGAATTTGAAACTGAAGCATTGAATTTGGTGCCGAATTCAATGTTGTTGTATCCGTAAACCCTCAAAATTTCCTCGATTACATCGGCTTCCCGTTTTACATCTACCCTATATGATGGAATTGTAAGTCCCATCCCGGTTTCAGTAACGTTATTGACCCTTATTTCCAATGAAGCAAGAATAGATTTTATGGTTTCTTCTTCCAGGTTCTGACCTATAAGTTTGTTTACCTTCTCAAAGGTTAAGAAAACCTGGAAATCCTCGATTTTATTGGAATAAAGATCTTCCACATCGCTGGTGATTTCGCCACCTGCAATTTCTTTAATGAGCAATGCGACCCTTTTTAAGGCGTATTCGGTGATATTTGGATCTATTCCCCTTTCAAACCTAAAGGAAGCATCGGTGTTTAGGCCGTGGCGTTTTGCGGTTTTACGGACACTAACCGGGTTAAAATACGCGCTTTCAATAAATATTTTTGTTGTTTTCTGAGAAACCCCACTGTCTAATCCGCCAAAAACCCCGGCAATACACAAAGGTTTTTCAATGTCGCAAATCATTAGATCCTCCTCGTGCAATTCCCGCTCTACACCGTCTAAAGTGATAAATTTAGTTCCTGTTTTAAGGGTTTTTACGTGAATTTCATTGCCGGAGATCTTTTCTGCATCAAATGCATGCAAAGGTTGTCCCAATTCATGCATTACATAATTTGTAGCATCAACAATGGTGTTTTTAGGATTTATTCCAATTGCTTTTAACCTGTTTTGAAGCCATTTAGGAGAATCTATTACCTTGATTCCCGAGATCGTCATACCGCAATATCGGGGTGCTAGGCTGGAATCTTCTACATTTATGGGAATCCTGAAACTTCGGCTGTCAATATTAAAGGCACTTGCAGAGGGAGTAATAATTTCCAGACTTATTTTTTGTTGCTGATAACCCGCCTTTAGATCCCTGGCAACACCCCAGTGGCTCATAGCATCAGAGCGGTTTGGGGTAAGTCCTATTTCAAAAACGTAATCGTTTTCAATATTGAAAATTTCAGAAGCGGGAGTGCCGGGAATCAAATCATCTTTAAGCACCATAATCCCATCGTGGCTGCTTCCAAGTCCAAGTTCACTTTCTGAACATATCATCCCAAGGCTTTCCTCCCCGCGGATCTTTCCTTTTTTTATTTTCCAGGCTTCCCCTTTTTCGTCATACAATGTCGTGCCAATTGTCGCGACCGGGACTTTTTGCCCTGCGGCAATATTGGGAGCGCCGCATACTATTTGAAGTTGTTCCCCATTGCCAATATCAACTTTGCATAATTTAAGCCTGTCCGCATTGGGATGAGGCTCGCAAATCAATACATGACCGGTTACTATTCCCTGTAATCCGCCTTTTACACTTTGGAAATTATGGATCCCTTCTACCTCCAGTCCTAGATCTGTCAGCAAATGGCCGGTTTCTTCAGGGTTATTGGGGAGTTTTATAAATTGTTTAAGCCAGTTGTATGAAATTTTCATCGGATACTTTTTTCGAGTGCCAAAGATACTATTACAAATAGTTTTGGCATAATCTGATTTGTTTTTTAAAGCTAATAATAATGAGCCCGATGAAGACAAAAGACCGCTGCGCTCCAGGAATAAGGAGAAAAGCCTTTTTCAGGCAATTTGAAGAGGTGATTTTTAAAGAAATAAATTGCTAAAAAAGGGACTGAAACAGTTAAATGCTGAAACCTTAAAGAGTTTTTTGATATTGGTTTTTTTTAGAAATGGAAAAAAGGGCCGAAGCCCTTTTTGATTTTTATATTATTTAAAGAATTCTTAATCGAGGCACCTGGCATCAATGTTTGGTGTTGCAGAGTTTTTCTTGGAATCTCCATTAACTTTAAAGTCTGTCCATACAGGGGACAAGCTCCAAGCACTTCCAATACTGCAATCTTTAGCAAGTCCAACTGTCCATTCATAGGTTGTACAAGCTTCAAGACTCATTGTTTTTTGCATGGTTTCATTATCGCCTGACCAAGAACTGTCTAATCCGCTATCTAAATTATATTGTCCAAATATGAATACTAAAGAAGCATCCACCATATCTACTGCAGGAGTATAGGAGAATGTGTAGAAATGTGTATAATAATTGTATCCTCCATTATATGTATATGCATAGTTACTCCATTTATAGCTGAAACTTTCTTCACAATCAGGGCATTCAACTACATTCAAAGTGGCAGCATATTCAAAACCGCCTTTACCTATTTTTACCCTAAAACTGTAAGTTCCAACCTCTAACATTTCATCGTTATAGGTATATTCTTCTGGTCCTGCTCCGGTATAAGTTAAGTCTTCAAAAGATTCCCAGTTACCCGATCCTGGAAAAGTTTCAATTTGAATCTTAATTTTTGTATCGGCATTATGATGACCGTTCTGGTTTTGAGGGAAATTGAAAACAAAAACTGGCGTTTCATCATCACAAATTTCAGATGCTAAAAAATTCATGGATTTTTCAACCTCCTGAACCTGATTTTGCGCATCGGCGGTCAATAAATTTTCAGTAGAATCAATAGGCTCAACGCTGCATGCGGTCACTCCCAATGCAAGGAAGAATAAGTAAATAATTTTTTTCAAAATGCTTTGTTTTTGGTTATTAGAACGTGAAACTAGTTAAATATCACCTTGACAAACCAATAATTCTTAATAATTCGATAAAATCAATGATTTTATCGATGAAATGCCAAAAATACGCGATTTCCCCCATATTTTTATTTAGATAATTAGTTTTGAATTAGAAAACTTGATTTTTTAACAATTTTATATTACCGGACTATTATTTGATCAGAATTCTGGGTCCAAAATTCAACTTTTGGGTGAGGAAGAATCCCTTAACTGATGTAATTCCAGATATTTTTATGTTTTCCCAGCTGGGCGTAGGTGTAGCGGATCATCTTGTTTTTTTCCAGCTTAAGTTCGGGATCTTCCGTTAAAAGCTTTTTTGCATAATCCCGTGCGGTTTTCAATATATGACTGTCTTTGACAATATCGGCAATTTTAAGATTTAGGATCCCGCTTTGCTGTGTACCCATCAAATCTCCCGGCCCACGCAAGTTTAGATCGACTTCCGCAATTTCAAAACCGTCATTTGTGCCCACCATGGTTTGCAACCTGGTTTTTGCATCGGAAGAAAGTTTATGGCCAGTCATCAAAATACAGTAACTCTGCTCGCCCCCACGTCCTACGCGCCCCCGAAGCTGGTGCAATTGCGAAAGCCCAAAACGCTCGGAACTTTCAACGATCATAACACTTGCATTGGGAACATCAACGCCAACTTCAATTACGGTGGTGGCCACCATGATCTGGGTTTCGCGTTTTACAAAACGCTGCATTTCAAATTCCTTGTCCACCGGTTTCATCTGCCCGTGTAAAATGGAGATCTGAAATTCCGGCATCGGAAATTCCCGGGCAATGCTTTCGTATCCATCCATTAAATCCTTGTAATCCATAGTTGCAGATTCCTGAATTAACGGGTAAACAATATAAATTTGCCTGCCTTTTGATATTTCATCTTTTATAAACCTGAAAACTTTTAAGCGGTTACTGTCGTACCTGTGTACGGTTTTTATGGACTGCCTTCCGGGGGGAAGTTCGTCTATAACCGAGATATCCAGATCTCCATATAAACTCATGGCCAGGGTTCGCGGAATAGGGGTTGCCGTCATCACCAGAATGTGTGGCGGAAGATGGTTCTTTTTCCACAATTTTGAGCGTTGTTCTACGCCAAATCTGTGTTGCTCATCTATAATTGCGAGGCCTAAATTTTTGAATTTCACCTTGTCTTCCAGCAGCGCATGAGTGCCAATAAGGATGTCAATTTCGCCATTTTCGAGCTTTTCATGAATTTCCCTCCTTTTTGAAGCTTTAGTTGAACCAGTTAACAGGAATATGCTGGTATTAAGTTCTTTGCATAATTCAAATAAGCCGTTGTAGTGCTGTACTGACAAAATTTCAGTAGGAGCCATTAAACAGGCCTGAAACCCATTGTCAAGCGCTATCAGCATTGACATTAGCGCCACAATGGTCTTTCCGGAACCTACATCGCCCTGTAACAACCTGTTCATTTGCGCGCCACTGCCCAAATCGCTCCTTATTTCCCTGATCACTCTTTTCTGAGCGCCGGTTAATTGGAAGGGTAAATGCTCCTTATAAAACTCGGTGAAATTGTTTCCGATCTGGTCAAAAACAAAGCCCTTGATTCTTTGTTTTTGAAGCATATTTTTGATCAGCAATTGCATCTGAATATAGAACAATTCTTCAAATTTTAATCTGAATTGGGCATTGGAAAGCAGCTCCTGACTTTTTGGAAAATGAATATTAAAAAGTGCGTCGGCCCTTGAAATAAGTTTTAATTCCTCTTTGATTTCTTCGCTTAAGGTATCATAAAACTGGCCGCGGGTTTCTATAAAAAGTTGCTGCATCAATTTATTTACTACCCGATTGGTAACTCCTTTATTCGATAGTTTTTCTGTAGATGGATAAACCGGTTGCATCACGATGCGCATGCTTTTTTCATGTTCTTCGAGCAATTCTACCTCGGGATGTGCCATGCTGAAAAGACCATTGAACCAATTGGTTTTTCCGAAGATCACATACGATGTATTGAGTTTTAAATTCTCCCTTATCCATTTATGGCCCCTGAACCAAACCAATTCCATTTTTCCGGTATCATCTATAAATTCTGCGACCAGGCGTTTTCCGTTTTTTTGCTCCACGGTTTTCAGGTTGATAATTTTACCTGTTACCTGCACCTCAGAAGAATTTTGTTGCAGTTCATTAATTTTATAAAAACGGGTTTTGTCCAGATACCGGTTCGGAAAAAAATTTATGAAGTCCTGGTAGGTGTGAATTCCCAGTTCCTTGCGCAGTAAATCGGCCCGGTTGGGACCAACTCCTTTTAAATAATCTATGGGGGTTTGCATCAAATTGGCATTCATAGGACGAAGATATTAAATCCTGTTTTAATCAATGTAAAAAATAAAATCGAAATTAACCAAACCTCACAGGTTTTCAAAACCTTTGAGGTTTATAATATCGGGATTTTGTACTTTGCCGTTGATTATGATCCTCACTTTATGAAAAGCTGCTTCCTGCTTGTTTTCTCTTTATTTTATTTTGGATGTTTTGCACAATTCCATCCATTATTTGATCAATCCTTAAAGGTGGATTTTAAAAATGTCAATGCCGAAATTTCCATTTTTCCGAAAGAAAAAGAGGTAAAGGGGAAGGTGCATTTCCTGTTTGAAATTCTCACCGCTACTGATTCCATATACATTGATGCCAAAAACATGCGCTTTGAGAAAGTGCTGTTAAACAATTCCCAGGTTGAATTCTATAATGACAGCACCCGTTTATGGTTAATAGCCGACTTTAAACCTTCCGAAAAGAACAAATTGGATTTGACCTATTCGGTAAAACCAAAACAAACCATGTATTTTATCAATTGGGCGTTTGCTGATGAATTATATGTAACAAAACAAGTCTGGACACAGGGACAGGGGAAATATACTTCTCACTGGTTGCCAAGTTTTGACGATATGAGGGAGAAGGCCGTTTTTGATTTGAGGATCAATTTTAATTCCGGCTATGAGGTGATTGCAAACGGGGAACTAAAGGGGACAGTTGCTGTAAACGATTCCATAACCCAATGGCAATTTGGGATGCTGAAACCTATGAGCAGTTATTTGGTCGCCGTGGCAGCGGGAAAGTTCCATCAGAAAGATCTGGAATCCGTTTCCGGGATCCCCATTTCATTGTACTATCAGCCGGAAGATGAAGTGAAAATTGAGCCTACTTACCGGTATTCAAAGGAAATATTCGATTTTTTTGAATCTGAGATCGGTTTTCCTTATCCCTGGCAAAATTACAAGCAAATCCCGGTACAGGATTTTTTGTATTCAGGAATGGAAAACACGGGCACAACCATTTTTGCCAATTCGCTGATGGTTGATTCCATTGCTTTTAATGATAGGAATTATGTAAATGTCAATGCGCATGAATTGGCGCACCAGTGGTTTGGGGACTTAATTACCGAAACCAATGGGCAAAATCATTGGTTGCACGAAGGTTTTTCAACCTATTATGCAATGCTGGCGGAAAAGAAACTATTTGGGGAAGATTATTATTACTGGAAACTTTACGAATCTGCCGAGCAATTAAAAGAGCTGAGCGACAAAGGGAAAGGAGAGTCCCTGCTGGCAAAAAATTCCAGTTCCCTCACCTATTATCAAAAAGGAGCCTGGGCTTTGCATATCCTGCGGGAGAAGGTAGGGGATGATGCTTTTAAACTTGCCATTAAAAATTATCTCGAAAAATATGCCTTTAAAAATGTCACCACCAAAGATTTTATAGATGAAGTTGAAAAAACTTCTGGCCAGGATCTATCCGGATTTGTCAACGACTGGCTGAAACAATCTGCTTTTCAGGGAACTGAAGCTTTAAATTCATTAAAAGAATCAAATTTTATCACCAAATATTTAGAAATAGCTGCAATCAGGCAAATCCCTTTTCAGGATAAAATTGTTCTGCTAAACCGGGCTTTAGAGTTCCCGGTAAACGATTATATAGGGCAGGAAGCGGTTTTTCAATTGGAGGGAGAAAAGAGCCCTTCTGCGCTAAAACTTTATAAGAAAGGTTTTGAAAGCGGAAATATTTACGTGAGACAAGCCATCGCCATAAGTATGGAAAATATACCTTTGGAATTAAAGGGGGAATTTATTGGACTGCTTGAGGACAAATCGTATTTGACAGTTGAAAAATCACTTCTGAAACTCTGGATGCAATTTCCTGAAGAAACCGGGAAATGGCTTGAAGAAACTGCAAATATCGAGGGTTTTTCCAATAAGAACGTACGCATGTTATGGCTTACCATAAATTTGGTAAGTCCGGAAATCGATCCAGAAAAAACCAAAGAATATTACAAAGAACTTTCTGACTATACCCGGGAATATTATCCCTTGGAAATCAGGCAAAACGCATTTGGTTATTTATATCAGCTCAATGCCTTCAGCCAACAAAATTTAATCGATTTATTGCATGCTGCCCGGCACCATACTTATCGCTTCAGGGATTTTAGTCGTAAACTTTTAGATAGGTTGCTGGAAAATGAAGAATATCGCGAAAAATTTGTAGTTTTAATGAAACAATTATCCGGGGATGACCGGGAATTTTTAAACAAAAGGCTCAACAACTAGATGCGGGCATTGATAATTTCGGGAGGGGGCAGTAAAGGTGCATTCGCGGGTGGCGTTGCACAATATTTGATGGAAGTTCAGGGCTATAAATATGACCTGTTTATAGGAACCTCTACAGGTAGCTTGTTGATTTCTCATCTGGCTTTGAACAAAACCCCGAAAATCAAGGATGTTTATACTTCAGTAGATCAAAACAGTATTTTTAGCAATTGCCCTTTTTTCGTAAAACGGGTTCATGGGTATGATCAAATCAGCATCAACCATTTCAATGTTTTGCGCAACATTTTCAAGGGAAGGAAGACCTTCGGCGAAAGCCAAAATTTAAAAAAATTGATTTTAGATTCCTTTTCCCCGGAGGAGTTTGAGGAATTAAAATCCAGAAATGAGGATATAGTGGTTACCGTTTCAAATTTATCCCTGAATGAGGTAGAATACAAATCTATTAAAGAATACAATTACGAAGATTTTTGTGAATGGATCTGGGTCTCCTGTAATTATATCCCTTTTATGAGTTTGGTCAAAAAAAATGGTTGTGAATATGCCGATGGAGGCTTTGGCTCTATGGTACCTATTGAGGAGGCAATTAAGCGGGGAGCAACAGAGATAGATGCTATTATTCTACAAACAGAAGTAACTTATTTTAACCGGTTACCCTCAAAAAATGTATTCTCCCTCATAACCAATTTATTTAGCTTTATGCTGGATAGGATAGAAAATCAAAACGTCCGGATCGGAAAGTTTGTCGCGGCCAATAACGATGCTATCATCAACTTTTATCATACTCCAACCGTATTGACCACCAATTCACTTATTTTTGATAAAACTAAGATGGAAAGCTGGTGGGAAAGTGGGTATAGCTATGCAAAATTTAAAAATGAAAAACTCAACCAAATAGAAATTTAATGCGGGCATTGGTAATTTCAGGAGGTGGTAGCAAAGGCGCTTTTGCCGGCGGCGTGGCCCAGTATTTAATGGAAGAAGGCGGGAAAAAATACGATCTTTTTATAGGCACATCTACAGGTAGCTTATTGATCCCCCATCTTGCCGATGGGAATATTGAAAAAATACATGATATTTATATTAATGTTTCCCAACGTAAAATATTCAGCATCAATCCGTTTATTGTCAAGAGAAAGGATGGCCGGGAATATGTGACCATCAATTATCTCAATATGTTTTGGCAGTTTATCAAACAGCGACGAACCTTTGGGGAAAGTAAAAATTTGCGAAAGCACATAAAACTCCATTTTACCGAGGATAATTTCAACTCCTTAAAACAGAAGGACAATGATGTGGTGGTAACGGTTTCCAATTTATCCAAAAATAGGGTGGAATATAAATCTATAAAGGATTTTTCCTATGATGATTTTTGCGATTGGATCTGGATAAGTTGTAATTACATTCCATTTATGAGCCTGGCCACAAAAAACGGATATGAGTATGCCGATGGGGGATTGGGTTGTGTAGTTCCAATAAGGGAGGCCATAAAGCGAGGTGCTACCGAGGTGGATGCCATTATCCTTGAAGCCGAAAATATGGAATATAACAAGGTGCTGGGAAAAAATCCTTTCTCCTTAATGATCAATCTCTTTGGGTTTTTATTGGACCAGGTAGAATATCACGATGTTGTGGAAGGGAAACTTGCAGCGCTGAACCGCAAGGTGAAATTAACAACGTATTATACCCCGGTTCAACTGACGGAAAACTCGCTTGTATTCAATAAAAAAGCGATGAAATCCTGGTGGGAACAGGGTTACGAATATGCGAGGGAAAGAGAATTACAAAATAAAAAAGCCTCCAAAAAATTCTGGAGACCTTTCTTTTGATCAGATAATATTTCTCACTTCTTTTTTCACAAATTCCAGCGCGGCATCTGTAGGAGCAGCCTGATCCATCAAATTGGTCAGGATTACTTCCCGTAATTTTTCTGCTGAATCTATATTTTCTCTCTGTCCGGTTTTCCTGATAATTCCTATGGTAGCGTTTTTCGCGGTTTTAATTACATTCCAACATTCTACCGACATATAAATTTGTTGCGCGAGGTTATGCTCAAATTCCTGATCGATGGTTTGCGCAAGCAACCTTTGGTACTCATCTTTATCTAAATTGGAAGGTTTAATCCTCAATAGTATTTTGCCCATGGAAATGCGTTCCAAAAACAAGGTCATACGCTCGTATGCCTGCAGCCGGGTGGGTAAGGACGTGTTTTGATTTTCGCGTCTCAGCAAAAAACGCCTGCGTTTTTCCTCATTGGTGACGTGCATTCTAAAGAAATAAAAGGCCACCAAACCTACTATTGCTGCAGGTAAAAGAGAAGTTAAGGATTGTAAAAGATTGATTTCGTTCATAATATTTTAGGCTGGACCGAAGTATTCACGGTTGCTGAATTTTTGTTGAAGTTCGTGGTTCTTTGTTTATTTTTTTTATAAAAATTCCTTCTGGAATTTATTGTTCTTTTTTAAATGTTCGCTGATTTTTTTTTATTGATTTAAATAATCGATTGCAAGTTGTGACATCACTTTAACCCCAAGCAACATTCCACTTTCATCTATATAAAAATCGGGTGTATGGTGCGGTGCCGGTTCTGAAGTTCCTTCGGGCTGTCCACCCAAAAAGAAATAAAACCCGGGTATTTTTTCCTGGAAAAAGGAAAAATCTTCCCCTCCGGTAGTTGGTTTTACCAGCTCAACCTTATCATTTCCTGCAACCCGCTTAAGAGTAGGAAGCATTTTACTTGTGAGCTCAGGATCGTTATAGGTAATGGCGGTATTATTCTGAATTTCAATAGTCGCTTTTCCACCATAAGCTTCAGCTATTGCAGGAACCATTTCCCGCATCCGTTTTAGGATTACTTCTTTCATATCTGCATCAAGGGTTCTTACAGTTCCGATCATTTCAGCAGTTTCAGGAATAATGTTGAAGCGTACACCGCTGGTGATTTTTCCCACGGTGATCACGGCGGCGCCATCCACCAGTTTGGCATCCCTACTGATGATGGTTTGTAATCCGTCAATAATTTTTGCTGAAATTAAAATAGGATCTGTTCCGCTCCAGGGTGCCGATCCATGGGTTTGTTTTCCCTGTACATTGATCACAAAGCGCTCTACCGCTGCCATTGCTCCTTCGGGTTTATAGCGAATTGTCCCAACCGGCGTCCCGGAATTGATATGCAATCCAAAAATGGCATCTACATCAGGGTTTTTCAATACTCCTTCCCTGATCATAAGGGAAGCCCCACCTTCTTCTCCCGGAGGCGGACCTTCTTCTGCTGGTTGAAAGATGAATTTTACAGCCCCGTTGATCTTATCCTTGTTTTTGGATAGAATTTCAGCAACTCCCATCAAGATCGCGGTGTGGGTATCGTGCCCGCAGGCGTGCATTACCCCGGTACTGGTTCCAATGAATTCAGTCACCACTTTAGATTTAAATGGAAGCTCATTTCTTTCAGTTACAGGCAAGGCATCGATATCTGCCCGTAAAGCCACAACTTTCCCAGGATTATCTCCTTTTAATATTCCTATAACTCCTGTTTTTGCAACACCGGTTTGAACGTCCATTCCCAAACTCTTTAAATGGGCGGCTATTTTTTTTGCGGTTTCAAATTCCCTGTTGGATAATTCCGGGTTTTCATGAAAATCCCGTCGCCAGGTTATCACTTGTTCTTCTATTTTTTCTGCCGCGGCGTTAATTTCTGGATCAACACTTTGTATTGATTGTGCCTGGATTCCAATTACAAACAATGTTAACATACATAAAAGATAATATTTCATGGAATGATAGATTTTAAATTAAAAATTTATGAGACGGAAGCCTTCATTTTGTAATTGAACTAAGGCCGTCATTGCCGAAAGGGAAATCTGCGCCTGGGGAATCCTTCTTTCTTCGCTAATATTCCTTGCCATTGCCGTTTGTCCACATAAAATAATTTGAACTCCATTATCGCTTAAGGCTTCAAAAAGAGCAATATTAGGATTATCAGTTTTATAAACTTCCTGGTAAAAATCATTTTTAAGAAGAGTTTGCGCAGCCCCACCGTGCATCACAACAAAAACCTCCATCGTATTCAAGGGTTTTCCTGCTTTTACATGAATATTTAAAAAACGGGCAACGGTTTCAATGTATTTATTGATTTCAGAAGGATCTTCGGAAGTTTCAGTGATATCAAAAACAACTTTAAACGCCTGGGTAAGTGAAGTTTTATAATCTGGATTTTCAATGTTGTAGGAAGGTCCAAATTCAGAAATTACCATTCCGGGTTCAGGTTGGTTTTGGGCAGTGGTATTGGAGTTAACAAAAATGAAACTCAATACGAAC
>Ga0307486_1000553_pt1 | contig 33740 bp, 35 predicted proteins | sample CBIW02metaG_FD_203663 | JGI IMG/M metagenome (GOLD analysis project Ga0307486, IMG submission 203663) | Sea-ice brine microbial communities from Beaufort Sea near Barrow, Alaska, United States - CBIW 0.2 | ecosystem: Environmental > Aquatic > Marine > Coastal | place: USA: Alaska | collected... | reverse complement strand
TTCGTCCCAAAACTCTTCCACGCCGGCCGCGTCCTCTGGCGCGATGTGCTCCCCTTCCGGGTGGCGATGGCTGTGGTCGGCAGCAGGCGGCGTGTGGTCGGGCGATTTCTCCATGCCCTAAGCATCCGCTTTTCGCCAGCCAGCAACAAATACCGCGCGAGGGTGGCCCGTTATCCCGCCGCCGAAATCGCGAACAGTCCCCCGATGCCCACCACATAGAGCAGCAGCACAACGAGCGAATCAATCCCCAGGCCGGCTGCGCGCCGCGCGGGTCGAAAAATAAGACCAACGGTATAGACGAGGGTGAGCAGCATAGCCAAAGCGGTGAGGTAGATATCGCTACCGTTGGCCTGCGGCAAGACGGCGGCGCCCGAGATGACGGTGGCGACCAGAAACAAAACAGGAAGAAACGCGTTACCGCCCAGAATATCGCTCACGGCGAGGTTGTCATCGCCCTGCTTTACTGCCTGCAGGCCCGTTGAGATTTCGGGTAGCGAGGTGGCCAGAGCGAGCACCGTGGCACCAAAGAGCACTCCAGAAAGCCCCAATTGAGTGGATGCTGCCTCCCCCGCCCGCTCCAGCACGACACCGGCCACGAGGGTCGCCAGAGCCGATACGACAAAAACGATCGCCGCCCGGCGCACACTCATTTTCTTATCCGGCGCGTGCCGCCGGTGTCCCGATTTATGCGGTGATGCATCCGGCGCCCGACCGCTTTCGTGCCAGGGCAGCCCCTTTCCCGCACGCTGAATGAGAAAGAGCCCCACAATCCACAATCCAGCGATAACGAGCACGTCGGGGGTGAGTCGCGCGAAGATGAGCGTGGATGGCAGCTGGCTACCAGCGATGACGGCCGCCAGCACGGCCACGACAACGAGCGTTTCCAAAACCAGCGTGAGGGACGCGGCCCGATAGGTGAGGGGTTTCACGCCCTGCCCGCGCTTTCCAAAAAAGTCGAGAATGACCAGCACCACGGTTTGCAGCGCAATGCCTCCGAGAATATTACCGACGGCAATGTCGAGGCTTCCCGACAGCGCGGCGCTCACGGTGATGGCGATCTCGGGCAGGTTGGTGGCCACAGCCAGCACGATGAGACCACCAAAGGCGCTGCCGAGACGCAGGCGTGCATCGAGCACATCGGTGGTTTTTGACAGCTGAATGCCGGACACCCAAATTGCGAGGGCACCGGCAATGAACACGGTGGCAAGTAGCCACAGCGGCCAGGACGTCATGAGGTGCTTCCCTTCGGGTGCCTTGTGTTGTGAGAACACTGTAGAGCGTTTGATCTGTTTCAAGGCCGCGCAACCGGTGAAGATGAAATCGGCGCGCTGAGAGCAATCATGACTACACTCGCCACAGGCCCAGGCGGTAAACCACGCCCCGGATATCGCGGTGCTTTATGCACGAGTCGAAGCCGGCACACTAAATTGGGCAGCATTCAAGTTGAACGGTAAGGAGATAGCGTGGCGAATCGACTGCTCGAGGTGGCCGGTGGTCGCAAGGTGGGTGTCACCGGTTTCGGAGACCCCCGATCGTTGCGGCTGGTGGTCTTTTGCCATCCCACCCCGGGCGGCGGCGGATTCGACCCCGACCCCATCGTGACAGCAGCGCGCGGCGTGCACCTACTCAGCTTCGATCGGCCGGGCTACGGTGCTTCGGAGCCGCTCGGCGAGGGCGACCACCCTTCGTTTGACGAGCGCGCTGACGAGATTGCGGCGTTCATTACCGACTCGGAGCAGAGCGCCCGCTCGATTGCCCACACCCGCTTTGGCCTGATCGGCGTTGTCGGTTGGCAGACCGGCGGCCTTACCGCCCTTGCCCTAGCCGCCCGCCATCCTGACCTCGTTGATCGGGTCGCGATCGTTGACACCCCGGCGCCGCCGTATGCGCCGCCCATGCTCGGCTCCCTGCCCTTCACCCTGGACTATTTGGGAATTGACCCCGCCGATCCTGCGCTTCGGCGCCCGGGGCTGCGCAATCGATTGGACCGCATGCTGGACGAAGCTGGGTTGCAGGGCAGCACGGGTTTCGACACCGACCAGGCGTCGCTTAGCGAACCGGCGGGCCTGAAGACTGCGCAGGCATCCACCAAACTTATTTACGGCGATGACCACCCATTAATCTCGCCAGCGGATGCGCTGTGGTTTGAATCCCACCTGCCCAACGCCAATATCGTGCGGGTGCAGAACGGTCGGTCGCTCAGCATCGCCACCCAGTGGGAGCGCATTCTGGAGCATGTCGCCCCGCACCCCACCGATGCTGAGACCAGGGCCAAGGACGAGTCCGTCGAATAGGCGCGCATCAGCCACACAGGCACGAGTGCGCCGAACAGATGCGCTCCGGCTGAATAGTGGAACGTTAGTGCTGGGCCGCTCGGGCGCGGTCCTGCTTTTCCAGCTTGGCAAAGTATCCGGCAATCGGAACGTCGGTTGACGAGTGCGCGATGATGGAAATAGAAATAGCCACCACGATCAGGTGAAACAGGTGGTCGGCATCGGCATTACCGCTCTCCAGCACCAACAGCCCGTACAGCACTGAGGCGAACCCCTTCGGGCCGAACCAGGCCGCTGTGGCTCGCTCCTCCCAGGGCAATTTACTGCCGATCAGCGAGAGCTCTACCGCCACCGGCCGTGCGATCACCAAAATAAGAACGGCAAAGAGGTAGCCAAGCGGCGAGACATCGGCCAGAAAACTCGGCGCAATCAGCGCCCCGAACACAAAAATGGCGAGCAGTTTAATGATCTCCGCGATGTACTCGCCATATTCGATAAACGCATCACGCAGTTCTGGTGCAGCACTGGCAATGGTGATGCCCGCCGAAAACGCGGCCAAATAGAGGTTAGCGCCCGTGCCGATGGCGACACCGTAGATAATGACGGCAATAGCCACCGGTCCCAGCGACGCATACAGCGGCGTTGCCGGCAGAAAGCGCACGCGCAACAGAAAAGTCACGAGCAGCGGCACGCCCACACCCAGCAGGATTCCGCCGACCAGTTCAAGTGCCAGCACCGCGTAATCCACATCGGGGCCGCCGATAGAGGCAACGAGAATGAGTACCACGGGCAGGGCGAGCCCGTCGTTCAAGCCCGACTCCACGTTGAGTAGACCGCGTATACGCGCCGGAATCTCGATGCGGCCAACGATCGCCGATGCGAACACCGGGTCAGTGGGGGCGAGCACGGCGGCGATGAGCAGTGCCTCCGGCCAGGGCAGGCCCAGTAGCCAGGCGCCGAGCAGTGCCGTGATCACAAAGGTCAGCGGCATGCCGAGCAGCAGGGCTCGCCCGGGCAAGCGCCACGCCTTGCGCAGATCCCGCACGCTCAGGCGCTGTCCGTCGGTGAACAACACCACGAACAGGGCAATTTGCGCAATCTGGCTTACCTGTTCATCGCCGGCCTGAAGCACGATGACCCCGGCCATGCCCTTGCCGAGTACAAAACCGGCGACGAGAAACAAGACCGCGGTGGAAAGCACGGTGCGGTGCGCAATACCCGAGATCAGGATGGCGGCCAGCAGCACGATGCCAAAGCTGAGGATCACCGGTGCGCCTTGCCCGAGCATGCTGGTGAGCTAACTTCGTTCTGGAGCGCGCGCTGCGGTGGGCGCGGCATGCACGTGGGCAACCCCTGATCGGCAGCTGTGCGTTGGCTGCCTAAACGCGAATTTTCTTCACTGACCATGGCACTATCTTTGCGTACCTCGGCGGCAGCGGCGGCCTCTCTGCACCATTCGAGAACAATCGCAGGCCATGCCGAAACTACCTCAGTGAAAAAAATCTGACCCATCACGATTATGGAGGACCCATGTCTCGTCGCAATACCGTCGTTAGAAGCCTGCATGACATCGGTTTGGCTGCCTGGTTTGGCGGCGCGCTGATGGGGGCCGTTGGGCTGAACGGCGCTGCGTCCAAAGCAAAATCCCCCAGTGAACGGCTTCGGCTGTCGTCGATCGGCTGGGCTCGGTGGGCGCCGGTGCAGTTGGCGGCACTCGCGGCCCACGGTATCGGCGGCATCGGCTTGATCAAAGGCAACAAGCTGCGTCTAATCGGGCAGCAGGAGAGCCGAACGAACACCACGGTGAAGACCGTCGTGACCCTGGTTGCCCTCGGCAGCACCGCCTACTCGGGCATTCTGGGCAAGAAGATCAGTGATCACCAGGACGAGACAACGGAGGGTGTGACCGAGCCGGCCTACGACACCTCCGACGCCCTCGCATCCGCGCAGCGTCAGCAGCGCATCTTTCAGTGGCTCACGCCAGCGCTCACCCTCGTCTTGATCGCTCTGGCTGCCCAGCAGGGCGAACAGCAGCGGCCCATCAAGGGCCTGTTTGAGACCACCCTGAAGAACCTCCGAAAGTAAGGCGGATGCTTGCGCCCGCCACAAGTCCTAAGCACAGGCTTGTGGCGGGCGACGCACCATAGTGACCCCGCGTCAGAATATGGGTAAATCGCGCATGTTCGGTTGGCTGTCGGTCACACTGTCAGACGAGGGCCTCTGAGCGCTCCCACAGCACACGCGCCAGGGTGGCGTCGTTCATATCTGCATTCACTTTCTTCGCGATCTTTTTTGACTCGTAGTACCCACCGGGTTCAAACGTCGTTCCGGCGGTTCCCTCGGCCAGCCACACCAACTGGTCGGCGCCCTTGGTGGGGCTGATGGTGAACAGTCGCTTCAGCGGACCGTGATAGAGCCGGCGCATGGCATGGGTCGTGTCGCTGGCGAAGCTGGTGGCAACGATGCCGGGGTGAAAAGAAACGGCCGTGATGCCCTGATCGCCGGAACGACGCTGCAGTTCTTTCGTGAACAGGATGTTGGCCAGTTTGGCGTTTCCGTAGGCTGTTTGCGGCGCGTAATCCAGGGCGTTCTGCAGGTCGTTGATGTTGAACTTGCCAAAGAATCGCGCCGCGGCGCTCGCCGTCTGGATTACCGTCGCATGGCCGGCCACAAGACTCGGCATCAGCAGGCTGGTCAGCAGAAACGGCGCCAAGTGGTTTACCTGAAAGGTCATCTCGTTGCCGTCGGCGGTCATGGTGCGCGCGCCCATAATTCCACCGGCATTATTAGCGAGAACGTCGATGGACGGATACTCCATGAGCAGATCCGTAGCCAGTGTGCGCACCTGGGCGAGATCGGCAAAGTCGGCCAGGTAATATTCCGCGCCGATCTCTGTGGCAATGCCGCACGTTTTACTTTTTGAGCGTCCCACGACAACGACCCGGTGACCATCTTTAGAGAGCTGGCGGGCGGCGGCGGCTCCAATGCCATCGCTGGCCCCGGTGATGATGATGGTCTTGGTCATAGCGAGTCCTTCGGGTCGTGAGCCGACATGAAGCGTACAACACCAACGACGGCGAAGCCTGACGGGCCGAAGGGATGCCCAAGGCACTTTCCCAGCATCCCATCGCGATTCGTGGAATGCACGTCGTGTCGCCAACGTTCGAACTAGGGGTGTGTGCCCCCAGCACGGTTTTTCGCACCCCTAACTACGTATAGGACGTTTTCATGACCCTCACCGTTCCCGCTCTCGCTGCACCCGCAGCCAACCAGGCCCTCGTTCGCACCGAAATTGAGGTGCGCACCCCCGGCGCCAACGACGTGGCAATCGACATTAAGTTCGCCGGCGTCTGCCACTCCGACATCCACCAGGCGCGCGACGAATGGGGCGTGGGACTGTTTCCCATGGTTCCCGGCCACGAAATCGCCGGCATCGTCTCGGCCGTGGGTAGCGACGTCACCCGTTACCGCGTTGGCGACCGCGTCGGCGTTGGCTGCTTCGTTGACTCCTGCCGCGAATGCGCCAACTGCCTCGCCGGCGAAGAGCAGTACTGCCTCAAAGGCGAAGTTGGCACCTACAACTCGCGCTACTACGACGGCACCCCCACCAACGGCGGCTACAGCACCGCGGTGGTCGTTGACGAGAACTATGTTCTCGGCATCCCGGAAGGCATCGAACTCTCCGAAGCCGCTCCCCTCCTCTGTGCCGGCATCACCCTCTACTCGCCACTGAAGAACTGGAATGCCGGTCCAGGCAAGAAGGTCGCCATCCTCGGCATGGGCGGTCTCGGCCACATGGGCGTCAAGATTGCCAGCGCCCTCGGCGCCGAAGTCACCGTGCTCAGCCAGACGCTCAGCAAGCAAGAAGATGGCCTGCGCTTTGGCGCCGCCCACTATTACGCCACCAGCGACCCGGCTACGTTCACCGACCTGGAGAACGAGTTCGACCTCATCGTCAATACGGTCGCAGCCAACCTCCCCATCGAGAAGTACCTCGGCCTGCTCGCCCTCAACGGCACCCTCGTGCACGTGGGCATCCCTACCGAGCCCGACCAGATCAGAATGTTCTGGCTCGCCTCGCAGCGCCGCTCTATCGCCGGGTCGAAGATCGGCGGCATCCGCCAGACGCAGGAAATGCTCGATTTCTGCGCCGCCCACGGCATCGGCGCCGACGTTGAGATCATCTCGGTCGACCAGGTGAACGAAGCCTACGAGCGCGTCATCCACAGCGACGTGCGCTACCGCTTCGTGATCGACGTAGCGACCTTCGCCAACGAGACCCGCTCGGCGTAACGCAGCAACAGAACGGATGCCCCGGCCGCCTGCATAGGCGGCCCGGGGCATCCGCTTTTAAATGCCCGGTCGGAGTGCGCGTTTCGATGCCCCCTTCGGAGCTGTCCGTGGACGTTGAGGCGCTTGCGGTAGAGAATGATGTGCCGCGCTTCTCGGCCGGGTCTATCGAAAGGGGTTCTGTCATGAGCGAGGAACAGGCGATACCCAAGTCGCGTGGTGTGTCGATCGAACTGCTGAGCGCACTAAACCTTGGGCCAGAAATTAAAGGCTTGGCGGGGAGGCAGCTGCGCATGCGGAGGGTGACCATTGCACCGGGAGGCGTCTTCGGCCCGCTTCACGATCACGTGGGCCGGCCCGGCACGGTCTATGTTCTTCAGGGAACCATTACCGACCATCGCGACGGCGCGTCTGTTGAGTACGGTCCCGGTCCCGGCTGGCCAGAAGACAGCAACACGAGGCACTGGCTGGAAAACACGGGAACGACGGTGGCGGTGGAAATCTCGGTCGACATCGTCGAGCGGGATTAGCAACTCCCGGGCCACGACGACGATCAGCCGCGGGCCGTCTCAGCATCAGCCGATGGATCGAAGCTGAACCCCCGTGCCAAACGTTTCATCATGGGTCATTTACATTCGAGAAATGGCTTGGGATCAAGAGATTAGCTTTGCGGTTCAGCTCTCAAGATCCGATGCCGGGGCTCGCTTGTGCGGCCAGCCCTGGCATCCATTTTCCCAAAAGTTGACGCTGGCTCGTTGTCATCGCCCGTAGATGGTCACGCGATTATGGTGGTGTCGTCATACGCCGGTTGGTTCTGCCGACGGTGCCAGAACCGGCGTAGGCCACTACCGATTGCACCGATCAGCATGCAGACCGAACCAACGACGAACATCCATACGGCGAGCGTGTAGAATTGCTCGAACGCTTTGAAAAAAAGTATTGAACCCACAACAAACAACAGGTTTCCCACGATCCCGATAGTGGTGTGAATGTGCTCATATTGCTGCACGAGCGTGCGGATCGAGACGAAACCCATCCGGCCCTCCAATCGCGTTGAGGCCCCAGCGGTTCGCCGATACCCTCCGTCCAGCGTACCTTCTGGCATTTGGACCCCGCCGCGTGCAGCTCAGCTCAGCCATACCGGGACGTTCTTTGACATCAACAGGCCGCGGGCGCGAAGCGCTGGTGCAAGGCTCATCGGCTGGGTTCAGGCATTGTCTCCGTGGTTGGCATGGCGTCGCCTTCGGCGTCGCGGCGCCGTGTTCATAAGCGCCCGAATAAGGCGGTAAGCTCTTACAGTTGTCTTCCGCAGGTTTCGATTGTTGAAATCGCGTTGTGGAAGCGGCGGGCTGTGGCGCAGCTTGGTAGCGCACTTGACTGGGGGTCAAGGGGTCGCAGGTTCAAATCCTGTCAGCCCGACCAAAGGGCCGTTCGCGAAACTGTTCACGAAACGGCCCGGTCGGAACAAAAAGAAATCGCTCCTGAGGATTCTCAGGAGCGATTTCTGGTTTAAGCGGGGTGTTCGTGGAGTTGTGTTGGCGATTCGTCGACCGAGACCGTGTCGCCGGTGGTTTTTTGTGTTTTGCGGCGCGTCGGATTGTTCGCAATGCGGGGAGGCTTGCCCTCTTGGGCGGTATTGGCGGCGTATGTGGCCGTTTAGGTTCTTCGCGGTGGTCCGCCGGTTTCGTCGGCTTGTGATCGTTTGGGTTTGGTGGGTCGGTCTACACCGGGTGGGTAGGTGTTCGTGTAGGGGTTGTGGAATTCGCGGTCGCGGCGTCGGACGAGCGCGATTGGGGGCTCACCGTTGACCTGCTTTTTCGCGTCGTCTTTGATTTTGTCGCTGATGAAGGCGGCGATTTTGCGCAGGTTGAAGTTGGTGAGCAGCATTGTGACAATGATTTGGGCGGCGCCGAAGCCGCGCACGCGGCGGCGGCTGGCGGATTCGATCTGTTCGGTGCCGCCGCTCTTTACCTGGTTGTTGAGGGACTCGATGCTGTTTCGCGCGTGGGTGTGAAACTCGTCCCATTCCTTGGTTCCGTATTCGAATGCTTGGGCGGTGCGGCGGTTTTTAGCGGTGTCGAAGGACACGGAGTGTTGGGTGCAGATCTTGTCGGCGAAGTCCGGGAGGTTTTCTTCCTCGGCTCCTTTCAGAACTTTCCGGGTCTTGAGGAGGTCTCGGAGAGGGCAGGTCACCGTGGGGCTGGGTCCAAGTGCGGGGCAGCGCAGCACGGTGCGGCCCTTGGCATCTACGTCGCCGCGCTACAACGGGGAGAAAAATCGCCAGAACTGTGGAGGAAATTGCGTTCTGCAGGTTTCTGCGATCCGCATCTTCCGGGGTGTCGCAAACAGCCCACCAAACCACGAGTCTCGGAAACTCAAGGGTTACCGGGACTCTTTTGGGTTAAACAATTGATCACCCTGCCGAAAAACTCACCTTTTACCCCGTTACGCGCGTCACCCCCAAGATTCTGCGAATCCGGCGGCCCATAGACCAAAATGATCATCTTGATATTTCCTCGCTCCACCCCAGACGTGCCGGGCCCGGCGACCGACGACGACAGTGACGAGGCCGCGTCGATTGGCACCGTGTTGGCCAGCGTCACGTCGACGGCGTAGTACGGCCGGCCGTCCTGGCGGCAGGTCACCGCGACCAGGTCCATGCGCGTATCAAGATGGGTGTTCATCTTCGTGCCGGTGGCGTCGTTGAACTAGAAGCCAATTCTCTCAGCGGATGCGTCGCTTACCGGCAAATCGCTGGTGACTGTCGTACCTTCCAACAGTTTCTGGTCCTCTTCATGCGCACTCCAGATGAGCGGCGCTTCAAGTGCACAAGCCACGAAATCTCTCGCACGGACTCGACTCAGGCCACCGGTCGCAGCCGCAAACCCTGCATGCCCCCATCCACTGCGAGGGCAGTCCCGGTCGTTGAACCGGAGGCTGGGGATGCCAGAAACGCGATGGCTGCAGCGACTTCCTCAGGCTTCACAAGCCGACCATGAGGTTGCCGCCCTTCCAAGGCAGCGCGTTCTGCGGCAGGGTCTGTTGCTGTCTGCAGTAGCCGCGCTACCCAAGGCGTGTCCGCGGTACCGGGATTGACGCAGTTCACCCGAATGCTCTCGTGCACATGGTCGGCGGCCATGCTCAGGGTCAGTGCCACGACCGCACCCTTAGACGCTGAGTAAAGCGCGCGATTCTGCAGGCCGGCCGTAGCGGCCACCGAAGCCGTATTGACAATGGCGGCTGACGGCGACTTGCGCAGGTGGGGCAAAGCGGCACGACTGACGCGCACAATGCCGAGAACGTTGATATCGAATACCCGGTGCCACTCGTCCTCCGAATTATCCGCGATGGTCCCCTGAGCGCCGATCCCGGCGTTGTTGACGACAATGTCCAGTCGACCGAACCGCTTGATCACCTCGTCAACGGCGCGCCGAACAGATTCATCGTTGGACACATCTGCTGCCACAACGAGATGCGGACCCCCCGCCGTGCCGGGTGCCAGGTCCAACACCGCGACCTGGGCGCCCATCGCTGCCATGCGCTCTACTGTGGCCGCGCCAATTCCCGAAGCACCGCCGGTGACGAGCGCTACTAAACCATCCAATTCCGGTTTCATCGATTTCTCCAGTCCAGTGTTTCGTCAAGCGTGTACGAAGGTTTGGCGCTGTCGGCCTAATCCCTCGATTTCAATCTCCACAACATCCCCAGCGCTGAGGTAGGGGTATTTTCCCGACAGAGCAACCCCGCGCGGGGTGCCGGTCAGCACGACATCACCCGGTTCCAGGGTGAGGTATTGGCTGAGGTGGTGGATCAGATAATCCACCGGAAAGATCATGTCGGAGGTATTGGAATCCTGACGCTCCTGCCCGTTGACCCAACTGCGCAGACGCAGCCGACTCGCGTCCACCTCTTCAGCCGGCACCAACCACGGCCCGAGCGGGGAGAATCCCGGTGAGCATTTTCCCTTCGACCATTGGCCGCCAGAATCTTCAAGTTGAAAGGTGCGCTCAGATAGGTCATTGGCCGTGACATAGCCCGCGATGTGGTCGGCGGCCTGCTCAACGGTGTCAAGGTAGCTGGCTCGCCTGCCGATGACGACGCCGAGTTCGACCTCCCAATCTGTCTTGGAGCTCAGGCGGGGAATGCGGGTATCGTCATCGGGTCCGGCCACGGTATTTGGCGTTTTGAGGAAGATGATCGGTACTGTGGGCGGCGCCGACCCGGATTCGGCGGCATGCTCGGCATAGTTCATCCCGATGCAGATAATCGCCGACGGGCGCGCGATCGGTGCTCCCACGCGTTCTCCGCTCACATCGACGACAGGAAGGGTTCCCTCCCGAAGAGCCTGCCGCACGGTTTCGATCCCGCCGTTGGCCAGAAAATCACCCGTGACGTCGTTGGTTAGAGCGGTCAGGTCGTGCGCAACTTCGACACCGTTCTCGTCCGTGTCGAGAACGGCTGGTTTCTCGGCACCAAGAGCTCCGTAGCGAATGAGTTTCATACTCTATCCTCCACCGGAAGCAGGTTGGCCAAATAGCTGTGAAGAGCGCGGATTCCGAACGTCCACGGCGGGAGCTGTTCGGTGATGCCTGTCACGTTTCGCAGGCTTCCGAGGTGTTCGCTCTGAATGTTCACGATGTCGCCTGGCTCGTGGGTGAATCCGAGCCCCTCCGCGCCTCGATCCTGGGTCGGCGAGAACAAAGTTCCGGTGAACAAGGCAAATCCGTCAGGGTACTGATGGTGCGCTCCACGGGCCGCTGCGACCAATTCTTCAAAAGGCCGGCTGATCCGGGCCACGGAGTTTCGTCCCCGCAGGGAGTAGCCGTCAACCCCTCTCACCGTGAGAGTGATTTCTTCGGTGCGCAGGGTGTCAATGGTAAACGCACTGTCGAAGAGTCGGATGAAGGGACCGATCGCACTTGAGGCGTTGTTGTCCTTCGCCATTCCCAAAAGCAGTGCGCTTCGCCCTTCCACGTCGCGGAGGTTGACGTCGTTGCCGAGCGTGGCGCCTCGTACCTCCCCGCGGGAGTCGGCCACAAGCACGAGTTCGGGTTCGGGGTTGCTCCAGGCGGAGAACGTCGGAATACCAACGCGCGCTCCGAACCCGACGGAGGAGAGCACCGGTGCCTTCGTGAACACTTCTGGGTCGGTGCCGATGCCGACTTCGAGATACTGCGACCACATTCCTTGCGCCAGCAGGACCTCTTTCGTGCGGGCGGCCGCAGCGGAACCCGGACGCAGGGAGGCCAAGCTCCCGCCCAGCGCATCCAGGACGAGCGTGCGCACCTCGGCTGCACGGGAGGAATCGCCGGCACATTTCTCTTCGATGACTCGTTCGATCATGCTCTCGACGAAGGTGACCCCACATGCTTTGACTACCTGCAGGTCGATCGGGGCGAGCAGATGGGGCCGGGTCGGGTCTTCGGCAACGGATGCCGCCACCAGGTCGGACAGCTGCCATCGGGGGTGTCCGGTGCAGGAACCGACGATGCCGGCGACATCCGCTTTGTCGATCAGTTCCGACACCGTCGTGACCGTATCGGTCAGGTCGTAGACCTGCCCGCCGCGCACAGATACGACACGGGGCCCTCCCGTGCGTGGATCCCATACCCGACCGACCAGGAGAGCGTCATCTGCATCGAGCGGCAGAATTTTGAGGTTGTGATCCCCGCTCATGAGCTGCTCCCTGTGCCTTGATCATGGCGTTGCCAGCGCCCGTCGACGCGTCGGGAGATGTGCCAGGGGTTCTCGTTCTGCAGTGCCGGCGGAAGCTGCGCTGCAGGGAAGCCCTGATAGGCGACCGGCCGCATGAACCTCGCGATCGCGGCCGGTCCCACCGATGTGGTGCGCTCGGCGGTTGTGGCCGGATAGGGCCCGCCGTGGTGCTGCGCATATGAGACGGTCACTCCCGTTGGCCACTCGTTCCACAACACCCGTCCGCTCTTCTGCCGTAAGACGGCCAGGAGCGGGTCGATGTTCTCCTCGGCTTGCGCCTGCACGCTTGCGGTCAGCTGGCCGTCGAGGAGTGCGGCCAGACCGGCCAGATCCTCGCCGGGTTGGTAGCGAATCACCAGCGTCGCCGGTCCGAACATTTCTCGTTCCAGTATTGCCGGGTTGCCCCGGATGACCTCTGCCGTTGTCAGGAGCACGGTCGGAGCGGGCGATTCGGCGAAGTCACCCGCCACGACGACCTCGATGCCGTCGGTCGCGCACATGTCCCCCAACGCCGCGTCAAACCCCGCTCGAAGCTTGGCACTCAACAGCGGCGTGCGCTGCCCCTGAGCGACCTGGTCTCCCACCACCCGAGCCACCTGGTCCCGGTCGGTTGGGGCGAACAACAGTCCGGGCTTGGTGCAGAACTGGCCCATACCCATGGTGAACGACTGCGCATAGGCCGTCAGAATCTCGTCTCCCCGCAGCGCCCAGGCCCGTTCGGTGGCAAAGACCGGGTTGATGCTGCCCAGCTCGCCATAGAACGGGATGGGACGATCACGCGCGGCGATCCGATCGAGCAGGGTCCGTCCGCCGACCGTGGAACCGGTGAAACCGACAGCCCGGGTCAGCGGATGATCGACGAGGGCTTCTGCAGCGTCGCGCCCCGTGACGGTCGAGAGCAGGTGCTCTGGTGCGCCAGCAGTGCGCAGCGCTTCGATGGCCACCTCTCCCGTGCGGCGTCCGAGTTCCGGGTGCCCGTCGTGAATCTTGTGGACGACCGCGCAACCGGCAGCGAGGGCCGATGCGGTATCGCCGCCGAGCACGCTGAAGGCGAAGGGAAAGTTGGACGCACCGAATACGCCCACAACGCCGAGCGGAATGTTTACTCGTCGGATGTCGGGCCTCGGGCCCATGCCCCACGCACCATCCGCATGGTCGATGGTGGCATCAAGGTTCTCCCCGGCCAGGATTTCTGCGATGTACAGGCGCAGCTGAAAGACGGTTCGCCGAAGTTCGCCGCTCAGGCGAAGCTCACCCAGGTGGGTCTCCGCCTGGGCCAGCGCAACCAGCTCGTCAGCGTGCGCCTCGATCGACGCAGCGACTGCCACCAACCAGGCTGCCCTCACCGGTGGGGCCACGTCTTGCGAAGCGATGAAAGCGGAGTGGGCGGCTTCGATCTGCTGTTCGGCACGCATTGCGGTGATCACGAGTTGTGACCACTGCCCACGGCTGCACCCTGCGTGATCTCGAGCCAGCCGGCACCGGCCGGAAACTCCCAGCGATCACGGGAAGCGGAATGCATCTGGGCGCTCGTACCCGGCAGACGAGGCGCCTGGTACCGGCCATTCTTGACCCGGACCGGCTCGGTGAAGTGCTCGTGCAGGTGGTCCACGAACTCGATCATGCGGTTGTCCATCGTGCCGCTGACGGCGGCATAGTCGAAGAAGGAGAAGTGCTGCACGAGTTCACAGAGGCCCACACCACCGGCGTGGGGGCACACCGGGATCTCGAATTTTGCTGCCAGGAGCAGGTTGGCCACGTTTTCGTTCACGCCGGCCACTCGGGTGGAGTCGATCTGCATCACGTCGATTGCTTCAGCCTGGAGTAACTGCTTGAAGACAATGCGGTTGGCCACTGCTTCTCCGGTCGCGACTTTGACGGGCGCCACAGCACGGCGAATCTGGGCATGCCCGAGGATGTCGTCGGTGCTCGTGGGCTCCTCGATCCACCACGGGTCGAATTCAGCCAGTTCATTGACCCAGTCGATCGCCTCTTGCGCTTCCCAGCGTTGGTTGGCGTCGATGGAAATCTTCACCTGACTGCCCACTGCTTCCCGCGCCAGGCGCATACGGCGCCGGTCGTCGGCCAGGTCTCCGCCGACCTTGAGTTTGATCATGCCGAAGCCGTCCGCCACGGCCTGTCGGCTCAGTCGCACGAGCTTCTCATCGCTGTAGCCCAACCATCCCGGTGTGGTCGTGTACGCGGGAAAACCCTCCAGTTGAAGCTGGGCAATTCGCGCTTCTTTGCCGCTGGCGCCTCGACTCAGCAGGTCGAGGGCATCGCTCGGAGTTAACGCATTCTGAATATGCGTGAAGTCAATGACACTCACGACTTCCTCGGCCGGCATTTCGCTCAGGAGGAGCCAGAGCGGCTTCTTTTCCCGTTTGGCGCGGAGATCCCACAACGCGTTGACCAGTGCCCCGCAGGCCATGTGCGAGACGCCCTTTTCCGGGCCGAGCCAGCGCAACTGGGAATCGTGCACAAGACGTCGGGATGCCTCCCCGAGGTCTCCGATGAGCTCGTCGATGTTGCGGCCAACGAGGAGCTGCCCATAGGACCGAATGGCCGCGGTGACGATCTCGTTGCCTCGGCCACAGGTGAACACGAATCCGTGGCCACTCTCACCGCTGTCGGTCGAGATGACCACGTAAGCGGATGAATAGTCGGGGTCAACGTTGACGGCGTCTGATCCGTCGAGCTCGAGTGAGGTGGGAAAGCGCACGTCTTGCGTGCGAACTGAAGTGATCTTAGACATTGAAGAGTCTCTTTCTGATTTAGGTGAAGCCGAGCAAGGCCGGTAGCCAGAGGCTGAGCGCGGGCACAAAGGTGATGATGACGAGGGTTGCGAGCATCGGGATGAAGAAGGGTATGACCCCCTTGATGACCCGAGTGACGGGCACATTGGTGACACTGGACAACACGAAGAGCACCAGTCCGACCGGCGGTGTCAGCAGTCCGATCAGGAGGTTGAAGATCACCACAATGCCGAAATGCACGGGGCTGATGCCGAAGGTCTCGGCGACGGGGCCCAAGACCGGCACCAGGATGAGGATTGCTGCGGTGGGTTCGAGAACCGCGCCGATGACCAACAACAGCACGTTGACCAGGATGAGAAAGACGATGGGACTGGAGGTGAAATTCAGTATGAATTCAGCCGCGAGTTGCGGGGCTTGCTCTCGGGCCAGGACCCAGCCGAATAGCGCGGCCGAGGCGACAATGAGCAACACCGAACCCGTCGTCTCCACCGAACCCAGCAGGATCCGGTAGATGTTGCGCCATGTTAGTGAGCCGTAGATCAATGCGATGACGAAGATGTAGAGCACTCCGACTCCGGCTGCCTCCGTGGGCGTGAACACGCCACTGAGAATTCCGCCGAGAATGATCACGGCGGATCCCATCGCCGGCAACGCACCGAGAAGGGAACGACCCCGCACGGCCCACGTCGATTTCGGCAGCACGAGGTGTCGTTGCCTTCGCATGAGCCACCACACCATCGCGCAGAGGCAGGCAATCAGCACCAGCGCAGGAAGGATACCCGCCATGAACAGCGCCCCGACCGAGACGCCGGCCGTGACCGCGTAGATGATGGCCGGAATGCTCGGCGGGATCATGGGCGCGATCATGGACGAAGCGCCCGTGATTCCCAGGCTGAATTCCTCGCTGTAGCCACGCTTCTTCATCGCGGGAACCTGGATTTTACCCATAGCTGCGGCATCCGCGATTGCCGCGCCACTCATCCAGGAGAACCCAAAGCTCGTGGCGATATTCACGTACCCCAAGCTGCCGCGAATGTGCCCGAGGAAGGCAATGGCCGTGGTGTACAGGCGATCCGAAATTCCCGACACATTGGCCAGGTTTCCGAGCAGAATGAACAGCGGTACCGCGAGAATTGCGAAGCTGTTCACCCCGGAAACCGTTCTCTGGACGGCGATCCCCAACGTCGCAGTCGGGTCCAGAATCACATAGACGAGCGATGGCACCAGGAGCGAGATTGCCACCGGCACGCGCAAGGCGAGCAGGAGAAGCAGTCCCCCAAGCATGAATAGGAGTATCACGGGTGTGGCCTTTCGGGGTCTTCAAGGGCGGTGACGTCTTCGAGGTTCGCCACCGTGACCGGTACCTGCTCGGGGTGCCGAATATCCACGTAGCCGTTGAGCACGCCGTGCAGAAAGATCAGGGCAAAGCCGACAACGGCAGCGGCGTACACGGCGCTCATCGGAATGTGGGTTGCCGGGGCGTTCAATTTGGCGGCCGAAAGGGCGAACTGGGTGCCGGCGAGGGCCATCGCGGCCGATACCGCCAGCACGACTGCGCTCGAGAAGTAGTCCACGATGGTCGCGGCGACTCCCGTCAGCTTCGACGCGATCAAATCGACCGTCACATGCAGTCGCCTGGCCATAACGAATCCAGCGGAGACAAAGGTGAGCCATACCAGTGCGAACCGGGCGAGCTCTTCCGTCCAGGTGAAGGGAGCGGAGAAAACGAATCGGCTGATCACCTGGGTCAGAATCAGAACGAAGATGAGCACGAGAAATCCCGCAGCCACCAGCCGCTCCACGGTGACAATGGCTCGGATCCCCTTGGACCTTGACTCCAGAAAGTCAGGCTCGTCCGGATGAACCATTTCTACTTGTCGCTCTGGATTTCTTTGTAGAGGTCGCCCCAGGTGACCTCGTTGGGAAGCATCTCCCTGGCCCTTTTCGCGAAGGCTTCACGGTCGACATTCTCATTGACAGTGATGCTGCCGTCCGCTTTCCACTCGGCGAGGGTTTCCTTCTCCTGGGTCTCGACGCACTCGCGCACCTCGACCGCGGCGACGGCCATGGCGTCTTCCAACGCCGACTGTTCCTCGGAGCTGAGGTCGTCGAAGAGCGCAGTGTTCGTCACGATGTTCACGCCCTGAATCATGTGACCGGTGATGTTGATGTAGTCCTGGACCTCGTTGAACTTGGCCGATGCAATAGTCGGAATCGGATTCTCCTGAGCGTCAATCACGCCCTGTTGCAGCGCCAGATACACCTCGCCCAGCGCCATCGGGGTGGCCGTTCCGCCCATGACCTTGGTGTTCGAGAGGTAGAGGGGAGCGTCGGGCGTACGAATCTTGACGCCTTCTAGATCCTCGGGGCGGTTGATCTCCTTGTTCGAGGTCACCTGCCGGGTGCCGTAGTACCACCCGGACAACACCTTGATGCCGGTCTCCTCGCTCATGTCATCGTAAATCTTGGCCATAGTCGGGCCGGCGATCGTTTTGGCGAAATGATCGACGCTGTCGAACAGGTAGGCGCCATCGAGAACCGCGGCCTCGTCATGCCAGACACCGAGGAATGACGGGCCTGCGATTGCCAGGTCGAGACCGCCGAGGGCGACCTGCTCGAGCGATTCGGCTTCCGACCCCAGCTGACCGCTCGGAAAGCTCTCGATGCTGATGCCGCTTCCTTCGAGTTCCCGATTGAGCGCCGACACGCCGCAGGTTTCCATGGGGTGGCTGGCGTCGTAGACGTGGGCCAGTTTCAGCACACGGGTTTCATTAGTGCCGGACGCGCCGCCGGCACCGGATGCGACGGGTTCCGAGAGCCCGCAACCCGCCAGCGAGACTGCCGCGACAGCCGCCATTGAAATGTGCAAGTAGAACTTCTTCTTCTTTGCTGCACGCGGGCCGGTGAGCTGAATGTGGTTCGTCATATACGTTCTCCCTTGAACTGTTCGATGATTCTTGCGATGGACTGGTGAATTGGTTAGGTCTGGAGGGGGGTGGCTCTGCGCGACGCCGGAGGGATCTCCAGGCGGTTCGCGAGGTCGTCCAGGAGTCTGGCGGTGGATGCGCTGATGACCATCGACTTCTGATGACGTTGAGCCCGACGGTGTTCGGGATCGCCGGGCGCCAACACCGCACGCCCCGCGGAGCTGGAAGCTCGGATTCGCTCCTGCAGCGCTCCAACGCGGGCTTCGGTGTGCGCCCGGCCCATAAAGGCGGCGCTGTCGACGGTGATAAGAAGATGGCCCGTGTTCATCCGGGAGCCAGGGTTGTTCCATATGTCTTCGGTCTGATGAGCGAAGTTCGCTGTTCCCAGAGACGCCGTAATCGCTTCGAGCAGCGCCGACAGGGCAGATCCCTTGTGGCCACCGAACGGCGTCAGGGCTCCGGCCATCGCTTCCGTGGGATCTGTTGTGGGCCGACCGGCGGCATCCATCGCCCATCCCTCGGGAATGGCAGATCCTTCGTTCCTGGCCGCGATAACTTTGCCATACGCGCCGGTACTCGTGGCCAGGTCGGCGGTGAGCGAATGTGCTTCCGAACTCGGGGCGCCGATGGTCAGCGGGTTCGTTCCGAACAGTTTCGTGTCGGAGCCGAACGGGGCCACGACCGGTCCTGTGGTTGAGGTCAGAATGGCAATGAACCCGAGACATGACAGTTGGTCGACCCAGAACGCCCCAGTGCCATAGTGGCTGCTGTTTTGCACGGCCACCGCGCACACGCCGCGATCGGCGGTATGAGTGATCGTATAATCAACGGCACGAGTCATCGCGACTTGGCCCAAGGCACCATCAGCGTCGAGCAGAGCCGCCGAGCCCGTGTCAGTGAGCCATCTCATGTGCGGCCGGCTGTTGATGCCCCCGCTCTCAACGGCGGACACATACAGCGGCAGTCGCAGAAGTCCATGGGAGGCGGTGCCCTGCTGGTCTGCACCAACCAGCGAGCGGGCCGTCACCTCGGCATCGTCTGCCGGGATACCGACGCGGCCCAGTGCCCGCACGGCGAAGTCACGCAAGTCTTCATTGCCGTAAGTTGCCGGCTCCGTCACGATAGCTACCTCCTTGTGCTAAAAAATACGATTCTTTAGAATACTATATATATACGGCGATGGCCGCAAGCGTATCTGACTCATCGAAAGATTTGGAAGACTAGCCCCAGGCGGTCGAAGCAAAGGAAGACAGAAGATGACTCACCATGAGGGCGATGCACCCGATTCGACACCAGCGCGACTTACTACGAGCGGCGTCTACAACCTGCTGCGCACACAGATTCTCGACAACATCATTCCGCCGGGCACGCGGGTGAACATCGACGCCATTGCCCGCCAGTTCGGAGTGTCACCCACCCCTGTGCGCGAGGCGCTGCGTCGGCTGCAAGGCGACAACCTGTTGGTCACCACGTCAAACCGGGGATATAGCACGACCCCGCTTCTCGATTTAGGCGGCCTGCGGGAACTCTTTGAGTTCCGGCTGCTCGTTGAACCTTGGGCAGCACGTACCGCGGCGGTCAACCGTTTGGGTAATCCAGCGCACTCTCTCAGCGACGAGTTGCGGGCTTTCACGGAGCAGGCTGAGGGCAGCAAGGATATACGCCAACAGCTTGTCACCCATGACTCCAGATTCCACAAACAGATACTGGCGGCCTCGGGGAATGAAGTGCTCCATAACGCTTATGAGCAGACTCACTGCCACCTTCACATCTTTCGCCTGTACCCCGCCGACATGGACGGAAGCATCACCATCGATGAACATCGCCGAGTCTGGGAAGCAATCCGTGACTGCGAACCCGCTCAGGCCGAGAATGCGATGCATGAACACTTGAAGCGGGCATATCGGCGATTTGCCAAAGCTTTCGACGGAGCGGGAGCGGACGGAATCGACCTAAGCGCCTTCATCTCCCCTCGTTTGGTCATCGACGATACCCAGAAGCCGGAATAAGTTCCGCTGGCCCAACTCCACGGTGCCTCGTCGCGGCGAGCCCGACCGCCGGATGGGGCTGCGGGGTCAGCGCTGCACGTGCGCACCTTGACCGCTTACCAACGCCTCAACCTCGGAGAGTGTTGCCATGGAGTTGTCTCCGGGGGTCGTCATGGCGAGAGCGCCGTGCGCTGTTCCGTACTCGACAGCCCGCGCAAGTTCGTGTCCCTTGAGCAGCCCGTAGATGAGGCCGGCGACGAACCCGTCACCGCCACCGACCCGGTCCAGAATCTCGAGTCGTTCGTAGTCAGTCGACACGATCGTAGGCGCGTTCCGGGCCGTGGCCACCGCGCTCCAGTCGTTGACCGAGGCCGAGTGCACTTTTCTCCGGGTCGAAGCCACGAGCCACAGGTTGGGGAAGCGTTCCAAGACTGCCGCCGCCACGGCATCGCGTTCAGCGACTTCTTCGGGCATGCCGGGCGGGGTGACGATTCCCATTCGCTGGGTGAAGTCGGTCGGTCCGCCGATCACGATGTCGGCGCCGGCACATAGCCCGGTGAACACATCACGCACTCGCTTTTGCGCGGACTGGCCATGCCATAGGCTCGGCCGGTAGTTCAAGTCGACCGACACCATGGTGCCGTGTTTGCGCGCGGACTCCATGGCCGCGAATGCCGTGTGCGCCGTCGACTCGGACAAGCCGGCGAAGATGCCGCCGGTGTGCAGCCACCGCACTCCGAGCGTGCCGAACAGGTGATCCCAGTCTATCTCGGCGGGCTGCAGCATAGAGGCTGCGCTGTGACCGCGGTCCGAGACCCCCATGGCACCGCGCAGGCCGAAGCCGCGCTCGGTGAAGTTGAGGGCGTTGCGTGCCTGGCGTCCCACGCCATCAAAGTCGCGCCAAACGATGAGTGAGGCATCGACTCCGCCGGCCAGAATTAGGTTCTCGGCCAGTCGCCCGATTTCGTTGTCGACGAGGGCGGTGGCCACGGCGGTGCGCTGGCCGAACGTTCGCGAGAGGCCGCGGGCTGCGTTGTATTCCCCGCCTCCCTCCCAGACGGCGAAGGTGCGAGCCGAGCGGATGCGCCCCTCCCCCGGATCCAGCCGCAGCATGACCTCACCGAGAGACACCGCATCGAATCGGCAGTCCTGCGCGGGGCGAATGACCGGCCTGCTCATCGTGACGCCACGCGAACGAGTGAGCTCGCTTCACGGCTCAACCGGGCGATCTCGTCAAAGCGTCGATCGGCGATGAGTGCTTTCGTGGCCATCCAGCTGCCGCCCGCCGCGAAGATCGACGGGCTGGCGAGATAGTCGGCGACATTGGCGGCGCTGACCCCGCCGCTGGGCATGAAGCGCACTTCAGGAAACGGCTCCCTCAACGTTTCGATCATGGGCCGTCCGCCCATCTTTCCCGCCGGGAAGAACTTCACGTGGTGCAGGCCCGCGACCACCGCGGCCTGTAATTCCGTCGCAGTGGCAATGCCGGGAATGACGGCAACGTTGTGGTGCAGGCAGCGCTCGACGACCTCGAGGCTGAACCCGGGACTCACTACAAACGAGGCACCGGCATCGACAACTCGGTCGACCTGCTCGGCGTTCAATACGGTGCCGGCGCCAACCAGCATGTCGCCGCGTGCGCACAGCCGACGTATCGTCTGCAGGCCGGCATCCGTTCTGAGGGTGACTTCGGCCACGGGCAGGCCGCCGCTCACGAGCGCATCGGCCAGGTCTGTGGCATGCGCCACGTCGTCGAGAACGATCACGGGAACAATGCCGAGCTGTTCGAGCCGGAGCAGAACCGAATCGGTATCGAACGTTGAAACGGGGGTGGGGGTCATGCGGGCTCCTGCTCTAGAAAAGGACGCGGCTCGAGGGACACCACGGGGTTACGAAGGGTGCCGAGGCCGGCAAGGGTGATGGCGACGTCGTCTCCGGGCTCGACGCTCGTGGCCGTGCCGGGCGCTCCCATGAGCACGACATCGCCCGCGCCCAGCGTCATGATCGAGCTGAGATAGACGAGCTGCTCGATCACGTCGTAGGCCAGGTCGGCCGTGGTTCCGTGCGCTCGAAGCACACCGTTAACCTCGACGTCGATGCTGACGTCGCGCCAGTCCAGTTGCGTCGTGAGGTACGGTCCGAGCGGGGTGAACCCGTCACCGTTCTTGACCTGCGTCATCTTGTCGTCGAAGGCGACCTGACCGATCGCGGTCACATCATTGCCGATGGTGTAGCCGAGAATGGCGCCCGGCACCTCGTCGGGCCGCAAACACCGCGCGGTGCGCCGCAGTACGAAGGCCAGCTCACCCTCAACGTTGACCGCGCCGGTGCGGGCGTCCAGCACGATGGCGTCGCGCGGACCGACCGCGGTGCGGGCCGATTTCAGGAACGCCTGGGGGGCAAACCGTCGATCTCCGGGCCCGTTGTGGGCCATGCCGAGAATCACGCGGGGCTGGCAGGGGGCGAGGAGCGGGGCATCCGCTGAAAAGGTGGGGCCGGTCAGCTGCAACTCGGTAGCAAACAGATCACGGATGCCGCACCACCGGTCGTCCCGCCACACCACCGCGCGCGGTCCGGCGGGGGTAGCGATGCGGGCCAAATGCTCCGCAGCACCCCGAAGCCCGGGCAGGGCCAGCGCGCAGCTAGTAGAACTCAACGGTGTCGACCCGGTTGAGAAGCGGATGCCCGTCGAGCAGGTTCGCGGCGTTGGCGGCGAAAAGCTCGGCGATGAGGCGGGGCTCATTGGCGGAAAGCGCCGCGGAGTGCGGGCTGATCAGCACGTTAGGCATGTTCCAGAGCGGGCTCTGCGAGTCCAGGGGTTCACGGGCGACGACGTCGAGGGCGGCATAGCCGATCTGCGCGTTCTGCAGCGCGTTGATCAGCGCGGGCTCGTTCACGACGGTTCCCCGCCCCACGTTGACCAGGGTTGCGCCGGGCTTGAGGGCGGAGAAGACCGCTTCGCCGACCAGCCCGATCGTGGCATCGGTGCCCGGCAGGGTCACGACCAGACCGTCGACGCGGGGCAGCACCTCGGCCAGGTTGTCGGGGTGCACGACCTCGTCGGCTCCATCGACCGTCGCCGCGCGCCGACTGGTGGCGATCACGTGGCAGCCGAACGCGCCGAGCATGCGAATGACCTCACGGCCGATACCCCCGGTGCCAAGCACGAGAATGGTCTGGTCGGCGAGGTGTCGCATCTGCAGGCGTTCCGACCACAGGTGATCGCGCTGCTGGGCCAGAAGCTCGGGCAGCAGTTTGGCACCGGCGAGTAGCCCGAACAGCGCGAATTCGGCGAGCGGGCGGCCGTGCACTCCGGCCGAGGTCGTGAACAGTACCCGCTCGAGGTCGGCAAAGCTGAGCGCGGCCGCTTTCACCTGCCCTCCCCCGCCGGCCGCCATAGTTTGCACCCAGCGCAGTCGAGGGTTTGCCGCGACCGTGCGCTGCAGGGCCGCCGGGTTCAGGTCGGGAATGCCGTAGAGCACCTCGGCCGAATCAATCAAATCCTTATAGCGCTGCTGCTCGGCCGGTGTGCGGGAAAAGGTCGGATCGCCGCGATAGTCGGTGGCAAACCGGCGGGTCGGCAGAAGGCTCGGCTCCCACACCAGATCGATGCGGGGTTCGAGCGCGACGATGAGGTCGCACAGCTGTTGATCGAGCGGTGTGGCCATCACCACCCGCAGCCGCGAGTCGCTCATTCAGAGCAACTTACTGAGAAAGGCTTGGGTGCGAGCGTGCTGGGGCGATTCGAAGATCTGGGCCGGGGTTCCCTCCTCCACGATGAGGCCGGCGTCCATGAACAGCACCCGGTCGGCGACCTCACGGGCGAAACCCATCTCGTGGGTCACCACGACCATGGTCATGCCCTCTTCGGCGAGCTTCTTCATGACATCGAGCACATCCCCGACGGTCTCGGGGTCGAGCGCAGAGGTCGGCTCGTCGAAGAGCATGACCGTGGGTTCCATGGCCAGCGCGCGGGCGATGGCGACCCGCTGCATCTGGCCGCCGGAGAGGGTGCTGGGGTAGACATCCGCTTTGTTCGTGAGGCCGACCTTCTCGAGCAGGGCCATTCCGCGGGAGCGGGCATCGGCGCGGCTGACCTTGCCGACCTTCATGGGAGCCAGCATGATGTTGTCGATGACCTTCATGTGCGGAAACACGTTGAAGGACTGAAACACCATGCCCACATCGCGCCGCACCGCGTTCAGGTTGGTTTTAGCGCCGGTGAGATTGTGACCGCTGATGGTCACGTGGCCTTCTTTGAACGATTCGAGAAAGTTCAGACAGCGCAGAAAGGTGCTCTTGCCCGACCCCGACGGGCCGATCACACACAGCACCTCGCCCTCGGCCACTGCGCAGTCGATGCCCTTAAGCACCTCCAACTTTCCGAAGCTCTTGTGCAGGCCTTCGACCGTGATGATCATGAGTTGCTCCGTTCAGCAGGTAAAAGTTCGGCAGGTAAGGCGCTCATGCGAGCTTGCGTTCGTACCAGGTGCCGAGCAGCGAAATGGGATACGAGATGACGAAGTACAGCGCGCCCACGATGAGAAAGGTCAGCAGCGGCTCCTGATTGAGCGTCGTGACGATGCGACCCGCCCGGGTGAGATCGACGAATCCGATCACCGAAACCAGAGAGGATGCCTTCACCAGCGCGATCAGAAAGCCGATGCCCGGCGGCACGGCAATCTTCATCGCCTGCGGAAAGATGACGTATCGCAGCCGCGTGAAATAGTGCATTCCGAGCGCTTCCGCGGCTTCCGACTGCCCCTTCGGAACCGCCTGGATTCCGCCGCGCACGATCTCGGCCATGTAGGCCCCGGAATAGACGGAGAGACCCACAACCGCGGTGAACCCGCGCGAGAAGGTGAGGGCGGGAAGCATCAGCGGCAGCGCGAAATAGGTGAACAGCAAAATGATCAGAATGGGAACGCCGCGAATGAAGTTGACGTAGAGGGAGCTGATCGCTCGGGCGATGAAGCACGGTGACGCCTTGGCAGTGCCGAAGACGACGCCGATCAGGCTACCCAACACTCCCGCGGCCACGCAGATGACCAGGGTCAGGCCCGCACCACGCAGCAGGGGCGGTAAATATTGCACGAAGTCCATCAGCCCTACCATTTGAACGCCAACCTCTCGGTGATTCTGGATCCGAACGCAATGGCTGCCGACGTGAGGAAGTAGAGCACCGCGCCGACGCTGAAGATCTCCAGCGTGCGCAGTGTTTGCGAGTTGAGGTTCTGCAGCGTCGAGGTCAGTTCATCAAGGGCGATGACCGAGCCGATCGACGAGAACAGAAACAACACAATGAACTGGTTGGTCAGCGCCGGCAAGACGTTACGAATGCCGGGCTTGAGCATGACGTAGGTGAAGGTCTGGTGAAACGGCATGCCGAGTGCTGTTCCGGCTTCGCGCAGACCCTTCGGAACGGCGCTGATGCCGGCCCGGAAGATTTCGGCGGTGTAGGCCGAGTTGTTCAGGGTCATGCCGATCAACACCGACCACAACGGATTGAAATTGATGCCGACGGAACCGAGGCCGAAGTAGATGAGGTAGAGCTGCACCAGCAGCGGAGTGTTGCGGATCACCTCGATATAGCCGTTGCTGACCAGTTGCAGGGCCTTGAATCGACTCGCCTTCGCGAGGTAGATGAAAATGCCCAAAACACCGCCGGCCGCGAAACTGATCAGGGTGACGTAGATGCTCACCCAGAGGGCTTTGAGCATCACGGGCAGATACGGAAGAATATCGCCAAAGTAAAGGGTCATGCATGGCCTTTCTTGAGCACCACGTCACTGGATGGACGCTCGTCGACCGGCACGCTCCGGCCGACGAGCCGAGGAAACCTAACCGACGATGGCGGGAAGGTCCTCGTTGCCCCACTTCTGGAACAGTTCCTGGTTGGTTCCCGAGGCGTTGAGGTTGCGAATGAAGTTATTCAGGTAGTTGATCCACACCTGGTCTTCCTTCAAAGCACCCATGGACACCAGCGAGGGAAAGAGCACGGGCTCATCAACGACCGCGTAGCTTGCGTCATCCTCGGCCATCTGCGCCACAGTGGAACTTCCCTCGACGAGGGCGTCGACCTTGCCGGCCTGCAGCGCTGCCATGGCGTCAGCGATGGTCTCAAACCGTTCGACCTCGGTGTCAGGAAAGTTCTTGGTCATGATCGAGTCGTTCGTACTGCCGCGCGCGACGGAGACTGACTTGCCAGCCAAGTCCGCGTAGCTCGCGACGGGATCTGCGGTGTTGAACAGGACTCCGGCGCCGTGAGCGACGTAGGGAATGGTGAAGCCGGCCTCTTTGGCGCGTTCGTCGGTGGCTGTCCACTCGGAGATGTTGACGTCGACCCGGTCGGATTTCAACAGGGGCAGGCGGCTGGTGCCGTCGGTGCTGACCAGTTCCAGTTCCACGCCGAGGGCTTCGGCCAGCTTGTTGGCGATGTCGATGTCATAGCCCTCGAAGCTGCCGTCGGGGGTCTGAACGCTCCACGGCGGGTAGTCCGGGAGAACCGCAACTCGCACGGTGCCGCTCTTGACCACCTTGTCGAGCTGGCTCTGGGCCGCGGTGCCTTCGCCGCCGGCGCTGTTGCCTGGCGAGGTGCACCCCGTCAGCAGGAGCGCGCACGCGAGTGCGGGAATAAGGACGAGCTTGGAATTCAACCGACGCATGTGCAACATCTCCAGAGTTAACTTCATTGGTATCTACCCGGACACTCCCAAATGGTGGGAGCACTTCTTACTATGTGAGAATATAGCATCAGCGTTGCTCTTTCAGATAATCTGAGCAGCCCCATTAAGCTCTGACGAACCAGATACCACCGAAAGGCCGAGACATATGCCCGATACACCAGCACCGGCGCCCAACCGCGACATGGTGGGCAAAGCCCTCTCGCTGTTGACGCTGCTCGGCGATCACCCGCACGGCGCGGTCGCCTCCACCCTGGCCCGTGAATCGGGCTTTCCACTGAGCACCGCCCACCGGCTGCTCGGCACCCTGGTGCGTGAGGGCTACGCCAAGTTCGACCCGAACACCCGTCAGTACACCGTGGGCCTGCGCATTTTTCAGCTGGCCCAGACCGTGGCCGTGGCCTACGGCTTCGCCGGAATGACCCGTCCTATTCTGGAAGGCATCTCAGCCCTGACCCAGGAGGCGACCCTGCTGGCCGTGCTCGACGGCAACCGCCAGCTCTACGTGCACACCGTGCAAGGGCCGCAGCAGGTGCGGGTTGTCGGCGAACCAGGCACACACGGGCCGCTGCACTGCGCTGCCGTCGGAAAAGTTCTCATCGCTTTTTCGCCCGAAGATGTGCGAAACCACCTCATCGACACGCTCGCCCTTGACCGATTCACCCCGAACACCATCACCGACCGCGGCGCCTTTCGCACCGAGATCGACTCGGTACGCACCCGCGGCTACGCCGTGGCCGATGAGGAACATGAAGCGGGCATAAGAGCCATCAGCGTGCCCATTTTCGTAAACCAGAAGGTCGTGGCCGCCGTAGCTACCGCCGCACCGGCCTTTCGCACAAGCATCGACCAGTTAGCGCAGCACGTGCCCCAGCTCGAAGAAGCAGCCCGGTCACTCTCCACGGTGATGGCCCTGCGCTGAACAGACGCCTCATCACGGCCGAAGCGAGTTGGGACGTTAGCAGCGACGGTCTTGCCGTTGCCGCGGCCGGACACTGGCGGCACGTCGGCTTCGAGGTGGACGAGAACTAAACCCACATCTAAGGGCCGCCCGAACCGTTGCCCCTCGCCAATGCCCTAACGCGAGTTGCAGTTCGGGCGACAATCCTGCTCTTCAGATCAAGTTTGATGTTCACGAAGAACCCGTTCTGGACACTCAGACTGGTTCACTATGTGCTGATCTCCCGGATGCCCACCATAAACCCACCTAAATCAACCATGATTGTCCGTACCTCGACGCGTACACTCGGAAGAAGCGAACCGCCCGGTTCCCTGCAAAATCAAGGGAATCCGCGAGTTCCCGAGGCATTCGGTCACATCCAGAATCGGTCTAATTCTGGCAAGGGGTCGCAGGTTCAAGTCCTGTCAGCCCGACCACCAAAAGTCCCGGAAACTCAAGGGTTTCCGGGACTTCTTAGGTTGAAGATTTGATCTCCGTATCACAAACCCATGATTTACCCCTCAATGGAACCCCTTTCGCGGCTCTGCCGTGCGAGGTACCACGTTGTTCTCGGTCTTGTCTGAATACTTTGGTACGCTGCACGCCCCTACCAAGTAGGAAAACACACAACGAACAATCGGCTGGCACCACGTGGATCACCGTGTCCAAAAGACTTTTTGCTGTCCCCTCGTGCGGTTGATTGGGGTCACATCCAGTATCTCTGTGTTGTTTCCCGCCCCTGAGTGTTGCTGCGTTCACATAGCGAGCCACCGTGGGATGGTCAGTAAGTACCGACTCAAGCAACTCACAAAGGACATGACCGATTGGGAACGGAAGTTGTCGCCGGTTACGGTGCCAGGCCGAGTTGTTCGAGCAGGCCCTGTTGGTCGCTGCTGCCCCACCGCTCGACAAGTTTCCCGTTTTCGAACCGGCTGATTTGCATGCCACGAACAGACATCGTTTTGCCAGTAGCGGAGTGGCCCCTGAGGGGGCCTCGGTGGGTCCCGGTGAGGGTGTAGGCGAATGCGACGTCGGTGTCGTTTGCGACGAGGCGCTCGACTTCGATGTGCAGGTCGGGGAAAGCGGCGATCATCTCGCCGAAGAACGCTTTGTAGCCGGCGGGGCCCGGGCCTTGCCCAGGGGCAGGATCGTTGTCGACTGCATCTTCGGCCACGAGGTCGTCGAGAAGGTCGAGTTCTCCGCTGTTCACGGCGTCACCAAACTTCTGCTGTGCAGCGATATTCGTTTCTGGACTCATGTGTTTACTCTCTTCTCGGGACTTACCGTGGATGCATGTCTGTGTTGGTGTAAAGGGAGCCTGCGCCACGGGCTCTTCATCCGTCGGCGCGGGCCCCTGCGGTTGCGCTACTTCGCGAGGAAGGCGAGTACGTGCCGGTTCCATTCGTCTTTGTGCGACACGGTGAGACCGTGCGGTGCGCCTTCGATCAGCACGAGTTCGCTGCCGAAGATGGCCTCTTGCGTGCGCTTGCCACTGACTTCGAACGGCACGATGGTGTCGGAGTCGCTGTGTATCACCAGGGTCGGCACGGTGATTTTCGTCAGGTCGTCGCGAAAATCCGTCGTTGCGAATGCAGTCGTGGAGTCGAGCGTGCCCTTTGGCGACGCCATTTGGGCGATATCGAGGTTGTAGGCAATCTGCTCGGAGCTGACCTTCGGCTTGTTGACCAGCGACGGCTTGCCGGCGGTGAAGAACATCTGCAGAAATTCATGCAGGAACGCGGGCCGGTCGCCGGTCAACCCGTCGTGGAACCACTGGGCCAGTTCGGCGTCGACACCTCCATCAGGGTTGTCGTCCGATTTCCAGAGGTAAGGCGGCACTGCGCTGGCGAAGACGAGCTTCGCGATTCGGTCGGTGCCGTAGGCGCCGACATATCGGGCGAGCTCGCCGCCGCCCATCGAGAATCCGATGAGGGTGACTTCCCGAAGGTCGAGGGTGTCGAGAACGGCCTTCAGGTCGGCGGCGAACGTGTCGTAGTCGTACCCGTTCCACGGCTGCGATGACTGGCCAAACCCGCGGCGATCGTACGTGATGACCCGGTGTCCGGCATCGACCAATGCCGGTACCTGACCTTCCCAGGACCTGCTGCTGAGGGGCCAGCCGTGAATGAGAACAACGGGCGTTCCGGAACCGACGTCTTCGTAGTGCAGTTCGACGTCGAGCCCATTGCGACCGGGGACGGTAATGAAAGGCATGTTCTCTCCTTGAAATCGGGATGGTTCGTTGGAGGTAACTTAAATTGTGGAATTAAGACAAACGAGGTTCGCTGGGAAAACGCTGACACTATGGCCGCTAAGGAAATCGTGTCATCCTGATCGCCCCGCGTCAGGGGCAATTTAGGGGTGGCAGTCGACGGGAGGACCCGCTAGGTCTGTGTAAGGGGTTGCGGATCTTTTTGACGGAGTGACAGTAATGGTCATGACAGAACGAAATGAGAAGCTGAAAGCACCGAAGTCCCCGGCCCAGCGTGCGGCCGCCGAAGCGATCAAGGAGCTGCGCGATAGCGGCGCTCTCGATGGTCTCTTCGCGAAGATAGATGCCGGCACGATGCAACTCACCGGCGAGGGCGGCCCGGCCTGATCAAAGCGGCCCTCGAGCGCGGGTTACAGGCCGAGCTGACCGAGCACCTCGACGGGAGCTTCACGCCTCGCTTGGTGCCCAAGGGCGAGCGACGCCTCGGCGGCCTCGACGACATGATCATCTCGCTCTATGCCGGCGGGATGACGGTGCGCGATATCCAGCACCACCTCGTCTCAACGATCGGCACGGAGCTATCCCACGAGACGATCTCGAAGATCACCGACGCGGTCCTCGACGCTATCCTAGAATGGCAACGCCGCCCCCTAGAAGCGCTCTACCCGGTGATCTACCTGGACGCGCTGATCGTCAAAGTCCGAGACGGCGGCCATGTGCGCAACAAGGCCGCACACATCGCCGTCGGCGTCGACATGGACGGCATCAAACATGTGTTGGGTATCTGGGTGCAAGACACCGAGGGCGCCAAATGCTGGACCAGCGTCTGCGCGCAGCTGGCCAACCGCGGCGTCAAAGACGTCCTCATCGTTTGCTGCGGTGGCCTGACCGGGTTCCCCGAAGCGATCGAAACGACCTGGCCGCACGCGGCCGTTCAGACGTGTGTCGTGCACCTGCTGCGGGCAGCGTTACGGTTCGTGGGCTACAACGACCGCAAGGCCGTCGCCGCTGCACTCAAGCCGATCTACACCGCCGTCGATGCCGATGCGGCCTGGGACGCCCTGACCGAGTTCGCCGCCGCACCGCGCGGCGTGAAATACCCCACGGCCGTGAACACATTCGAACATGCGTGGGAGAGATTCACCCCGTTCCTCGCGTTCCCGCCCGAGCTGAGGCGAGTCATTTACACGACGAACAGCATCGAATCGTTGAACTTTCAACTGCGGGAAGTCACCAAGAACCGTGGCCACTTCCCCAACGACGACGCCGTCATCAAGATGCTCTAGCTCGCCATCTGCAACATCGAAGACAAACGAGCCCGAGACCGAGCCAAGGAACGCGGCCGAGCCCGAGGCGTCAAACGCACCGCCGAAGACCGCCTCGTCGAAGGCCAAATCACCACCAACTGGAAACAAGCCCTGAGCCAGCTCGTGATGATCTACCCCGACCGAATCAACCCCCACCACTAACCAACTCCCGACACTTACACAAAAGACTTGACAGGCTCCCGTGGCGTGTACCGACGCGTGCGGTCATCTACGCCACGTCGGGGATCGCCCTGAGCAAGCTTGGCTTCGCGCCGACCACTGCTGCGCGTGCCACGCTCACGTTTACCGTTCCGGCCGACCAAACTATTTGGGCAACCGCAGCCTCGTGTTCGCAACGAACCAACACGCCGACCGCCGATCCGGTCATCGCCGCGTGGGATGACCGGCGGACGGGTGGCCCGGACGCGGATGAGGCTGTTCAACGGATCCGTGATCTCGTGCTTGCACGAGAAGGATCTTGATAATCCGACGCTCGGTGGAGACGGTCGCGACCTCCAACGCCGACGACGCCGCCTACCGGGCGCTGGAAGAAGTGGTCCGCATCACCGATGCACCTCGAGGATGTCCGTGTCGTCGGCGGCCACATGGCCAGCTTGCTGCGGACCGCATTCCCCGTCGCGGGAGCCATCATCCGGCGAACAATATCGCTAGATGAGTCGATCGAACCGGCCGCAGTCCCAAGTGGCGTAGGGGTGTGTTGTCGGATAGCGTCGCATTTATTTCGCGGTTCGCGGGGCTTGTCCATCTGTGGAGGCGCGCGCGCAAGCACTTCCATGGCTACGGTTGTAACGAGCACAGTGATTGAGAGCGCGTGATGACGTACAGCGTAATTCGAGTTCGCGCGACGCCTGGTGCCTCGCGCTCAGGGCACATGGGTGGCGTGGTCGTGGTTGCTGGTATCGCGGTGGCCGCGTGGATCTCTTTCGGCCGCCACCTCTTCGGGATCGGTGGCGACCTCACCATCATCTACGCGGCGACGCTGGGTGTGATCTTTGCCGCCCTGCTGGTGTTCACGGGGCTCGCGGTCCGACGCACGGCACGTCGAGGGTTCGAAACTCGCGCGATAACATACGCGTTTTTCATTGCATCAGGCGTTAGCGGACTCTTGTTGGGACTCACTCTTCCAGATTCAACACCTCGCGGTTTGCAGACAATCATCAGCGGACCCACACAGCCTGCGTTGGGTATCGCCATTGGTATAGCGAACCCCCTGGGCGTTATCGGAATCGCGACCGCGATCATTGTGCTCGTGCTTTCGATTCGCGATTCGCGCGGGCGAATCACGCTTGTTGAGTCCTGGGACGACGAGGATGACGGCGCCCTTGTCGACCCCGCGTAGCGGCAATTCGTTGCATCGATGCCGCTCCCGAAAGACCCACGTGCAGCGCGTCAGGCGGGAAACACCGTCTAAGAGGCAGTCCCCACGTAGGCTGAGCAGTATGACGGTCGAACAGGTTAAGCAAGGGCCTCGCCAAGTCGCGCGCACTGTTGAGGTGGCGGCTTCGGCCGAAGACGTCTTCGCGTTGGTGGCTGATCCGCACCGTCACGGTGAGCTGGACGGCTCGGGCACCGTCGGCGGCACGGTGTCGGGGCCGCGGCGGCTCACCCAGGGCGCAAAATTCTCGGTAGCGATGAAGCAGTTCGGCGTCCCGTATCGGATCACCAGCACGGTGACGCGCATCGAAGACGGTCGGCTTGTGGAATGGCGTCACTCCGCGGGACACCGGTGGCGCTGGGAACTCACGCCGCTCACGCCCACGTCTACGCGCGTCACTGAGACGTTCGACTACAGCACCGTGCCAGCCGTTCAGGGAAAGGTCTTCGAGCTGCTCGGCTTTCCTCGTCAGAACGCCGCCGGCATCGAAGCCACCCTGCGCCAACTCGCGTCGCGCTACGCCCGCCCTTGACGTGAGGCCACCGGGCCGGAGTCGGTTCGGCGGCTGTGATTACCAGCGCCACCGACTCGTCGGTCGTCCAGCGCAGGCGCCGGACCGCATGGTGGCGAAGAGCACGGTGGCGAAGAGCACGGTGGCGAAGTGCTCAGTGACTAGATCCCGCTTAGCGCTTCCGCATCCGCATCCGCGGCAACATCCTTCTGCACGGCGAACTGGGTCCGGTGTAATTCCTCGTACCGCCCACCCACAGCCAGCAGTTCCTCGTGCGTGCCGCGCTCCACGATCGAGCCGTCCTCAACCACGAGGATCAGGTCCGCGCTGCGGATGGTGGAGAGGCGGTGTGCGATCACCATCGCCGTGCGTCCCTTGAGCGCCTCGCTGAGCGCCGCTTGCACGGCGGCCTCAGACGTCGAGTCCAGCGCCGCCGTCGCCTCATCGAGGATGACGACGCGCGGCTGAGCGAGTAGCAGCCTCGCGATCGTCATCCGCTGGCGCTCACCCCCAGACAATCGGTAGCCACGCTCGCCCACCATGGTGTCCAGTTGGTCCGGCAGGGACCGGATGAGCGGCTCGAGCCGCGCACGGCGCACGGCGTCCCACACCTCATCGTCGGACGCCTCCGGCCTCGCGAGGCGCAGATTGGAGAGGATGGTCTCGTGGAACAGGTGGCCGTCTTGCGTCACCATGCCCAGGGTGTGCCGCATGGAGGCGAAAGTGACATCGCGGACATCCG
>Ga0307486_1000551_pt1 | contig 33867 bp, 29 predicted proteins | sample CBIW02metaG_FD_203663 | JGI IMG/M metagenome (GOLD analysis project Ga0307486, IMG submission 203663) | Sea-ice brine microbial communities from Beaufort Sea near Barrow, Alaska, United States - CBIW 0.2 | ecosystem: Environmental > Aquatic > Marine > Coastal | place: USA: Alaska | collected... | reverse complement strand
AGTTCAACTCCATTTTATCAATTATTTTCTACTCGTCAATTAATCGACTGTCTGGTTGACTATTAATTTTTTACGACTATCTTTAGCTATTGAAAGAAAACAACTGATAAAACGCTATTAAGTTGTGGGTAAGCGTAGATAATTAATTCTAACTATCATTTCCGGTTAACTTTTTTTCTTTTCTTTTTATCCAATAATACTGCTAAGGCATTTTAACTTAAGTTCTTTTATTTCTTTAAGAGTTCTTGCTGATGCTATATCTCTTAAACCTTTACTTTCTGATGAAATAAGATATGATGCAATTGATAATCTAAATGTTTGGTTTTTGATAGTAACACCTTTTGGTAATAGATTAGTGTGTTTTTTATAAAAATCAATTTCTATCTCATTTGCTTTTTTCTTAGCTTCATCTAATGTTTTAAAACCTTTGTGTCTTATTCTTTCCCCAGTAATTTCATTATGATGTCTCACATAAAAGTTACCTTTAATATTTTCTACTTCTGTTGCCATTTTATTTATCTATTTTTAAAAGAAAAGAAAAAAGTTTCTCTTCTATAATTAATTTATCTGTAAATTACACCTACCCACAACAGCAATTAAAAGCAACGCCAAAAAGCGAAGCTCTTACTTGCCCTCGTTGTAACACATTATAAAAAACCTGCTTTGAATAAAATTTTAGCACTTATTTTATCATTGTTCTTTGCAAACTGCAATTCGCAAAAAGCATTTAATTTAGAGAAAATCCTTAAAATTGAAAAACGACATTTTATTGTTATGGAAATTGACGATTATCTAAATAATAAATCGGAATATGGCGAAAAGATTGAAAAATTGAATTCTTCTCAACAGACTTTTCTTTTCGTTGAAAATTTAGAGCGAGAAATTAATAATGGTGGTTTTAATCAATTCTACTTCAATTCTAGTGGAGCTTTTAGTCAAGAAACCGTATTTGCACTATTGGAAATTGGAGCGGAAATAACTGCTGATATCGTAAAAAATGCAAACGCTGAATTTAAAAGCGTAACTGTTCCAAAAGATAGAAGTGAAAGACAAAATGAATTGGAATTAATTGAAGAAAAAGCTGCAGAAAACTGGAACAAATACGATTCGGAATTTTATAAATATCAAGACGATTTAACGGAATTACTTATAAAATTTGTGATTAAGAACAAAACTGAATTTAAAAAATAACGTGTTACAACAGTGGTTTGTAAATATTGTTTTATTTGGTGGAATCACCGTAATCAATATGATAACATTGACGCAGAAAAAATTTAGAAACTATGAAAGTAAAAATTATTAAAACAGAAGAAGATTACAATCAAGCTTTAAATAGATTTGAAAAAATTTTTCACGCTCCTGCTAATACAAAAGACGGAGACGAAGCAGAGCTGCTGTCCTTATTGATAGAGAAATATGAGGAAGAACTTTATCCAATCGAAGCCCCTGATCCAATTGAAGCAATTAAGTTCAGAATGGAACAAATGCAAATGTCAAATAAAGAATTAGCTGAAATCATAGGCTACAAAAGCCGTGTGTCTGAAATTTTAAGTAGAAAAAGAAAACTTTCTCTTAATATGATAAGAAACCTACATGAAAAGTTGAATATTCCATATGAATCTCTGATTGGAAATTATTAAAACATATACTAACATATCTTAAAGCAGAGTGTAACTATGCAACCCGAAAACTTTCGGGAGCAGCGCTGCTTTACGAAGAAAATTAAACTTCGAAAAAAAAAATGGATATCACATTTTGTGACTTCCAAAAGAATCAAAATGCCGTAAGATAAATGTCTGAAACTGCGGAAGTCCTAGAAATTTAGAATTTGATCATAATATTCCCGTTTCAAAAGGTAGTAGTAACTCGATTAATAATATTCAATTGCTATGTCAAAAATGCAATAGAACTAAGAGTAACAAAATAATGTAAAAATAATCTAATACCATCGAGCAAACAACTTTCTCACCTTCAATTCATTTCCTCTTTCATAAAGTTCAAAAAGAATCAAAATGCCGTAAGATAAATGTCGCTCTGCTCCCAAAGCTTTTGGGAGCTGCGCTATATTTATCTTACACTCCTCAAAGACGGTACTAAACAATGTACTTCTTTCAAAATCCCATTTCCATTCAAATAATTTGAAGCTGATGAGTGAATCCAATCTTCTGGATTTCTTACAAGCATTGCCGTCACAGGATTATTGTGAATATAATTGATTTTTTGCCATACGAAATCCTCACTAAAAAGCTCAATTGCATGACTTCCTACTTTCCAAAATTTGTAATCTTCGTTTCGCCCACTTCTCATTCCTTCATTTCTAAACTCATTTAGCAACCAATCCCTCCTACTTTCAGGTTCATTCATTATTTGAAAAAGTACTTGTTTCACAATGTGTCTTTTAAAATCTCGAATTACATCATTTAATTGAAACGGTTCATCACAATTCACAACCATGTGTAAGTGATTTGACATTAAGCACCATGAAAAAACATTGAGTCCTTTATTTTTGATGCAGTATCGCAAAGAATCCACTACAACTTTTTTGTGATTCTTTCGTGTAAAAACATCTACCCAATTAACAACAGTCAATGTTAAGTAATAAGATGCGTTCTTTTTAACGGTGTGCTTGAAGCCAGTTTTTTTCATGTGATTTGATTTAAGATGGTTGTATGAAGATAAGTAAAAGCTTGAAGAATATTGACCTTGTGTTTAAGTTTTTTTTGATAAAAAAGAGAATTTGACTTTGTAAAATAGAGCGCAGCTCCCAAAAGCTTTGGGAGCTGCTCTGCCGTGCGAAGAAAATTGGGCTTCGAGATATTAGCTAAAAAAATACAACTGAAGCGCTGCCATGCGAAAGCAATAATGCTTAGAAAATAAAAACTGCAGCGCTCCCGAGTCAGAATGTTGCGTTGCAGTTGCACTGCTACGCGACATTTTGACAGACAAACCCAGCTGGCACAAAGATTGACCTATCACAATCGTCAACAAAAAATAAAATAGAATGAAAAAAGGTCATATTAATGTAGAGACGGAAAATATATTCCCGATCATAAAAAAGTTTTTGTATTCAGATCACGAAATATTCTTGCGTGAATTGGTATCGAATGCTGTAGATGCATCTCAGAAACTAAAAGTTTTATCCAAGAATGGAGAATATGATAAAGAAGTTGGTGAATTAAAAGTTGAAGTTATTTTAGATAAAGCAGCAAAGACATTAACTATTAGAGATAATGGTATTGGAATGACTGCTGACGAAATTGATAAATACATCAACCAAATCGCATTCTCTGGAGCGGAGGAATTCGTTCAGAAATATAAAGATTCAGACAGTAAAGAATCAATTATTGGTCACTTTGGATTAGGATTTTATTCTGCATTCATGGTAGCTGAAAAGGTTGAGATCATTACTTTAGGTCGTTACGATGATGCTACTCCAGTGAAATGGGAAAGTACGGGAACGACTGAATATACAATTCAAGATACTGAAAAAGCAACGCGCGGTACTGATATCATTTTACATATTAATGAAGAGTCTGCTGAATTTCTAGAAGAATCTAGAGTTCGTGGAATTTTGGATAAATATTGTAAATTCTTGCCTGTTCCAGTAATTTTCGGAACATATACCGAAAATATCGATGATCCAAAAGGAGAAAAAGATGAGGAAGGAAATGTAAAGAAAGTTTCAATTGACGTTCCTAATCAAATCAACAATCCAACTCCAGCATGGACGAAAATGCCAGCTGAGTTATCAAAAGAAGATTACACTGAATTTTACAGAGAGTTATACCCTACAACGGTTGATGATCCTTTGTTCCACATTCACTTGAACGTTGATTATCCATTTAACCTTACAGGAATTTTATATTTCCCTAAGATTAAGGAAAATGTAGAAGTTCAAAAGAACAAAATTCAATTGTACTCTAACCAAGTATTCATTACGGACAGTGTTGAGGAAATTGTACCTGAATTCTTAACGCTTTTACATGGTGTTATTGATTCCCCAGATATTCCATTAAACGTTTCTCGTTCTTACTTGCAAAGTGATAGCAATGTTAAGAAAATCAGTGCTCACATTTCTAAAAAGGTTTCTGATAAATTGAAAGAAATGTTTAACAAGGACCGCAAGGACTTTGAAGAGAAATGGGGTGATTTACGTATCTTCTCAGAATATGGAATGCTATCTGATGACAAATTTGCTGATAGAGCAAAGGCTTTCCACTTGATGGAATGTACAGATGGTAAATTCTACACACCAGAAGAATTTAAAGAAGCAGTAAAAGCTACACAAACGGATAAAGACGGAAAAACAGTTTTCCTTTATACAAATAGCAAGGATGAGCAATACAGTTTTGTGAAATCTGCAAATGACAGAGGTTACAAAGTAATTGAATTGCAAGGACCACTTGTTTCTCACTGGATTCAAAAAATGGAATCTTCTTTAGAGAATGTAAGTTTTGCTAGAGTTGATGCTGATACTTTGGATAAATTAATTCAGAAAGAGGAGAATATCCCTTCTAAATTAAGTGAAGATGAGCAAAAAGAATTACAACCAATTTTTGAAGGAACTGTAAACAAAGACAAGTATAAAGTTCAGTTTGAAAGTATGTCTGAAACTGATGCCCCAATCATGGTTACTCAACCTGAGTTCATTAGAAGAATGAAGGAACAGCAAGCGATGGGTGGTGCAGGATTCTTCGGAGCATTTCCTGAAACTTATAATATGATTGTGAATAGCAACCATCCAAAAATTTCAAGTATTTTAGCGGCTAAAGGTGAAGAACGTTCACAAAAGGCGAAGCAATTAACCGATTTAGCAATGCTTTCTCAAGGCATGTTAAAAGGTGAAGCGCTGACGAACTTCGTAAATAGAAGTATAGAATTAGTATAAATTTCAGAGGAGCAGGACATTAATTCCTGCTCCTTTTTTTAGTGTTATGACAGGATATTTTAAGTGGATTGGAGCAGGATTAGGGTTTTACCTTACAGGATTTAGACTTTACGGTGCTTTTTTTGGGTTCCTAATTGGAACGTTTATCGATAATTTTTCTCGCGCGGCTAGTTTTTTAAATGAAAACCAAAAAGGAGGACAAGGAAGACAACAAAGCTTTCGTTCGTCTCAGGACATTTTTGATTTTTATCAACGTCAAACACAGCGATACGATTTCCCAACCATGTTGTTGGCACTTTCTGCTGCCGTAATGAAAGCAGATGATAGGGTCATGAAATCCGAATTAGAATATGTTAAAGCATTTTTACAACAACAATTTGGAAATCAATTCACTACCTCACATTTACAAACGCTTAAAACATTCTTAGATCAACCCCAAGCGTTACCAATTCAGGATATTTGTAATGATGTTCGCACGAGAACTCAACCAGAAGTACGTGTTCAATTGTTGCACTATTTATTCGGAATAGCGAAAGCGGATGGTTCTGTTTCTGCTGCTGAAATGCAACTTTTACAACGTATTGCTTCAATGATGGGAATTCCAAATATGGACTTCACCAGCGTTCAGAACATGTTCCAACGAGACACTGAAAGTGATTACAAAGTTTTAGGAACTACCAAGGACGCAGAAGATACGGAAATCAAAAAAGCTTATCGAAAAATGGCTGTTCGTTATCATCCAGATAAAGTTGCCACAATGGGAGAAGAATATCAAAAAGGAGCGAAAGAAAAGTTCCAAAGAATCAATGAAGCTTACGAAAACATCAAGAAGGAAAGAGGAATGGTTTAATACCATTTAAATGTACTTTAATTGAGATTCCCAGCAATTTATATCAAATTTAAAAAGTGAAATTTGTTGAATATTCTTAACTAAAAACTCATTATACCTCAAGAAATCAAGCTTTTTCAGAAATGGAATACTCTTTGCTTATGGTGCAATAGAATTCTTTTATCTATTTTTACATTTTGAAACTTTTTATAATACTATTGATATGATTCTCTACAACTCTCGAAAAGCAATTTTGAGTATTTTTATTTTATGCTTTTTATTGATTAATCCATTTAAATCTAATAGTCAACCTATTTTAACAAATCCTTTTGTTGGTAGCTATTTCCAGCCTAGTTTCGGAATTAACATGGGGACATTTTTTAATCATGAAGATTTTCTTTTTGACTTCGGTTTGGGGTTTGAAGAACTAGGTTATGACTACAGTGTTACCTTTAATGGCAGTTTTCGACCATATTACAAAAAAGTAATCTTTAAAGAAACTGATAATTTATATTATCAAGTACAAGAAAAGGTACTTCAGTTTTCCATTGATGCAGAAAAAAGATTTTACTTTATACAATTCATGAATTCAAGTAAGATTGGCCTTTATGCAATGATGAAATTTGGTTATTTCTACGGAACATATAAAGGATTAAAAGAGAATAGAAACAATACTTTTGCACTTACACCAGGAGCAGGATTGTCATGGCAGTTTTCAAAGGTTAGTCGTGTTAATTTAGGATATTTATACTTCAACCAAAACCCTTTTGCTAGTCCACACATGATCAATCTTAAATTGAGCATATTCATTAATAAAGACCAACAACAATGAAAAAGCAACTAAAATATTCGATTCTTGCATTGGGCTTCATCGCAATGACCGCTTCTTGTAACAAAAGCAAAGATGACATTTGCGATCCTGATCAAATATGTTACACATCAAAACCTGATGAACTTTACATAAAACTTGAATTATCAACGAATCCTTCCTCAGAACCAATTGAAATTAGTTTGTATGAAGATTACCTAGATGATGGTGAGTTATATGATTCGTTTTTCACCACAGAAAGTACAGTTTATTATTTAGTACCCGTTGGAAAAAGATATACAGCAACAGCAAAATATAAGAAAGATGGAGATAATATTCTTGTATTAGATAGCGATCGTTTAACTTCAATCTCGTATGAAAACTGTGAAGAAACTTGCTATGATTGGGATGAAGAGCTTGTGTTAGATTTGAAATTGGTGGAATAAGAATTGGGCTTAAGCTTTATGTGTTAAGCTTTATCCTAAATAAATTCGTCAAATAGTTTTTATCATTCTCTCTCTATAATTAAATAGATTTTAGATATTATGTATAAAATAATAAACACACTATTAATCTCCTTATCTTTAACTCTTTCAGCTCAAAAGAAGTCGATAGCGACTCTAAAAAATTTGGTATTGTTTGGGAAATAGAATATTTAGATTCTGCAAGTATCGAATTTCAAGAAGCGCTTAATTAATCAAATAAAGGAATCAGAGCTTTCCGAGAAAATGATTTTGATGGAGCTTTAGGGCATTTCAATAATGGAATAAACTTGCATGCTGGAATTCCAAAAATATATTCAAATCGTGGAGGGGTATATTTCGAAAAACAAGACTTTTATAATGCATTAATCGATTACACTAAAGCGCTAGAACTTGATTCATTAAATCCTAATTTTCTTTAAAACAGAGGTTTAGTTTATAACGCCACATATCAGTATTCTTATGCTATAAATGATTTTGAAAAATCAATTACTATTAACCCAAACAATCCTTACATATACAGTTATCTGGGGATTTCTTATGGAAATATAGGAAATATAGCAGAATCTAAAAAAGCGTTTAACAAGTCAATCGAAATTAATCCTGAAATAGCTCAATTTTATTATAATCGTTCTGTATTGTATAGCAACATTGGTAAAATAGATAAAATGTTAAAAGATCTTGAACAAGCAATAATCCTTGATCCAACTCATACATCAGCATTAAATAATCTTGGTTTTCATTATTTAAATATTGAAAAAGAATATGATAAGGCTGTTTATTATCTTACTGAAATTATCAATTTAAAATATGATGCTAATGCCTATTACAATCGTGCAAAAGCTTTTCAGTTTTTAAAAAAATACAGTGAAGCCATTTCAGATATTAACTTGATAATTAAAAATGAAGGAGAAGACAAACAGCTTATACAAATGAGAGGACATCTCCATTTTATGAATGGCGACATTAAGAGTTTTGATAGAGATATTGAAAAATCAGAAGGCTTATAAGAAAAAAAATGGGTGTTAATCAAAAACTTTTAAAATAAGAACTATTAATCAGAATGTAAAACTTAGTCGTTTTTAACCGTTACAGAGATTTAGAGAAATTTTCCAAATAATTCCTTCTACATCTCAATAAAACCAACCTTTTAAAGTTAGTCGTTTTTAACCGTTAGTAGATTTCAAGAAATAACCGTTAAAGAGATTTAGAGTGATTTTCCAAATAATTCCTTCTACCACTCAATAAAACCAACACTTTAACGCTAGTCGTTTTTAACCGTTAGCAGATTTCAAAGAATAACCGTTACAAATATTTAGCGTTATTTTCCAAACAATTCCTTCTGTATCTCAATAAAACCAACACTTTAACGCTAGTCGTTTTTAACCGTTACTAGAATTTAAAGAATAACCGTTACAAACATTTAGAGAATTTATCCAGACAATTCCTTCTGCATCCCAATAAAAACAACACTTTAAAGCTAGCCGTTTTTAACCGTTAGCAGAATTCAAGAATAACCCTTACAAATATTTAGAGAAATTTTCCAAATAATTCCTTCTACATCTCAATAAAACCAACCTTTTAAAGCTAGTCGTTTTTAACCGTTAGTAGAATTCAAGAATAACCCTTACAAATATTTAGAGAAATTTTCCAAATAATTCCTTCTACATCTCAATAAAACCAACCTTTTAAAGCTAGTCGTTTTTAACCGTTAGTAGAATTCAAGACTTAGCTGTTAAACTGATTTAGAGAAAACATCTAAATAATTCCTACTGCATCTCAACACGTTAACAATTAAACCATTGATAATTAATAATTAAAAACCTACTCTTCAATAGCCAATATCAAACCTTCCTCTTCCGGATCAATCAAATCATAAACCATCCCAACAAACTCTTTTGGTCCATATTTCCCCAAAAATGGAATCATGTTGTCATACCTTTCTTGTAATCCGTTATTTGGAAACAATCGACTATAAATCCCATCGATTTGCTTCATTGCATCTTCATGTTTTTTCTTTTGGTGACGAATTAACTTTTGCTGAACTCCTTCCAATTGCTTTTGAATTTTTGTAGATTCACTTTTAGCATATCCTTCTAACCCCTTGTCTAAAGCAATAATTGAAGATTCTAATTCCTGAATGAAAGTGTTTGCTTTTTCATCTAGTTGAGAAAAATCTAACTCTTCTTCCGCGTTATCAATTACAAATTGCTTTTTTACTTCATGAATCGATTCAAAAACATCAGTGTATTTTAGATTCAATTTCTCGATCTTCTTACTTGTTGATTTATCGAACCATTGAACTGAATTACGAACTTTAATTATTGGAAAAGGTACTTCTGTTTGATCAAACATACCTTTAAATTGCAACCAATAAGCCATCTCTCCTCCTCCACCTAAATAACAAAGATTTGGCAAAATGAATTCCTGGTACAATGGACGTAAAATGACATTTGGAGAAAAACGTTCTGGATGATTCTCTAAATCATTTAACAATTCTACTTTCGAGATCGTTTCTTCACCGATTTCAAAATCACCATTTTCTGTTGGAATAATGCGCGATCTGAATTGATCTTTAATATAGAAAAGATTCACAGGTCTTGCCATTGCCTGTCCGTGAAAACCTTCTTCTTCTAATTGTGCTGTAGTTTTACCAACTTCTTTTTCAGAAAAGTGAGATTCTAATTCACGTTTCATGATTGGTGCAAATGAAGATTTTAAAGATTTATCATCTGCATCGAGAATAATAATTCCATAATCACCCAATAAATTCATCATGAATTCAATGGTAGCTTCCGAAAGATTAAGATTCTTGTAAAACTGATCCAAAAACTCAGAGAATTCAGGGTTATTATCAAACTTACTTTTAATGTCATTTTTAAAACCTTCAATTCCATCCAAAGAAAATCTTCCTACAGGACCTTTTTGCTCTGATTCCCATGAGAAAGTGTCATGAAATAAATGCAAATGATTGATTTCCTCAAAATCATGATCTTCAGTGGCAATCCAAAAAACTGGAACGAAATTTTGCGATGGATATTTTTTTGTCAATTCTTCAGCCAAACGAATAGCATCCATTACTTTATAGATCACATAAAGTGGTCCCCCAAACATATTCAATTGATGTCCGGCTGTAATTGTAAAAGTATTCTCTTCTTTTAATAATTCAACATTGTGATTTACTTTCTCGAAATTAGAATAAGCCGACATTTGTTTTGAAACAACGGTGTACAATAATTCCCGTTGAGCATTAGAAAAACTTTTCTTTTTCAGTTCAATTTGTTGCTCGAAATTATCTAAACTAAATGGTACTTGAATATATTTCTGTAACGCACTTTGATTGTCATTTATTTGATTCGCTAAATCACTAAAATATGCTGTCTCTCTTCGGTTAACTGTAATTCTTTTCATATTGATTTCTATCGTCTGACTTTTTATAATGACAAAGATATAAGGATAATGTTTCGAAAAGAAGCTTAACATCATAGATTTTAAAAGTGGATTTAATAAAAATGAAAATACAAGGTAAAACCGAACGAAAGATGACTACCTAGATTGATAATTGTGTGTTGCAATTACAAGCGAATGACACAGATGCTTTCCTTTGCGAAACTCTTCGAAATCTTCTTCTTTCTTTCTCTATGAAACTCTACTTCGACAAGCTATGCACAAGTGTGAAAACCCTCCGTGCATCTCCGTGTAAAACCGTCAAGTACCAAAGGCGCTCCAAATCTCCCCTCCTTTCTACTTTTACTTTTCTTCTTCTCCGCGAATCTCCGCTTCTCTGCGTAATTCTTATTCTTTGTTTCTCTTTTTTTATCTGCTCTGCGTATCTCTGCTCCTCTGCGTATCTCTGCGTAATTCTGCGTAATTCTTATTCTTTCTTATTCTTTCTCTGCGTCTCTCTTACTTAACAAAATTCCTCCCATAAATTAGAATATAGTATTTCATTCCTTATCTTTGCTGAAAAATTTGAAGATTATGAAAGGTATTATAAAAACAAATCGTGGAGAGATGAAAGTTGATTTTTACGATAAAGATGCTCCAAAAACAGTGGAGAACTTCGTAAAATTATCTAAAGACGGATATTATGATGGTTTAACATGGCACCGTGTTCTTCCTGACTTCGTAATTCAAGGAGGATGTCCTAAAGGAACTGGTTCTGGTGGACCTGGATATTCTATCGATTGTGAATTGACTGGTGGAAACCAACACCACGAAAGAGGAGTTTTATCAATGGCTCACGCAGGTAGAAATACTGGTGGATCACAATTTTTCGTTTGCCACAGCAGAAACAATACTGCTCACTTAGATGGAAATCACACTTGTTTCGGTATCGTTACTGAAGGATTAGATGTAATTGACCAAATTAAAGAAGGTGATAAAATTGAAAAAATCACAATTTTAGAAGACTAATTTAGGGTCATTAAAATATTAAAGACCATTTGTCATTTGATAAATGGTCTTTTTTTTATTTCTACTTTTTTAAACGATAGCAGTTCAAATAAAATAGCTATTGATTTTGAAATAAAAAGAGATCAACAAATAGTTTAAAATTCGAATAAGAAAAAATTATTATATTACTCAAAAAAAAATATATGGAGAACTTAGATGAATACAACCAAGACAACGAGTTAATAAACAATGGAAATCTTTCACCAACTGCAAAAGAAAATCTTCATAATTCTGCCGTTTGGGTAAAAATAATAGCTATTGTTGGAATAGTAGGATCTGGTATCGGTGCTATATTTTCATTAATACTTATATTCACTTCTCCAGCAACAGTAATTTTCAATCTTGCCTTTTATGCGCTATTTATATATGTTTCAATGCTTCTTCTAAATGTTTCGAAAAGCATTGAAAGAGGATCTTTAAACATGGATGCTTTCGCCGAAAACTTTTTAAAATACTATAAAATCATAGCAATTATGACAATCGTTGGAATTGTATTGAGCATTTTCGCGGTTATTTTTGCTGCTTCTTTTGCTACAAGTATGATTAATGGCTTCTGAAAACATTAACCTATAAATGAAAAGCTGCTCTTCAAAGGGCAGCTTTTTACATCTAATCAATTTTCAGCAATACAATAGATTACTTTACCGAAAAATTTTAAAACTATTAAAACAATTCCTAGCTGTAAAGAATAAAATATTTGAATTCTTCAGTTTTCAACTATTAAGCACAAATTTATTGGAATTAACAACTAATATCTAAAACCAGCTATAAATAGAAACAAATGTTTGACCTTAAATAGTTTAACATCCAAAACACCTATAAAAGCCCTACAAACACTCCTAAAATCAGAATTTCTTACAAATTACCACTCACCGCTTCAATCAACATGTTTTCATACCTAAATCGACCACTCGATAATTTACCCCCATGAATACTCAAAATTTACAGATAAATAAATTATTATACAGTATATTTGTATTAGACATATGAAACTAATATCAAAAAATAATTATAAGATATACCTTACCTAAATCAAATTGAGGTGTTTTATAACACATGAGGTACCTGCACCTTTAACTCTAAAAGAGTTTAAAAGTAGGAATTAGTATAGTTTAGCAAGTTAGAGGCTAGTATTGCAATACTGGCCTCTTTTCTTTTCTATAAATTTTGAAAATATGTTATTGATTCCTTCCACGATAGTGCTCCTTGTAGCCCACCTGTATGAATAAATAGAACTTTATCTTTACGTTGAATCAAACCATTTCTATAATCAGATTCCATTTGAAACATTGCTTTCGCTGTATAAATCGGGTCTAACTTTAAATCTGTTGCCTTGAAGAATTCGTTAACATACTTCAAAAGTTCGGTAGGTACTTTTGCATAACCACCAAAATGGGAATCATTGTGAACGACTAATCGATCTAGATAAGTCTCAACAAATTCAAGGTCATTCAATACTAAATATAAAAGTTGATTTATTTCTTTTTCCAAAAAACTTCCTTTTAAAGCTGAAACAACGTTTACACGTGTATTTTCAGATGCTCCTAATAACAATCCTACTCCTGTTGTGCCAGTTCCACCGGCTAAATAGATGTGATCATAATCATTATCAGTTTCTGAAAGAATTTCTTGACAACCTATTACACCATAATAATTTCTTCCTCCTTCTGGAATTAAAAAGTAGTTTGGAAAATCGTTATGGAGCTGTTTTAAAAAAATTGGCTCTTCCTTTTCTCTATAACTCGAACGAGATATAAAAACCAATTTCATTCCTAGTGAATGACAAGCTTTTAATGTTTCATTACTTTCTGCATTTAATTCTTCGCCGCGGACTATGCCTATCGATCCCAAATTCGACTCAGAAGCAGCTTTCGCAGTAGCTATTAAATGATTTGAAAAAGGTCCACCAAAAGTGATTACCCCTTCATTTTTTCTATCGGCAGCGTTCAGTAAGTTGTATTTTAATTTTCTCCATTTGTTACCTGAAATAACAGGATCAATCAAATCATCTCGTTTAACGTCAAAAGAAAAAGGTTCGCCCTTTCCAATTGGAAGACGAACCTTTTCTATAATTGATTTTGAAGTATTAATCACTTCAGCATATTTTAATAAATGTTATTGTTGATTTTGCAACTGCTCTTGAAGTTGTCTCATTTGCTCTTCAGAAAACTGAGGTTGCTCCTGTTGTTGACGAGGTTTAACCAAAGTTCCAGCTACTCCTGACTTAATTACTTCAATTTCGAAAGTTAAAGTTTCGTAAGGTTGAATGCTTTGATTTCCTTGTTCACCATAAGCTAAATCATAAGGAAGAACCAATTTGTAACGTCCACCTTCTTTCATTTTAGGAATTCCTAATTGCCATCCTTTAACTACTCCATTAAGAGAGAAAGACGGAGCCGGTTGGTTATTCTGTGAAGAAGCCATGTAACTATTTTCAATTACTTCCCCATTAGAATTACTCAAAATGTAGTGCGCTTGTACGTCTGCACCTTCTTTTACTTGAGGACCTTTTCCTTCTTCAAGTGTTGTCAAGATGAAGCCTGATGGATCAACTATTGTATTTGGACGTTTCTTAGCTTGTTCAATAACTTGTTTTCCTTTTGCTTTAATTTCGCCAAAACGTTCTCCTTGTGAAAGAACTTTTGAGTAAATTGTAACTGCAGCAAATGGTTGAATAACATAGTTTGGTGAATTTGGTGCTTTCAAACCTTCTTCTCCATAAGCCAATTCATTTGAAGTATAAATAGTATATTCTGCTCCAACTTTCATGTGTTTAGCAGCCAATTTCCATGCTTCTGGAAAAACTATATCATCTACATTCACAATTTGTGCATTTTCTGCATCAGATAATTTTGGATCTTTCAAAGTAGAAATAATTGTATCTCCTGAAATATTCGTCATTGTATAAACGATATTGTATTCACCAGATAAATCAATTGGAGTTTCACCACCTTCTTCATTTTCGATTAATATATAACCTTCTTCTTTAACATCATGTTTGTGCTTTTTTGACATTTTTCTCATAAACTCCTCACCTGCAAAATTATTCAGGTCATTATTAAAGTTCATAATCATTTGCTGACGTTCTTCAATTGGGATAAGTGTATCCGTTTTAGTCAAAGAACTAGCAAAACCAATTCTAGCAACATCAGGATTTATTTCACCCATTGCATCTTTAGAAGTCAATGAATTTCTCAACATTTCTCCAAAAATAGATCCGTAACAATGTGAAATCCTTTTCATATCATATTTAGAAGTATCTATTCCTGAAGGACTAGATAATGCTTCTTCCAAAATACCTCTACATTCAATGCTTTTAAGATCCTTTTTAGTTAGGTATTCATAAAATCCATTCTCAAGTTCTTTTTTATTCAACATACTGAAAATTTCTTCAGGAACATTTGTGAAGTTAGTTCCCATATCCGCACCAAGTGCATAAGAAATTCTATGTTTGAAATCTTCTAAATCAATTTCAGAAGCGTCTTTCGGTGAAGACTCACATGCTACGAATAGCGCCATTAACGGGATAAAAAACAATTTTTTCATATATAACTTTCTGTTTTATTTTTAAATTTAATTCTATGCAAAGTAAAAAAGTATATTCGAAATAACCCAAAAATTTATGGACTATTCTCCAAATAAAGAATCAACAAATGCTTTTTTGTTAAATGGTTGCAAATCTGTCATTTGTTCACCAACTCCAATATACTTAACTGGAATCTTCATTTGATCTGAAATACCAATGACAACACCACCTTTTGCTGTTCCGTCTAGTTTTGTAATTGCTAAAGCATTAATCTCAGTTGCAAGTGAAAATTGTTTGGCTTGTTCAAAGGCATTTTGACCTGTAGAACCATCTAGAACTAATAAAATCTCGTGCGGTGCTCCTGGAACAACTTTTTCCATTACACGTTTGATTTTTGTCAATTCATTCATCAAGTTTACCTTGTTATGAAGTCTTCCAGCAGTATCAATAATCACAACATCTGCACCTTGTGCTTTTCCAACTTCTAAAGTTTCATAAGCTACAGAAGCAGGATCGGCTTGCATTCCTTGTTCAACGATAGGAACTCCTACACGTTCTGCCCAAATAATTAATTGATCAACAGCTGCCGCACGGAAAGTATCCGCTGCTCCAAGAACAACTTTCTTACCCATATCCTTAAACTGATAGGCCAGCTTTCCGATTGTTGTAGTTTTTCCAACACCATTTACGCCAACCACCATAATAACATGTGGATTATTGTCTGGATGTTTAGGAATATCGTAATCTATATCACTTGTATTGTTCTCTTCTAAAAGAGCTGCAATTTCGCTACGTAAAATACCCTGAAGTTCAGAAGTATTGACGTATTTTTCTCTTCCTACACGTTCTTCTATACGTTGTATGATTTTAATGGTTGTGTTCACGCCTACATCGGAAGTGATAAGGACCTCTTCAAGTTCGTCTAAAACTTCATCGTCTACCTTAGATTTCCCTACAACAGTTCGCGTGATTTTAGATAAAAAGCTTTCCTTAGTCTTTTCTAGTCCTTCGTCGAGCTTCTTTTTTTTATCTTTTCCAAACAATCCAAATAATGCCATATCATATAAAAAAGAAAAGCTCCCTACCAGAGGCAAGAAGCTAATTATTAGTATTTATTTTAAATTGAGAAAGCTAAAATTATTTGCCTTTTGCGAACCAATCCTTAACTTCTCCATTTAGAACCATTTGCTCATTAAATGAGTAAGATCCTCTTTCGTTTTTCACCATCTTGATCACTTTCGTGTGGGCTTTACCACCTCCAGTTTGAATAGATGCTACTGATTTCTTTGCCATAACTTAACTATTTAATTTCTTTGTGAATTGTCATCTTCTTAAGAATAGGGTTGAATTTCTTCAATTCCAAACGCTCAGGCGTATTTTTTCTATTCTTTGTACTAATATATCTTGAAGTACCAGGTTTTCCTGATTCTTTATGTTCAGTACACTCTAGTATAACTTGAACTCTATTTCCTTTTCTTGCCATCTTATTTAATTTTTCCTAGTAATAACTCTATGGTTATTGACTATTTTAAATATCCTTTCGCTTTTGCTTCTTTAACACACGCAGTAATACCATTTTTATTGATAGTGCGCAACGCTGACGTTGAAACTCGAAGGGTTATAAACTCTTTCTCTTCCGGAAGATAAAATCTCTTCTTTACTAAATTAGGGTAAAACTTACGTTTCGTTTTTTGGTTGGAGTGAGAAACATTGTTCCCAACCATTACTCTTTTCCCTGTTAACTGACAAACTCGTGACATATTTTAAAATAGTTTATGCTAATTACAAAAGCGGCTGCAAAGAAATATAATTTTTCTGAATTAGCCAAGGTTTTAAAGATTTTATTTTACATTTCTGCAAAAAACCAATCCCCATTTTTTATGGTCTGCAAATATAAGATATTCCTATAAAATATGCAAGCATTAATCTAAATTACCCATGCATTTTATTTTAAAGTTCGCTGTCAGGTATTAAAAACACATTATATCACATCAAATAATAAACCAATACAAAAGATACTTCATTGAAAACAAAAAGATTAAGACCAATATTCATTTTTACCATTTACCTAAATGAAAGAATTAATAGTTTTAAAAAAAAATGAATAAAATATAAAATAAGATGAATTCAGTCTGACAAAAACAATAAATCGCTTACTCTTTGCCGTAATTGATCAATTGATAATGAACTTCTGTTCCTTTTTGTATATCGATGGTATCGAAATTTTGAATTGTGAAATCTTTAAACTTCCTTTCAACTAGTCCAATTCCTTTAGCGTAGACTTCATACTTTTTACGATAATCTACTAATGAGAAAAAATCTTCATAATTTACCTTAGCAGTTTCTTCAAAAGTAAAATTGTTGATTGTCTGACTTTCATTTACGTTGGAATAATAAACTTCCTGTGGTGGCAGCATATTAAATGCATTAACATTCCACTCCTCTTCATTCTTAACGGCAAAAACCATTTTAATGATGCGCTGATTTTCTTCTACAACTTCTCCTCTACTCCCATCTAAAATTAATGTCCAAATACGTTCATCGATTAAATCACCCGTTTGAATGTCGTATTTTAACTGAAAGAACTTGCGAACCGGTCTACCTATATTATCTGGAACCTCCTCGCCTATTTTCGTTTTTAAGATGTAGCGTGTAGTGTCATGTTGTGGATTAATGTTAACATCATGAAAAACTTCGAGTACTTCGTATTCAGCAAATGTTCCTTCTTCCATCGGGAAATAATCAAAACCAAAGTCAACACCTTCCGATTCCTTGCATCCAAAAAACCCAAAAAACAATACACTTAAGAAAATAGTTTTTTTCATTGATTCCGATTAAATCATTTATCCACTTAAAGTAATCTAATTATTTGGACTTTTACCTTCCTTTTTTAACTTTTGAATATAATTATTAAGGTCTTCTCCTTCTAATTGAACTCCTTCTTTAAAATAAATACGTCCCAATTCTTTTTCAGATTCATCGTAAGTTACCCACCAACCATGTTTCTCTTGGTTTTTCCAACGTTCTTTGATCATCATTTTTCCATTTGGATGATTTCTTAAAATCATTCCATCTAAAATACCATTTACATAACTTCCCTCTGCTTTAACTACTCCATCAGGAAAGTATTCTATAAAATCTCCATGTTGTCTTCCATTTACAAAATTTGATTTACGTAAAACCAATTTTATTCTTGGATCTTCAACCGCTTCGGCACCATAATAAGTGATGCGCTCACCGTTGAGCTCACCATTTAAGTATGTTTCAGAATAACTATAATGACCAGAAGTCAAGAAATGCGTCCAAACACTGTCTTTCTTTTCACCTCGATATATGCCATGGGCAATTAATTGCTCTCCTGGATGATAGAAAAATGCTTCTGAGCGATTACTATTTTCATCATGCGTAATGATAGAGCGAACCTTGCTATTTGGATAATAATAAACAAACTTCCCTACTGGTTTATCATTTTTGAATTGACCTTTATAACGTAAGTCATCTGAATCATCATAAGTTTTGGCCCATTCCCCCTGCTTTTTCCCACTTGCATCTACTTGATTAATTTGGGAAAATGAAAAAATGCTTAAACTTAACGAGAGTGTTAAACTAAGTACAGTTGTTTTAAAATTTAAGTACATCCGAAAGCTCTTTTAGATTATTTACTTTAATGTCTGACTCCACACTAACTTTTTCAGCTGAAGTTATGAGCACTGTTTTCATTCCAAGATTCATTCCAAATTCAATGTCAGAACTTGTATCACCAACCATTATGGATTTACTAAAATCAATTTCAGGAAACAATGCTTGAGCCTCATTGGCCATAGCACTTCTTGGCTTCCTTCTATCTATTTGAGCTCCTCTCAGGTTAGAAGCGAAAAACACATAATCAATAATTACTCCTTCTACTTTCAAAGATTTTACCATATAGTTATGAATCTCATTCAGGGTATTTTCTGACATTGTGCCTTTTCCTATTCCTTGCTGATTAGTAACGACTATTATTCGAGAAAATTGCTTGGAAATAATCTTTAAACCTTCTTTAACGTCGGGTAAGAAAATAAAATCTTTAATCGAAGTTATGTACCCTTCAAAATTACGCTCATTTATTACTCCATCGCGATCTAAAAAAAGCGTCCAAGAAGAATCTATCTTTATTTCAGACATTCTTATATTTCCGTTTCTATGAGATAAACATTTCTAGAAGATGAATTTCTTCCTATTAATTCAGCTATAAATCCTGCTAGAAAAAATTGACTTCCAATAATCATAGCTGTTAATGCAATATAGAATTCTGTTCTTTGTGATATTAGTGGAGACAGATGATCAGAAAATAGGCTCACAATTTTATCAATTCCTAAATACAGAGCAAAAGCAAATCCTATCAAGAATAATATTGTTCCAATTGCTCCGAAGAAATGCATTGGCTTTTTGCCAAACTTACCTATAAATACAACTGACAATAAATCAAGAGGCCCATTTACAAATCTATTTAATCCAAATTTTGTCGTTCCAAACTTTCTTGCTTGATGCTGAACAACCTTCTCTCCTATTTTATTGAATCCAGCATATTTTGCCAGTGCTGGAATATAACGGTGCATGTCACCATAGATTTCAATACTTTTTACCACAATTGTACGATAAGCTTTTAGCCCACAGTTGAAATCATGCAGATAAATACCTGTTAATTTGCGTGCTGTCCAATTGTATAATTTCGTTGGAATAGTTTTCGACAATGGATCAAATCTCTTCTTTTTCCATCCAGAAACCATATCGAAATCATCTTCTTTAAGCATGCGAACCATCTCAGGAATTTCTTCTGGAGAATCTTGTAAATCAGCATCCATTGTTATTACAAATTCACCTTCTACAGCTTCAAAACCTTTTTGAAGTGCAGCAGACTTTCCATAATTACGTTGAAACTTAATTCCTTTAACACAATTATCTTTGCTTTTGAGGGCTTCTACAACTTTCCATGAACCATCCTTACTTCCATCATCTACAAAGATGATTTCGTACGTAAAATTGTGTTTGTGCATCACAGAAACAATCCATTCATGCAGTTCTGGTAGTGATTCAACTTCATTATAAAGTGGAACAACAATAGATATTTCGATTTTTTTATCCATGAGTGAACAAATATAAAAATTTCTTCTTCTTGAAAGAGTTTTATGAATGTTTTAGCTGGATAAATCTTTAAAAGAGATAATAACAACTTTAACTATCCGCCTGAAGTTTAAAAAAAAGAGATTCCTCGCATTCTTATTCTCTGGTCAGAATTAAAACTCTGCGATGCAATCAAAAAGGTCAATGAGTGTAAAGAAAGATAGGTTCACATGAGATATGTAGATGTTAGACGCTAGACAAAAGACAAAAAGTCTAATGTCTTTTGTCTAACATCTATAAATGACAATTAATCAAATTCGTTAATCAATGGATAAATAAAATTCAAATCTCATTCCTAGGATACAAACTTTAAATTTTGTCTAAAAAATGACTAAAACATAAGATTTATAAGACTTAAATACCACTTATACCTTTATATAGATATTAGAGATAAAAAAACGCTATAGTTATTTATTTTTTCATTTATATTGCATTCAATAATTTTAAGTTATTCAAAATTACACTTATGAAAAACATACTTTTAAGCGGTTTTCTTTCTTTTTTACTAGCAGTACCACAATTGTTTAGTCAAAATGCAATTAGTAATCAAGTATTGATTAGAATGCAGATGAATCAAGATCCGCATGCTATGCTTAAAAATGTACCTGTTCATTTTGAATTGTCCGTTGAAAGTTTGTTATCGAAACATGCAGATATATGGCTTTTGAACTTTAATGATTCCCAGACCGATTTAAATGAAGTTTTGTCAATTTTAGATAGACAATCAACTATATTATATGTACAACCGAATAGAAAAGTTGAGTTGAGAGCAGCTCCAAATGATCCACTTTTTGGAAGTCAATGGCACCATGATAATATGGATTCTCAATTGGCTTGGGACATTACTACTGGAGGAACAACTCCAAACGGTAAAGGAATAGTTGTTGCATTAATTGAAAGCGCCGATTTGATGAATCACAATGATCTTCAGGAAAATCAATGGGTGAACACAGCCGAAATTCCAAACAATGGAATAGATGATGATGGAAACGGATACATTGATGATTATAATGGATGGAATGTTTCTAGTAATAATGATAATATTGGAGCTGGATCTCATGGAACAAGTTGTGCTGGAATGATGGGCGCAAAAGGAAATAATGACCTGGGTGTTTCAGGAATTAATTGGGATTTAAAAATCATGGATATCGCAGGATATGCCAATCCTTTTACTGAAGCAAATATTGTAGCTTCGTATGATTATGCTTTAAATGCACGTCTACTTTGGAATCAAACAAATGGTGCGCAAGGTGCTTTTGTTGTTGCAACTAGCTCATCTTGGGGAGTTGATGGCGGAAACCCTGCCAATTACCCAATATGGTGTAGCTTTTATGACGATTTAGGTCAAGCTGGAATTTTAAGTATTGGAGCAACAACAAATCAAAATCAAGATGTAGATACTTTTGGCGACGTTCCTACAACTTGTGCTAGCGAATACATGATTAGTGTTACGGCTTCAAATAGCTCAGATATAATTGACTTTGCAGGATACGGTGACCAAACTATCGATGTTGCAGCACCAGGTTCTTCAATTTATACTACAGCACAAAACAATTCATATACTTCTACTTCAGGAACTTCATTTGCCTGTCCTTTAACTGCGGGATTAATTGGTTTAATGTATAGTATTCCTTGTGCTAGCCTTGAACAATCAGCAATTTCTAGTCCTGCAGCAACTGCAGATATTGTAAGACAAGCACTTTTCGATGGTGTGGATCAAACTCCACATTTACAAGCAAAAACAATAACTGGAGGAAGAATAAATGCCAAAAACTCCATAGATAATTTGATGACAGTAATTTGTAATTCTTGTATGCCACCAAGCACAATATCGACTGAAACAGTTAACGATTACGGTGCTGAAATTATTTATAACGAGACAGACCCAATCAACGAATATAAGGTAAACATTCAAGTTGCTGGATCAGGAAATTGGTCTAATTATACAACAAGTGATACCACATATATTTTTACTGGATTAACGAGTTGTACAACTTATGAGTATTCTGTTTCATCTATTTGTAATGGTGATTTTAGCAATCCTTCTATCATAAACACTTTCACTACAACTGGATGTGGGAACTGCATTGACCTTCCTTATTGTGCAACGGGAACGCTTAGTAATCCTGCATCAACACTTACTGTTCATTCTCCTACTGCAATTTCTGGAAGCTATACTTATCAAGCAACAACCAACTTTGGCGGCAATGTTGAAAGTGGATATGTGTTTGGCGAATTAGTATTGGTGGATGATGGAAGTGCAAATTCTTCTCGAGGCTGTAATCTCTTAATTAACTTCGCTGATGTTAGTGGAAACATAGCTGTTGTTCAAAGAGGTGGCTGTAACTTTACAACCAAAGCGCTAAATGCACAAAATGCTGGTGCAACAGCTGTTATCGTAATTAACAACGTCGCTGGAACAATCGACATGGCCGGTACAGACATTAATGTAACTATTCCAGCGGTAATGATTTCTCAATCAGATGGAAACACATTATTGGCCAGCATCAACAATGGTGATCAACCACAAGCCTTATTGGGAATTCAAAACGAATGGATTGAAGAATTTCAAATTGCTGGAAATGTTTTTACAAGTGGCGACAATAACGGATATCTCTTTAACGACAATTCTTTTGTTTTGAATGCAGGACAGAATTATCCTTTTACATTAACTCCCGGTTTTGATGGTCAAGCCCTTGATGAATATGCTAGAATATGGATAGATTTAAATCAAGATGGTGCTTTTACTTCTTCTGAATTAATTTATGATCAAGGTGCAGCTTCTTCAGGAATTGTGAATGGTAATTTAATTATTCCAGCAACAGCGACTTTAGGCAAAACAAGAATGAGAATTCAAATGGCGTACCAAGGATTTGGATCTTCTGCTCTTCCAAATGTATGTAATGACTTTACTTCTGCAGAAGTTGAAGATTATTGTTTAGAAATTAAATCTGGAATTCAATGTAACTTAAATATTACATCAACGGCAACGAATCCAACATGTAACGAGGTTCAAGATGGTACAATTGTATTAAATGTTTCTGGAGGAAGTCCAGGCTACACTTTCAATTGGAATAATGGAATGACAAGTGATAATATTTCAAATCTAAATACCAATAATTATTCTGTAATTATTCAAGATCTTACAGGCTGCGACACTACTTTGTACTTCCCACTAAGCTATGACACACAATTATCTTTAAGTGGAACAATAATTCCACCAACATGTCCAGATGCGCTAGACGGTTCAATTACTACCAACGCAACTGGTGGAAGCAATTTTAATTACCAATGGAATAATGGACCTAATGCTAATAGTTGGTCGAATATTGGAGCAGGAAATTATCAAGTTACAGCAACAGATATTGACGGTTGTAAGATTACAGAATCTTTTAAAATAATTGATCCCAATGTACCGGTACCAAATCCAAATTTCACGACAGACAATTTCTTTTTAACGATTGAATTCAACAACAATTCTCAGAATGCTATTTCTTATGAATGGGATTTTGATGATGGAAATACATCCACAGATTTCGAACCTACACACACCTACATCAACGAAGGAGTTTATAATGTATGTTTAACTGCTTTTGGAACTTGTGATACAATTGTAAAATGTAAATCTATAACTGTTGAGAAAAATGATGTCAGTTTAAATAATGAAACTTTAGAGTTAGGAATCAATATCTATCCAAATCCAGCTTCAGAGCTTATAACAATTGATAGACAAAACGATGCTATTTCTAACGCTTTGATTTATTCAGCAAATGGTAAAAAAGTAGCTGAAATAAAACTTTCAACTGAAAAAACACAAGTGTCAATTCACAACTGGAATTCTGGAATCTACTTTCTACACTTTATGAATAAAAATGAAGAGTTTGTGTTCTCTAAGAGACTGAGCGTGGTTAAATAATTGGTGATATTTAATTATTAATGGTAAATTATTAATGTTTAATGCGTTATTAATTAGGTTTTTAATCAATATTCTGGGGTTACCTTCGACAGGCTAGTCAACGGATTACACTTCGGTGACTGAGCTTGTCGAAGGCGACGGAATCATCTTCGGAATCATTGCCTTCGACAGGCTAGTCAACGAATCACATACACACTTCGAATGTTGCCTTCTGCAAGCTAGTCAACGGAATACTCTTCGGTGATTAGTTTGTCGAAGACTACGAAAACACTAGGAAAAGAATTTGAAAATAACTAGATCCGTATTTTTTTGAATCTTTGAATATTTGAATTCTTAAATTCTTGAATTATGTATAAAAGAAAAAGAGGAATAAATGCGTTACATTTATTCCTCTTTTTGCTAAACCATGCTAAAACTATAAAACCAGATTACTTTATTTACACTAAAATAACCGTTCAGCAAATATATGGATTTATTTCAATACGGAATGTATAAATATACAATTTTAACATTTATTAATAACGATTGACATATAAGACTATTTAGTAAAACATTTATCTGTTTTTACTTGTCATTGACTATTGTAAACTCTACTTTTGGCGACATTAACCAAAGTAGAAAATCTCGCGAACATGAGCGTATTAGTAAATAAAGAATCAAAAGTTATTGTCCAAGGATTCACAGGAAGTGAAGGAACATTCCACGCAGGCCAAATGATTGAATTTGGAACCAACGTTGTAGGAGGTGTTACACCCGGAAAAGGAGGGCAAAAGCACTTAGACAAACCAGTATTTAACACAGTTCAAGAGGCAGTTGATAAAACAGCTGCTGATGTATCTATCATTTTTGTTCCACCAGCTTTTGCTGCTGATGCAATTATGGAGGCTGCTAACGCGGGAATTAAAGTGATTATCTGTATTACAGAAGGTATTCCAGTTAACGACATGATCAAAGCAAAAGAGTACATCTCTGCTTATGACACTAGATTAATCGGACCTAACTGCCCAGGTGTTATCACTGCGGGAGAAGCTAAAGTTGGTATTATGCCAGGTTTTGTCTTCAAAAAAGGAACTGTAGGTATTGTTTCTAAATCAGGAACTTTAACGTATGAAGCTGCTGACCAAGTAGTGAAAGCAGGTTTAGGTATTACAACTGCAATCGGAATCGGTGGTGACCCAATTATTGGAACAACTACACAAGAAGCTGTTGAATTACTAATGAACGACCCTGAAACGAAAGGAATCGTTATGATTGGTGAAATTGGTGGTAACTTGGAAGCAAACGCTGCAAGATGGATCAAAGAACATGGTACTAAACCAGTTGTTGGATTTATCGCAGGTGAAACTGCTCCAGCAGGTCGTACAATGGGTCACGCAGGTGCAATTGTAGGTGGTGATGAAGATACAGCGCAAGCTAAAAAAGCAATTTTAAGAGAATGTGGAATTCACGTTGTTGACTCTCCAGCTAAGATTGGTGAGAAAATGGCTGAATTGTTAGCATAACATTCAACACATAAATATTTAAAAGGGAACCAATTGGTTCCCTTTTTTTGTTTTTATAGTTTTGGCTTCGACATATACGGTGCCTTCGACTCCGCTCAGTCGCCGTGATTACATTTTTTTCAATTAATTTTTAAATCCTTGAATAAAACATATATCAACAATGCATGCGGACGATTTACAAATCGTCCCTACATCATTGTATCTCCGATTAATGTTTGTCCGATTGGTTGAATATTGGAATTTTTCAATCCTTGAATTAATCTTCGAATGTCAATGCATGCGAACGATTTACAAATCGATCCCACATCATTGTATCTCCGATTACTGTTTGTCCGATTGGTTGAATATTGGAGTTTTTCAATCCTTGAATTAATCTTAGAATTGAATTCTAAACAAAATCCATATCAAATCCTTATATTTAAAGTAAACTCATAACAACATAAAAATGAATTTAAAAAACAAAATAGTTTTAATCACCGGAGGAAATTCAGGTTTAGGAAAAGCAACCGCACAATTATGTATTGAAAAAGGTGCAAAAGTAATTATCACAGGAAGAGATAACGATAAGACAAAAAGTGTTGCAAAAGAAATTGGAGCAACTCCATTCAATTGTGATGTAACAAAAGATGAAGAAATTGATGCTCTATATGCTTTCATTAAAAAAGAATTCAAAGGACTAGATGTATTAGTTAATAATGCTGGAATAGGAATTAAAAAGAATTTGGTTGATTTAACCCGTGATGAATTAAGACAAGTCTATGAAGTAAATGTTTTCGGAGCTGCAATGGTAGCCCAAGGAGCTGCAAGAATTTTCATCAAACAAAACGAAGGAAACATAGTTAACATTGCTTCTACTGCTTCATTGAAAGGTTATGCAACTGGATCAATTTATTCAACATCAAAATTTGCACTCAGAGGAATGTCACAATGTTGGCAAGCTGAATTAAGAAAGAATAACATTCGTGTAATTCAAGTTAACCCAAGCGAAGTTCCTACAGCATTCGGCGACGAAGAAAACAGAACTGAAAGACCATTAGAAGAAAATAAATTAGCGCCAGAAGATATAGCTTTAACAATAGTACATGCATTAGAAATGGACAATAGAGCGTATGTTCCTGAAGTGACGGTTCATGCTACAAATCCTTTTTAATGTTTGAGAGCTTTTATAAGTAGGTTCTCCCCTATTTTTATGAACATAATTTAAAAGTCAGATGATGAAAGTTGCCTGGCTTTTTTATTGGCGACCTTTTCCGCCTCCGTCCTATAGTTTATTTCCTCTTTTTGTCAGTCAATGTGTTTTGCGTGTGCTTCACAAGGTCGCAAGCGCAAAAAACTTGTCTGAATCCAAAAATAGCTACACAAAGCTACGGGACTATGTCGGGGTGGGGAGAGAATGATGATTAGAATAAAAGTTTAGAGCAAAAAAATGCCCCGAAGAAAGTCGAGGCAGCTTAAATGTTTTCACAACGGAATAATCCTTATTGTGAATTGATTTCAAATTGATAGTTCAAATGTAACTATATATCTGTCAAATCCAAAATAGATTGAGATATTTTGTTAAATTGGTGTTTTCTAATTTAACAAACCAAAATTAACACTATGAAAAGAGTATTAGGATTAGATTTAGGAACTACAAGCATCGGATGGGCTTTGGTTGAGGAAGCTGAAAATGAAACTGAAAAATCAAGTATAATAAAACTAGGTGTTAGAGTTAACCCATTATCTGTTGATGAAAAAACAGACTTCGAGAAAGGAAGACCATTAAGTACAAATGCAGAGAGAACTCTAAAAAGAGGAGCTAGAAGAAACCTTCAACGTTACAAACTAAGAAGAGAAAATTTGATTGAAGCCCTGACAGCAAATAAAATTATCGCAAAAAACATACCTTTAACTGAGATTGGTAAAAACACCACCCACCAAACCTTAGCACTAAGAGCAAGATCTGCAAATGAAAAAATTGAATTAGATGAGTTGGCTAAAGTTCTATTAACTATCAATAAGAAAAGAGGCTATAAAAGTAGTCGAAAAGCCAGTAACGATGAAGAAGGAGTAGCAATAGATGGAATGTCGATTGCTAAAGAATTATACGAAAGAGGAATTACTCCAGGACAATATGTTTTAGAGCTATTAAATGATGAAAAAAAATACCTCCCTGATTTTTATCGCTCTGATTTGAAGGAAGAATTCGATAGAATATGGAACGAGCAAAGAAATTTCTATCACGAAGTTTTAAGTAATGATTTATACAAGGAATTACAGGATAAAGGAAAAAAAGCAACATGGGCAATTTGTAAAGAGCCTTTTGATTTAAAAGGAATCCCTTTGAAAGGAAAAGCCATAGATCAGAGGAAAGAAAAATATCAATTACGAGCAAGTGCTTTAACTGAAAAGATTGATTTAGAACATTTAGCAATTGTCCTTCAAGAAATTAATAATGAACTTAATAGTTCAAGCGGATATTTAGGTGCAATTTCAGACCGTAGTAAAAAACTATACTTTAATAACTTAACGGTTGGCCAATACCTTTATCAACAAATAGAAGAGAATCCCCACACATCTCTAAAAAACCAGGTTTTTTATCGTCAAGACTATTTAGATGAATTTGAGCAAATCTGGTCAACTCAAGCTAAATACCATAAAGAATTAACGAATGAATTAAAGGAGAAAATTCGTGATATTATTATATTCTATCAGCGAAAACTTAAATCTCAAAAAGGACTTTTAGACTTTTGTCAGCATGAAAGTTGGGAACAAGAATATATTGATAAAACCACACAGAAAACTAAGAAGAGAAGGGTTGGAAGAAAGGTTATTTCAAAATCATCACTATTATTTCAAGAGGCTAAAGTATGGCAAAACATAAATAATTTAGTTTTTACTAATGAAAGCAATAACCAGAAAATTGTAATTACTGAACTTGATAATAATATCATTAACGAGATTTTTCAAGAACTCAATATCAGAGGAAATCAAAAACCAAAAGTTATTTTGGGTATCCTAAAAAAACACGGTATTTTAAATAAGGTTTCTGAATGGAAAACTAATTTCGAAGATATTGAAGGAAATAGAACAAATCAAGCTTTATATAACGCCTTTTTTAAAATAGCAGACGCTCATGGTTATGCTCATGATTGGCAAAAGAGAAGTGTTCTAGACATCAAGAATGAATTGAAAATTGTTTTTACTGATATTAAAATTAATCCTGAAATTTTAGAGTTTGACGGAACATTACCAGGTAAAGAATTAGAAAAACAAGCAAGCTTCCAATTATGGCACCTCCTCTATTCTGCCGAAGAAGATGTGAAAATCAATGAAGAAGACAAAATTAAGTATGGTAATAATGATGTTGGATTAAAGAAAAATCTTCAAGAAAAATTTGGTTTTAACCCTGAGGATACCAAAAGAATTGCAAGTATAACTTTCCCTCAAGATTATGGTAATTTATCAAGCAAAGCTTTAATTAATATTTTGCCAGAGCTTCAAAAAGGTTATGAATATTCTGATGCGTGCAAAAAAGTAGGTTATAATCATTCAAAAAGTTTTAATAAAGAAGAATTAGAGAAAAGAATTCTAAAGGATAAATTAGAAATCTTAAAAAAGAACAGTTTAAGAAACCCTGTAGTTGAAAAGATTTTAAATCAAACGGTTAATGTTGTCAATCAAATAATCGATTTATATGGAAAACCTGATGAAGTTCGTATCGAATTAGCAAGAGAACTTAAAAAATCTGCAAAAGAACGTTCTGAAATGACTTCAGGAATTGCTGAGGCAACACGGAAAAATGACGATATTAAAAAACTAATCGCTAAACAGTTTGGAATACCTAACCCTTCAAAAAACGATGTAATTAGGTATAAACTTTATGAGGAATTGTCTTCCAATGGATATAAATCCTTGTTTTCAAACAAATTAATTAAAGTAGAAGATATCTTTTCTAAAAAAATAGATATTGAGCACATTATTCCAAAAGCCCTGATTTTTGATGATTCATTCTCAAACAAGACTCTAGCTTACAGAGAAGTTAATTTAGAAAAAGATAAAAGCACTGCATTTGATTATATTTCAAATTATAAAAATTCTGAAATTGAAGCATATACTGAACGAGTTGAATCACTTTTTAAAGCTAATGCTATCTCAAGGGGTAAAAGAATTAAGTTATTAATGAGTGCCGAAGATTTACCTTCTGATTTTATAGAAAGAGATTTAAGAAACAGTCAATACATCGCAAAGAAAGCTAAAGAAATGCTTTTCGAAGTATTTAAAAACGTAGTATCAACTTCCGGAACTATAACTAGTAAACTTAGGGAAGATTGGGACTTAATAAATGTCATGAAGGAACTCAATTTCCCAAAATATAAAGCATTGGGGCTAATTGAAACTGAAACAAGATATAATAAAGGAACCGAAAAATATGTTGAGCGTGAGGTAATTCAAGATTGGACAAAAAGAAACGATCACAGACACCATGCAATGGATGCATTAACTGTAGCGTTTACTAAACACAATCACATTCAATATATCAATAACTTAAATGCGCGATATAATTCAAATCATAAAATGCATGTAAGAATTCTCAATATTCAGAATAGCATTACGGATATGATCTCTTCTAAAAATGGATCTAAAAAACGAAGATTTACTCCGCCAATGGATAATTTTAGAACAGAAGCAAAAAATCACATTGAGTCTATTTTAATCTCGTTTAAAAACAAAAACAAAGTTGTAACCCAAAATACAAATGTTACTAGAACTTTAATTGGGGAAAATCGCAAGGTACAATTAACTCCAAGAGGACAGTTGCATGAGGCTACGATATATGGTAAAATAAAAAGACCTGAATCGAAAGCGACAAAAATCAATGCTAGACTCGGTCTAGACAAAGCAAGGATGATTACAAACCCAACGCTAAGAGATTTGGTTTTAAATCATTTGTCTGAATTTAATAATGATTCTAAGAAAGCATTTAGCAGCAAGGAAATCAAATCAAATCCTTTGATTTACAAAAACAAACAACTAGAAGAGGTTGTCTGTTTTGAAGAATTGTATACTATTAGAAAGGATATTAATCCAGATAATTTTAAAACTCAGAAGAATATTGAAAAAGTTATTGATGCTAAATCTAGACTTGTTTTAAGTAAAAGACTAAAGGAGTTTGGAAATGATTCTAAAAAAGCCTTTTCAGAACTTGATAAAAACCCTATTTGGTTAAATAAAGAAAAGAGAGTTAGCATTAAACGTGTTACAATATCAGGAGTTAGTAATGTTGAGGCATTGCATGTCGAAAAAGATCATTTAGGGAAAAATATTCAAAATGAAGGTGGAAACAATATCCCTACAGACTTTATAAGTACAGGGAATAACCATCATATAGCTATATATAAGGATGAAAAAGGTAATTTACAAGAAAATGTTGTTTCGTTTTTTGAAGCTGTTGTCCGCTCGAATGAAGGTTTACCCATTATTGACAAGACATTTAATAATGAACTCGGTTGGGAATTTCAATTTACAATGAAACAGAACGAAATGTTTGTTTTCCCAAATGATGATTTTGATGTTAATGAGGAGGATTTAAAAGATAATAAAAACGCAATAAATATTAGTAAAAACTTATTTAGAGTTCAAAGTATATCATCAAAATATTACATATTTACGCATCATTTAGAAACGCAAGCTACAAACGGAGATGACTTCAAAAATAAAAAAATGCTCTCTGGCATAAAATATAATTTTCTAAGAAGCCCTAATGCATTATCTAAAGTGAAAAAAATTAGGATAAACCATCTCGGTCAAATTGTTCAAGTAGGCGAGTATTAAAACAATTCCAATTGCTGATGTGGAGTTTCTTTCGCCACTTCTTTAATACCATGGAATAATTCCATCATACCAAACTGACGATCAGTGACCTGTAAAATTCCTATTTTCCCCTTTTTGGGAAGTAGGAGTTTTACTCGTTTGGTGTGCACATCTGCATTTTCCCTACTCGCACAAAATCGTAAATAGATAGAAAACTGAAACATGGTAAAACCATCAGTTAATAATGATTTCCGAAACTTACCAGCGGCTTTTCGTTCCAATTTAGTTTCTGTTGGCAAATCAAAAAATACTAAAATCCACATAGTTCTGTATTGATTAAGTCGGGTTAAAAATTGATTTTCGCTCATAGTGTTGGGTATAATATTTTTCTAGAAATCCCAGCATAACATTCAAACAAAGAATGTGTCGTCCTGCTCATTGCCACCATTAAAGGACTTTTTTTACCATCTATAGTTACATCGATAGCAGGAATTATTAAAAGTTGCTGTTTTATTTGGCTAGTGAGTTCCTCAATATTATCATTCTCTTCTACAATGGCATAAACGACTTCATCAACGAACGGGCGATAAGGTTCCATAATATCATCTGCCAAACAGTAGGCATTGTATTTATTGGCATGGTGAATTCCCAAAGCAGGCAACATTCCACTTCCTATCAATGAACGAGCACAAACCGCTCTCAAAATAGCGTAACCATAATTGAGTAAATTATTGGGTGCAATTTCTTTTTGACCACGATAAAAACCAGGAATATCAAAAATTCGTTCCCAATAAAATGCAGCAGAATGACTTTCTTTATTTGTAGAATCGCCTGACAAAACTTCTTTAGACCATTTTCTCAATTTATCATTTTGCTTACCTAAAAGCCCCAACAAGTTAGCCTGGTTGGTTATTTTCGAAACAATGGTTTGCTGCCATAAATACTTTTTTAAAGGGAGAGTAGCTTCTAATTGAAATCTCAATCTTTCATTATATTCAGAGTGTCCACTTAAAGGAGAAATCAAGCTCAAAGGTAAATGTTGTTGATTACAACAAACAATTGCAGCATTTTGATAAGTTAACTTTTCAATTAATCCATTAGTAAATGTTATTTGCTGGTTTTCTAAAACCAGCATTCCGATATCTTCGATAGGAACAGTCCTAACTTCGTTGGTTTGGGTTAGTTTTACAACCAATTGATTATTCTTAGTACTCAAATAAGCCGGATTCTCAAAAAATAAGGTTCTTTTAATCATAAGTCGAAGTATTGATTAACAACCTTTTACTACGTACAATATTCAATTAGGTTACATTTTAAACAAAATGTAAGAAATTCGATAAATAAATTTAGAAAATAAAAAACAGTCTAAAGCCTGCAACTTTCACTCTAAAAGACTTAAAAAATCAATTCGTAAAAAACCATCAAAAAGCAGAAAGACCGCCCTTTTCGGAGCGGTCTACTGTGAATCCTCACGTAAAAATATCAATTTGAAATCAATTCACAACTCTTCGAATAACATCAAATCTTTAGTTTTGACTGTGAATCCTCACGTAAAAATATCAATTTGAAATCAATTCACAACGAGGTGTTGAAAGGGAATGGGAAATGTATAACTGTGAATCCTCACGTAAAAATATCAATTTGAAATCAATTCACAACATAATCAATACCACCAAAAAAATCAGCATCACTGTGAATCCTCACGTAAAAATATCAATTTGAAATCAATTCACAACTCCTTTTATGTATCTGCTTATTTGCATTATACTGTGAATCCTCACGTAAAAATATCAATTTGAAATCAATTCACAACAAAGTTAATGGAACAATTATAACACCACCTACTGTGAATCCTCACGTAAAAATATCAATTTGAAATCAATTCACAACTTAAATGGCTTCGTTTGTTCAATGCTTTTTACTGTGAATCCTCACGTAAAAATATCAATTTGAAATCAATTCACAACAATCACTATCTACTTGATAGGGCGACGATAACTGTGAATCCTCACGTAAAAATATCAATTTGAAATCAATTCACAACGTGTAAGTTCCTTCTACCGCCGTTTCAACTACTGTGAATCCTCACGTAAAAATATCAATTTGAAATCAATTCACAACTTTGCAGAAAGATTTGAACTAACTACCTATACTGTGAATCCTCACGTAAAAATATCAATTTGAAATCAATTCACAACACAGTAATTGAAACGCTACAGATGTATCTTACTGTGAATCCTCACGTAAAAATATCAATTTGAAATCAATTCACAACCACAACTCCTATTGCACATAGTATAAACAACTGTGAATCCTCACGTAAAAATATCAATTTGAAATCAATTCACAACCCTTTACATTCTCAAAAATAAAAAAACGAGACTGTGAATCCTCACGTAAAAATATCAATTTGAAATCAATTCACAACATAAAAACCACGCAGATAATATTTGGTCGAACTGTGAATCCTCACGTAAAAATATCAATTTGAAATCAATTCACAAC
>Ga0307486_1000550_pt1 | contig 33902 bp, 35 predicted proteins | sample CBIW02metaG_FD_203663 | JGI IMG/M metagenome (GOLD analysis project Ga0307486, IMG submission 203663) | Sea-ice brine microbial communities from Beaufort Sea near Barrow, Alaska, United States - CBIW 0.2 | ecosystem: Environmental > Aquatic > Marine > Coastal | place: USA: Alaska | collected... | reverse complement strand
CTCCATGGTTTCCCATACGCCTCAAATCAATATTAAAAATACTATCAAAAATGAGTAATTCTATACTAGGCTTAATTGGAAATACACCCTTGGTTGAAACCCAAACACTGATAAAAAACCCGAAAGTTAAACTTTTACTCAAGCTGGAAGGACAAAATCCGGGCGGAAGTGTAAAAGATCGCGCTGCTTATAATATGATTAAAAGCGCGCTGGATCGCGGTGAAATAAACAAGGAAACCAAATTAATTGAGGCCACCAGCGGTAATACAGGAATAGCGCTGGCCATGATCGCGGGAATATTCAAACTTGATATTGAATTGGTAATGCCCGAAAATTCTACGATAGAGCGGGTGCAAACTATGAGGGCTTATGGTGCGAAAGTCACCCTGACTTCAGCCGAAACAGGTATTGAAGGGGCACGGGATTATGCCGAAGCAAAAGTCAAAGACGGAAAGTTTTTTATGATCAACCAGTTTAGCAATGCCGATAACTGGAAAGCGCATTATAATACTACCGGCCCTGAAATATGGAGGGATACAGATAAAAAGATAACTCATTTTGTTTCTTCCATGGGAACTACGGGAACAATTATGGGAACTTCCACTTTTTTAAAGGAAAAAAATAAGGACATTCAAATTGTTGGGGTTCAACCAACAGATGATTCCCGAATTCCGGGAATCAGGAAATGGCCCGAAGCTTATTTGCCCAAAATCTTTGATCCCAAAAAAGTTGACAGCATTATGGAAGTAAGCGAAGAAGAAGCAAAAAAAATGACACAATATCTTGCAAAGCAAGAGGGAATATTTGCCGGAATGAGCAGTGGGGGTGCAGTAGCCGCGGCGGTTAGGCTTTGTAACGAACTGGAAGAAGGAATTGTAGTGAGCATTGTTTGTGACAGGGGAGACAGATATTTATCTTCAGACCTGTTTGAATAAGAAACGGTGAACAATTTTTTTTTAATTGTTCACCGTTTCCAAGTTAAGGGGGTGGTATTTATTGGGGATTTAATTGCTTGCAACCCTGTCGCTTCCAATTCTACTGGGAATGATTTTAATATTTTGTCTCTTATTATCTTTCTTTAGATTAATACGATATATTTCTTTATTCAGCTTATCACCATTGCCACTGGCAACATATTTATTTTTTACCATTGTCCAACCTTTGTAGTTGGTATAGACCTCCCTTCGGATTTCTAATGGTAATAAAACATCTTTAAACATTTGATGGGAATAACCTAATTTGCCATCTTTAGAATAATTGGCATCTAAATATCCCTTGCTACTACTAAACCTAATAAGATAGGAATAGTAATCAGGGTTATTTATAGCTTGAATAAGTTTGTTGACATCAAAGTTTTCTTTGACAAAATTAAGGGCATTTGATGAAAATTGTCCTTTAAATCCTTCATCAATAACAACTTCATAATTATCCAAACCGGTTGTTGCAATTATCGTATATGGAGCAAATTCTACTTTAGTTTCCTCAAGTTGAACCACTTGAGCCTTTCCTATGCCAATTCCGCACATAATGAGCAAAAAAACAATTAGAGTTTTCATGGCTTTAAAATTTAAGGGATTAATAATACTCAAATTTAATTAAGATTAATTATAAACAATACTACTTAAGTAGCACAAATTCATCATTTAACAAATTAATTTTTTAATAGATAATAAGAATGCCGTATTTCATTTTTGGCCTGAATTTCGTGATTTTTGAAGTTCCAATAGATCCTGTAACATGCTAAAATTTTTAATTTTCATGTGATTTCTTGAAATTTCAATCGCACCGCACTTTCTTAATTTTTGAAGATGCCGGTTTACAACCGCCCTTGTAGAACCTATCAAATTTGCTATTTCTTTGTTTGGCAGATCATTGATAAGGTTGAGATTGTTTGAATCTTCTTTTACATTTCTTATCAGGAGTTTTATCAGTCTGGTAGGAATATCAACAAAAGTAATATCAGAAATGAAGTTTTCAAGCACGCGCATTTGTTTGCCCGCATAATTTAAAAGATTTTGATGGTGTTGTGGATTTTTGTTTAGCCATTCCCGAACATCTACCATTGGTGCAGCCAATAAATTTACGCTGTCAAGGCTTTCGTAAAAAACTGGATGTATGCATCCGTCCAAAAGACAAAAAAGGTCAAAAGAGTCGTTCCTGGTGAGTAAAAATAAGGTGATCTCTTTTCCGAATTTTTGGTCCACCTGGTACATTTTTACCCTGCCGGAAAGTATTATATAAAAATTGTGAAACCACTTTTCCTGGTTTAAGACACAGGTGCCTTTAGGCCATTTTTCCTCATGAAACCTGGACAAGAATTCATTGTAGGACTCTTTATCCAAATTATTGAGCAGGTGGCAATTCTTCAATACCTCCACGTATTTGCTGGTATCTACAGGCTCCATTTTTATATTTTAAAAAAGGATGTTTAAAATTAAAGAGGAGGGAAACCGAGCCAATTAAATTTTGGTCTGGCTTTAATACTTCTATTTTTAACTTAGAACCATTTTAACATTAGGAGTGGTAGAGATGGTCTTTATAGACATAAATTATTGGTAAATTAAAGATAATCAAAATTTGAGCAATGTCATAAAATGAAATATTAAATTTTAATACCAACAAACATTTTATTTTACCTTAAAAATCAGCTATTTTTGCAAACTTGCTGAATATAGAAAATATGGGTGTTGAAACTTTTGGACTGGAAGAAAAGAAAAATGATAAAAAACTTTATGACTACCAACAGGTAGATATAGACAAGATATTTCAGGTCATAGATACCCATCCAAACCATTACAATTTATTGTACCAATTACCTACAGGTGGAGGTAAAACGGTGATTTTTTCTCAAATTGTAAGAGAATATATTCAGCGCACAAATAAAAAAGTGCTCATTCTAACTCATCGCATCGAACTTTGTAAACAAACATCCCGGATGCTTTCTGAATTTGGGGTCCTTAATAAGATCATTAATTCCAAGGTTAAGGAATTGCCGGATCAGGAAGATTATATGTGTTTTGTGGCTATGGTTGAAACTCTTAATAACCGGCTGCACGATGAGAAACTTGAAATTAAGGATATCGGCCTTGTAATTATTGATGAGGCTCATTACAACTCTTTCAGGAAATTATTTAAATTTTTTGAAAAATGCTTTATTCTTGGAGTAACCGCTACACCACTGAGTTCCAATATAAAACTCCCGATGAAGGACAATTACAGGGAGCTTATTGTGGGCGATTCTATTTTATCTTTAATTGGTAAAGGGTTTTTGGCAAAAGCAGTAGTCTATTCTTACGATGTGGGATTGCAATCCCTGAAAGTTGGGATCAATGGGGATTATACGGTGAAATCTTCAGAAGAATTGTATTCCAACCTGAGCATGCAGGAAAAGTTGCTCAATACTTATTTGGAGAGATCTCACGGGAAAAAAACCCTGATCTTTAACAATGGGATCAATACTTCGAAAGAAGTATATGAAACTTTCAGAAACGCCGGGTTTTCTATTCGCCATTTAGATAATACCACTAGCAAAGAGGATCGGAAACAAATCCTGAAATGGTTTAAACACACTCCTGATGCCATAGTTACCTCAGTGAGTATTCTAACTACCGGTTTTGACGAACCTTCCGTAGAAACTATTATTTTGAACCGCGCTACCAAATCCCTTACCTTGTACTTTCAAATGATTGGCCGTGGTTCCAGGGTACTTCCAAAGAAGGCTGAGTTTACGGTAATCGATCTGGGGAACAATGTCGTGCGTTTTGGAAATTGGAGCGCTGCGGTAGATTGGAGACAACTGTTTCGTTCTCCCGATTTCTATTTTGAAAACCTGCTGAGCGACGAAGAAATTGAAAGGGAATTTAAATATGTGATGCCGCCCGAACTGAGAACTCAATTTGCCAAAAGTGCAATAGTAGATTTTGATGTTGAGGCAGCCTATGATATCGTGATCAAAAAAGGTTTAAAATCTAAAACTGTTCTTGAATGGTCAATGGATCAGCACGTAAAAATGTGTTTTGAAAATAGTGAAGATGTTTTTGATGCCAGGTTATTGGCAAAGGAATTAAAGGATGATATAGGTTCAAGGGTTAGGCAATTCTCCTATTGCATTAGCAAAAGCACCAAAAATTACCGGGAATGGCTGGAAGAAGATTACTCCAGAAAATTGCGCCAGCAGATCAATCAGGAATTTTTGTTGAAGACTGGTTAGAATTGAGAAGTTAGTATTGAGATTTGAGAAGAGAAAATAGAGAATAGAAAAGAGAAGAAGTTTACAAAATTGTTCCCTGCGAAAATTTGCAGGAAATAAAAATGTTTAGGAACACTTTCAAAATTGAAAATCCAAATACCAAATAACTTCTAACCTCTAACTTCGTACTTCTTTACCACCCAACAGGAAATGTCATTCTGAACAATAGTGAAGAATCCCACGTATTCATTGGACGAATCATAAATGAACAGTGCAAACATTTCTACTACTTCTACCCGCGAATCCCAAATAAACAAATCCCGAATTAACGAATAACGAATTCACAAATCCCGAGCAAATATTTAATCGCCTTAGATTTTCAATTTGTGGGTTAAAAAATTATATTTGTTGAAAATCAATTAAATGGCTGGAAATTCCTTTGGAACACTATTTAAACTTACAACTTTTGGAGAATCGCATGGAACCGCAATAGGAGGCGTGATAGATGGATGCCCTGCGGGAGTCTCCCTGAATCTGGATAAAATTCAGGAAGAACTCGATAAGCGCAGGCCTGGACAATCGGCTATTGTAACTCAACGGAAGGAGCCGGATACGGTAGAATTCCTATCCGGAATATTTGAAGGAAAAACCACTGGTACTCCAATTGGCTTCGTGATCCGGAATGCCAATCAAAAATCAAACGATTATTCCCATATCAAAGATGCTTACAGGCCTTCCCATGCCGATTATACCTATGATGAAAAATATGGGGTTAGGGATTATCGCGGCGGCGGGCGGTCTTCCGCTCGCGAAACAGCTTCCAGGGTTGTGGGAGGTGCAATTGCAAAACAGCTGATTCCCGAAATTTCTTTTATCACCTATACGGCTTCGGTTGGGGATATAAGATTGGAGAAAGATTATAAAGACATCGATTTTAATTTAATTGAATCCAACCCGGTACGTTGCCCGGACTCTTCTTTGGCAGAAAAAATGGAAGCTTATATCCGTGAGATCCGCTCACAAGGAGATACTGTGGGTGGAACCGTGAAATGCGTGATTAAAAATATGCCCAAGGGATTGGGAGAACCGGTTTTCGATAAACTTCACGCCCAATTAGGCAAAGCCATGCTTTCAATAAATGCGGTTAAAGGATTTGAAATTGGAAGCGGATTTGAAGGTACTAAACTCAAAGGAAGTCAGCATAATGATTTGTTTAACACTGATGGTTCTACTGTCACAAATTTAAGCGGTGGCGTTCAGGGCGGAATTTCAAACGGAATGGACATTTACTTCAGTGTAGCTTTTAAACCGGTTGCAACTATAATGCAAAAACAGCAAACCATCAATTCAAAAGGCGAAGAGGTTGAAATTCAAGGAAAAGGAAGGCATGACCCTTGTGTGGTTCCCCGGGCCGTTCCTATTGTGGAAGCGATGGCAGCCTTGGTGATCGCCGATTTCTGGCTTCAGAATAAAATAGCGAAAATATAATTTCAAATTGCTGAAAAATATATAGAATGAAAAAATTAGCACTGCATTGGCAGATTTTAATAGGAATGGCAACCGGAGTGATCTTCGCACTTATCCTGACCAGATTTAATTGGGGTCCCGGATTTGTAAGTGACTGGATCAAACCATTTGGGAACATCTTTATCAATGCCCTTAAATTAATTGCAGTACCGCTAATTTTAGCATCCCTTATCAAAGGAATTTCCGATTTAAAGGATATTTCCAAACTCTCCAAAATGGGATTGCGCACAATTGTTACTTATATCATTACAACAGTAATTGCTGTTTCAATAGGCTTAACCCTGGTAAACCTTATTGAACCCGGAAAGGCAATTACCGAAGAAACCCGGTCTGATCTCATTACCAGTTATGAAAAAGATGCATCTTCCAAAATTGAGGATGCCCATCGTCAAAAAGATTCCGGTCCGCTACAAGCCCTTGAAGACATTGTGCCAAGCAATATTTTTGCGGCAGCCAGCGATAATGCCAGTATGTTACAGGTTATATTTTTCGCAATATTTTTTGGAATAGGTCTGATCCTCATTCCCGAGGCAACCGCTAAACCGGTAAAAGACTTTTTTGACGGCTTTAATGAAGTTATTTTAAAATTAATCGACCTTATCATGCTCGCCGCGCCTTTTGGAGTGTTTGCCTTACTGGCTTCATTGGTGGTGGAATCACCCAGCACCGATTTGTTCGCAGCCCTTGGAATGTATGCACTTACAGTAATTTTGGGCCTTCTCATAATGATAGGCTTTTACATTCTGATTGTTTGGATCTTCACAAAAAACACCCCTAAATTTTTTATTAACGGAATGGCTCCTGCTCAGCTTTTGGCTTTTTCAACCAGTTCCAGTGCGGCCACGCTGCCGGTAACTATGGAAAGGGTCGAGGAGCATCTGGGAGTACATAAGGAAGTCGCGAGTTTTGTGCTTCCCATTGGCGCCACCATCAATATGGATGGAACAAGTCTTTATCAGGCGGTAGCGGCCGTATTTATCGCGCAGGCCTTTGGAATGGATCTTTCAATGGGAGCGCAGCTAGGAATTATTGTCACTGCAACCCTTGCATCCATTGGCTCGGCAGCTGTTCCGGGAGCAGGAATGGTGATGTTGGTAATTGTCCTGGCACAAGCTGGAATTCCCGAAGCAGGATTGGCACTTATTTTTGCCATAGACCGGCCACTTGATATGTGCAGGACTACTGTAAATGTTACAGGGGACGCGGCAGTATCAATGATCATAGCAAAATCTGTAGATAAATTAGGTCCGCCAAATGTTAAAGATTGGGACGATAATTATCAGCCCGAAGCACAAAAATCTTAATCCAAAAACTTAGCTTTTAAATCTGGGGTTGGGATCATACAGGCATCTTTTTTTCCAAACCATTTATAACGGTTATTGGCGATCAAATTGTAAATGCCATCGCGAATCACCTCGGGAAAAATAGAAAAGTAGCTTAAATAGGAATATCCGCCGGAAAGTTCCTTTGAAATTTCCAGCGCTGCAGTAGATTTTTGATAATAGGCAACTCCCGGTTCAATCAAAACTATGGAGTCAATAACTTCAGGATCTATCCCCCGTTCAGAGGTAAGTTTTTTTCCAATTTCACTCTGTAAGGATGCAAAGCGAAACACGTCTTTTTTATCGTGCTCAATAATGAAATTTACCGCATTGTTGCACAAATTACAAACTCCGTCAAAAAGGATGATTTTTTTATTTTTTGGTAATTCCATAAGTTTATTTATAGGACTTTTCAATTTAAGGTTTTGGGTTATTAATTGAAATACCCTGTTTTACTTTATAAATCAAGTATTTCTATTTTTTCTTTTTCATAGCCTGCACCAATTCCAATTGATCCAAAGAAACATTGGTGGTAAACATTCCATAATTTACTATAGCCTTTCCCTTTTCAATAGTATCAATGGACCCAACGGCCCTACCATTTTCCATACGCACGCGGTCGCCAACATGTAAAGGATATTTTGGCTTATTGGCCTCATTTTTCTTTTCAATTTCTACTTTTTCTTTTTCTACCTTCTTTCGCTCCCGTATTACCTCTACTTTTTTTTCGGCTTCTTCAACGACTTTCTTCACTTTTGCTTTTTTGACCTTTATTTCCTTGGGTGATTCTTTTGGGCGTTTGGAATTTTCAATCTCGATAATTTTCATGAATTCCCCAATCAGATCTTTCTTTTTCTTAGTGCTGAAATATTTTTCGCTGAGATCGTTTATTTTATTACCAAGATAGATCAGCCGTTGGTTGCTGTCATATAATTCCTGATAACTTTCCAGTTTTTGCTGAATCCTGACATTAGTCTCTTCAAGTTTTTCCTTTTGCTCAGCCGTTTTCAGTTCTTTGGATTTTAATGAATCGGTTGTTTTCTGAAGTTTGCTGCGTTCCTTTTGAAGATCGGCAATGCTTTTGTCAAAACGGATTTTTCCGCGTTCTACCTTTTTCTTGGAGCGGTTGATCAGGCTGTATGGAATTCCGTTTTTTTGCGCCACTTCAAAAGTGAATGAACTACCGGCTTCCCCAAGTTGCAATTTGAAAAGAGGTTCCAGGGTTTTGGAATCGAACATCATATTGGCATTTGTCATATTGGGCAACTCATTGGCCAGCATTTTTAAATTGGCGTAATGAGTCGTCAGGATCCCGAACGATTCCCTTTCATAAAACACTTCCAAAAAGGTTTCTGCAAGCGCGCCTCCCAATTCCGGATCGCTCCCGGTGCCAAATTCATCGATTAAAAAGAGGGTTTTATCGTCACATTTCCGAAGGAAATAATTCATGTTCTTTAACCGGTAACTATAGGTGCTAAGGTGATTTTCAATAGATTGATTGTCGCCAATATCGGTTAGAATCCTATCGAATAAACACATTCTGCTGTATTCGTGAACAGGTATCAATACCCCGCTTTGCAACATTAATTGCAACAGTCCAACTGTTTTCAGGGTAATACTTTTTCCGCCCGCATTTGGTCCGGAAATAACAATGATCCTGTTGTCCTTGGACAATTCTATGCTCTGTGGAAAAGTTTTCTCCCCGTTTTTTTGATTGTTCCGGAGAAGCAGGGGGTGGTAGGCATCTATCAATGACAATTCCCTCTCTTTGGTAATCTTTGGTAAAAGACCTTTTATTTCCCTCGCATATTTTGCCTTTGCCGAAATCACATCTATATCGCTCAGCAATTCCTGGTATTCATTTAGCAATTCGCGATAAGGCCGGAGAAAATTGGTTAGTTCCTTTAAGATCCTGTTGACTTCCTCCATTTCCTCATATTGCAAATTGTTGAGTTCCCGGGTATGGTTTAAGGTAGCTTCCGGTTGAATGTAAACGATGCTCCCTGTTTTGGAACTCCCCAATATGCCGCCCTTTACCTTTTTGCGATACATGGCTTTTATCGCCAAAACCCTGATGTTTTCAACCACACTTTCCCGGATCTCATCTAAATAACCATACTCGTTATATTTTGAAAGGGCGCTGGCAAAACTGGAATTTATTTTTCCCTTAACCTGGTTCATTGCTCTTCGCGTATGGAGCAGAGTAGGAGAAGCATCATCTTTCACCTCCCCAAAACGATTTATTATTTCATCAATTTTTTCATTGATGGCCTTGGTATAGGTAATTGGCTCGGTGGTTTCGTATAAACTAGGATAAAGTTCGCTGAATTTATTAAAAAACCGGATCTGGGTATTTGAAGTTTCAGATAAACTTGAAATCTTTTTAAAACTCCCAACTTCCAAAATTGAATTTTCAATTCCCAGCATTTTTATTTCCTGGTGAATACTGTCAAATCCATGGTTGGGGATCCTGCTGTCCTGTTGATAGGACTTAAGGTATTCATCTGTTTGATGTAGTCCGAAAACGGTTTTTTTATAAGTGGTGTAAGGTACAATTTCAAGTGCCTTTTCTGTTCCCATCTGCGTGATGCAAAATTCGGAAATTTGCTGACAAACTTTCGGAAATTCTAAATCTAAAAGACTTTTGGATGCAATTTTTATCATAGTATTTTTTCCCTAATTTTGGGATTCTGCAAATTTACTTAAATATTTATGAAGGTTGACATTCATCCAGGCTGGAAAAAGGAATTAAATGCTGAATTTGAGAAACCTTATTTTCGGGATTTACAGGATTTTATTAAAGAAGAATATCTGCAAAACACTTGTTTTCCTGAAGGTACCGGTATCTTTGAAGCATTTAATCGTACACCATTTGACAATGTGAAAGTAGTTATTCTCGGCCAGGATCCTTATCACGGTTCCAGGCAGGCGCATGGATTGTGTTTTTCCGTAAATGAGGGTGTCGCCATCCCGCCATCCTTGAAAAATATTTATAAGGAAATAAAAAATGACCTGGGAAACCCGGTTCCTGTAACGGGAAATCTTGAACATTGGGCAGATCAAGGTGTTCTTTTACTGAATGCAGTGCTGACAGTTCGCGCTAAAGAAGCCGGCTCTCATAAAAAGAAAGGCTGGGAAACTTTTACTGATAGCGTTATAAAACTGATTTCAGAAAAAAAAGAAAACGTGGTTTTTTTACTTTGGGGTGATTATGCCAAAAAGAAAGGAGCCAAAATTGACTCCTCAAAACATCTTGTTTTAACCAGCGGGCATCCTTCTCCATTAAGTGCAAACAGGGGGTATTGGTTTGGAAATAAACATTTCAGCAAAACCAATGATTATTTAATAAAGCATGGAAAGGAACCAATAAACTGGTAGTTAGAAGCGATAACCAAGATTTGCATTGAGTTGTCCAACGATGGTAGGTGAATCTGAACTGAATAAATTCCTTCCTATTCCTGCACTTAGATCAAAAACAAAACCTTGTTTTGCCACAAATTTTCCACCTAAGCCAAAACCTAAGGCGAAATCCGTATAATTTGTTGCATCACTTCTATAATAGCTCGTTCCATTTCCATCATATACATAATAATCATTATCATATTCCCCGGAAGAGATCATAGCCAGCCCGTTTACATAAAAACCCCAGGCGCTGCGCTCTCCAAAAAAATATTTGTATTTCCCTGTCAATGAATAATCTTTGGAATAAGCATCACCCAGATCTTCATTGTTCCGGTCCAGGGCCAGAATAAAGGCTTCAACTGCCCAACTGGAGTTTGGGGTTAAAATACGTTCATAAGCAAGGTCCAGCGCACCAAAAACAACAAGGTTCAATGCTCCAATGCTCAGTTCATTTTTGGCAGTATCGCGTCTATAAATAGTTTCATTTTCGGTTACAGGTTCCTGGGAAAAGGAACTAGGGCCTAGCAGTAAAAATAAAACAGGAATCAGGTTTTTCATAAAAAAGACCCATAATAGGTGGGATTGGTTAGATTATTTCTTCCTCTAAATTAGATATTATTTTGTAACTGGGCATTTTTTTTGAAATTAATTTTAAATCCTTTAGATAGCCCTGCACTTCTTCAAGATCTTCTTCAGGAAGTTGGAATTGACTCCAGGAAGTAACATTCATCCATTCCCTGATATCCTCCAATTTTTGATCATAACGCAAAGCCAGGGTTTCTTCAATTTTTGGGATTTCTCTAAAACTGGCGGTCTTTACATTAATTACATCGAGCATTTTTTTTATATCGTGGACATTGTTTTCCAGGAACACATCCCTTATGGCAATCACAAAACAGGGCCAGGGGGTAGGACAGGTGCCTAAACTTCTAAAAACACCAGAGTCTACCCAGGGTTTTGTGGTAAAATGCTCCCACATAAAATATTGGGCCTTATCTGCGGTCAAAGCCTTTACCGCTCCATCCAGGTTGCCTACAATTTCAAATTGAAGTTTGGACAGGTCCCAGCCATTATTTTTAGCATTCACATAAGACATTAAATGGGATCCGGAACCCATTCTGCTGATGGCAGCCTTGGTGTGCTGAAGCTCTGCCAGGGTGTTAAATTTAGAATTCTGAGCCACATGAATTCCCCAGATCAATGGAGAATCCACATAAGTTTGAACGATTTTGGAATGATTCCCATCAATAATATCTTTGACAATTCCTTCGGTTAAAATTATGGCAACATCAAGCTCGCCATTGCGCAAAGCGGTTGTCATCTCCCCGGTACCTCCGTAATAATCATGCCATTCCACCTTGATTTTTTCATACTCAAAATCCCCTTCTTCTATGCATAAATGCCAGGGGAGGTTAAAATGTTCGGGAACGCCGCCAACTCGTATTGTTTTCATATTCAATGTTTTTCCTTCAAATAAGAATATATTTCATATTGAGACCGAATAGCTTTCTCATTTGGCCCTGTTTTTACATATTCATTGGTTTCGGCATCGTCCAGAATTCGCGCCTTCACATTGTCGTTCAATTGCAATTCCAGAATATCTTTAAACTCGGCAGCAATTTCCTTGTCGTAAATTGGGGCGATCACCTCGATCCTGTTGTCCAGATTTCTTGTCATCCAATCGGCGCTTCCAAAGAAGATCTTTGGTGCCCCGTCGTTTTCAAATAGGTATATTCTTCCATGTTCCAGAAACTGATCAATTATACTGGTGATATGAATATTTTCGCTCATTCCCGGTATGCCGGGAATAAGACAGGTAAATCCGCGTATTAAAAGCCTGATCTTAACCCCGGCATTACTGGCCTTATAGAGCAATTCTATCATTTCAGGATCTTCCAGGCTGTTCATTTTAGCAGTGATAGCAGCTTTTTTTCCTGCAAGGGCATTTTCAATTTCATTCATTATCAACGAAGTGAAATTTTTTCGGGTGGAAAACGGTGAGATAAAAAGATGTTCCTCTCTGGGAACGATTATTTTTCCTTCCAGAACGTTAAAAATCCTGGAAATTTCTTTTGTGAGTCGTTTATCGGCAGTAAAAATAGCGTGGTCGCAATATATTTTTGAGGTTTTACTGTTGAAATTCCCCGTTCCTATATATGCATAGTTCACCATTTTCTCATTTTCCCTGCGCACGACCAGCAAAATCTTGGAATGCACCTTTATTTTTGGAAAGCTAAAAATAACTTTGGCTCCTTTTTCTTTAAATTTTCGTCCCCATTCAAGGTTGTTTTCCTCGTCGAACCTGGCCTTTGCCTCTACAAAAACCGTGACTCTTTTTCCCTTTTCCAGGGCTTTTAAGAGAATGGAGGTGAGTTTGGATTCATCGGCCACACGGTAAAGCGAAATTTTGATTTCTTCTACATCAGGGTCATTGGCAGCCTGTTCCAGAAAAATTTCAACATAACTAAAAGACATATAGGGAAAATGTACCGATTGATCTTTTTTAGCGATCACGGAAAAATAATCCTTCGCATTTTCCAAAAGCTTGTGCTTTACCGACGGAAATTTTTCAAAGTGTAATTCCGGGTTATTTGTGGGGTCGGGAAAGGAAAAGAAGTCGCTGAAATTGTGATATTCTCCTCCCGGCATCATATCAATTTCACCCAATTTGAAGAGTTTTCTAAGTTTTTTCTGAGTAACCTCAGGCATTGCCGCATCGTACAACAAACGAGTGGCCTGCCCATCAGTGCGTTGTGCCAGGGATTCGTAAATTTTCTCTGCCAGCACTCCGTCAAATTCGTCATCTATATACAATTCGGCATCTCTGGATAATTTTATTTCGTATACTCCCGTAATGATTTCATCTGGAAATAAAGAAGGGATCTCATTTCTAATAATATCGTCCAGGTACGTAATTACGTGATTATTAAATAGCACATATCTTCCGCATTTATCGGTTGGAATATTGATCAGGCCAAGATGTTCATTATTTTTAAAGGTGATCGCAAAATAAAGAACATTGTTTTCCAGGAATTGTTCAGGATCCTCAGATAGATCTATTTTTAAGGTTTGTAAGTGAGGCGCTATCTTATTTTTAAAATACTCCCTGGCATATTCTTTTTGCACCTTATTAAAATGTCCGGAATCTATTAAACTGATCCCATTTTTAGCTAACTCGGGAATAATTTGTGTACGATATATTTCTCCAAATTTTTGTTGCTGAAGTTTGACTTCTTCGAGGATTAGCTTTGTAGTTTTATTTGGACGCAGAGCCAATTTTTTCCGGATGCTTTTTTTTAATTTTTTGATCTGCCGAAGCTGTGAAACCCGCACCCTGAAATATTCGTCAAGATTGGACGAAAAAATTGCAAGAAATTTTATGCGTTCGTAAAGCTGGTTTTCTTGGTCTGTGGCTTCTTGCAAAACCCGTTCATTAAAACTCAACCAATTCAGGTCACGGTGTTTTAAACGGGTTTCAGTAGGTAATAACATAGTATTTAAATTTCTCCAAAAATACAAAGATAGAAGGGGTAAGAAATTTAATGTTCTGTTAAATAAGTTTAGTTTACAATTCTCTCCAAAGCAACTTTTATTAGATTATCTATGGTTTCTGAAGAATTTTTGCTGAATTGGCCATTTACCCTGTTGGCGACAATAGCATTTAATGAAACAGCCCGATGGCCCATTAATTTGGAAAGCCCGTAAATTGTCGAAGTCTCCATCTCCAGATTGGTTATTTTTTTATTCAAATAGGAAAAATCGGCCATATTATCATTTAGTTCCGGATCCTGCACAGCCAAACGCAGTATACGGCCCTGAGGACCATAAAAGCCACAATTGGAAACCGTATTCCCACGGTAAAAACCATCTGTGAATTTTGAAGCTAAATCAGCGTCACAGGGAACAACATAAGGAATTCCCATATCAGCAGGCCAATTTAACTGATCTACAAGAGCTTCCGAAAACTCAAGGTCCAGAACAGATTTGCAGTCATAAAAACGCAACGTCCCGTCAAAACCGATTCCGGTTTCAGAAACAACAAAGGAATCCACGGGGATTTCAGCCTGAATAGAACCGGAAGTTCCTATCCTGATGATATCCAGGGAGGTCAATTCTTTTTTTATTATTTTGGTTTTAAAATCGATATTTACAAGGGCATCCAACTCGTTCAAAACGATATCTATATTGTCGGTCCCAATTCCTGTAGATACCACGCTTATGCGCTTTCCTTTATAAATCCCGGTTTGGGTGTGAAATTCCCTTTTTTGAATGCGGAATTCTATCTTTTCAAAATATTTGGTCACTGCAGCTACACGATCCTGATCTCCAACAACAATAACGGTTTGCGCTAAATGTTCCGGCAGTAATTTTAAGTGATAAATACTACCGTCTTTATTCTGAATAAATTCTGAAGCTTCTAAACTCATATTATAATTTTAATATTTTATGGGATTCGGAATCGTATAAAAAATCATACATCTTCACTCCTCCTAAATATTCGTCATTTTTTAAAACCCGATAAAAATTTCTGGAAGCGTTGAGGGCTTCGTTACCTTCCTGGGTCAATTCAATTTTATGTTCCTTAACCTCATAAAATAACTGAAGTTTGTTTATGACCCGTTGGATCTGTATATCAATATATCCATAGTAGCCCTGGTATTCAAGGGAATATCCCAATAATTGATTCAAACTGGAAATATTGTGGGTTTTTATTAGCTTTAAAATATTTTTTTCCAATGTATTTAATCCGGTAATCGCGTTTGGGAAACGTTCGATATGAGCCCTGATGGAACTCGATAAATATTCAAAATTGGTCTCGATCTTTATCAGGTTTTTAAGCTTCTGAGGATTTTCCCCATTGTAAAGTTGCCACATCAAATTTGCCATTTCCAGATCTTCCTGATTGAGATGAATTCTTTGCTCATAATGTTTTTGCAGGATTTTAAGAGGAAGCTGGGAGAGCGGTATAGATTCCTTTTCGCCTTTAACTTTTTTACTGCAAACAAGGTAAATGGGAGCATCAATATTATTTTCCATCAAATGGCTGATGGCTGCCAACATATTTATGTGAGAAAACAGATCAAATTCAAACCACAGGATCACTTCTTCGTAAGTTTCAAGATCGCCCAGTTTTTCAAGTTCACTCAGGAATTGTTCCTGGTAATCCCTGGCTGAAACTTGGTAATTTTCACTCAAAAAATGAGTTCGCAGAGCGATAAATTCCGGGGTTCCCAATTGAAAAGTTGTCGGGCCTTCACAAAGCATTTCGCGCCACACTACAATTTTCCCTTCCAGATTGAGTGCTAAAACGTTTTCGGATAAGTTGTCCGCAATGGTAATATGCAATTGTTTTGCCATAAAAATATTTTTAATAGATCAGCCTCCCACACGTTTTACCCGGTAACCTTCATCTTTTAGAAGCTGTATTAATTTTTCCCTAAAATCTCCCTGGATAATTATTTCCCCGTCTTTTACAGATCCGCCAACCCCGCATTTCTTTTTGAGTTGTTTGCCAAGTTCGATCAAATCTTCGGTTTTGCCCTGAAAACCTTTTATTACGGTCACTGTTTTTCCACCACGGCCTTTGTTGCTGAAATGAGCTTCCAAAAGCTGATTTTTATTGGAAGGCGTTTCGTCTTCAGTTTCCTTATTATGCTCTCCGGCGTCAAAATCGCTGCTGGTAGAAAAAACCATGCCGCCAAGATCTTCCAATCCCAACTTTTTTTTGGACATAATTTATTGTTTTATTAGTCCAATCTCCACAAGGCGCTGATGCAGGAATTTGCCGGCAGTAATGTCTTCGTATTGTTTTGGGTGGTCTTCATCCATACACTCTTCAAGGCAATCAAGCGGCATTTCACTGCGTGGATGCATAAAAAAGGGAATTGAATAGCGTGGTTTGTCCCATTCTTCCCGTGGCGGATTTATTACCTTGTGTATGGTAGATCGTAATTTATTGTTGGTTAGCCGCTCCAGCATATCTCCTACATTAATAACCAGTTCGTCTGCTTTTGGGATCGCATCTATCCAGATACCGTCTTTTCTCAATACCTGAAGGCCACCGCTGGAAGCCCCCATTAATAAAGTGATTAAATTGATATCTCCATGGGCTCCGGCCCGTTCGGCACCTTTTGGTTCTTCAGTGATAGGGGGATAATGGATTGGTCTTAAAATACTGTTGCCATTGCTTGCCCAGTGATCAAAATAATGTTCGTCCAACCCGATATGTAGCGCTAGGGCCCGTAAAACGTATATTCCCGTTTTTTCGCACATGCGATAGGCCTCCATTCCTGTATGATAAAAGTCTTTTAATTCTTCAACTTTTATGTTTTTAGGATATTCTTCGGTTAAATTGGCATCGGCGGAAGGTTCCTGACCAAAATGCCAGAACTCCTTTAAATCCCCTTCCTTTTTTCCTTTGGCGTGTTCCTTTCCAAAGGAAACATAACCTCTTTGCCCACCCAATCCTTCAATTTCATATTTTCGTTTCACTTCATACGGAAGGGCAAAAAAAGCTTTCACCTCCTTGTAAAGTTCCTCTGAAAGATCCTCACTTAAAAAATGATTTTTTAAGGATACAAAACCTATCTCTTCAAAGGCTTTTCCAATTTCATTTACAAATTTTTGCTTGCGCTTGGGGTTATCCGAAAGGAAATCGGCCAAATCTACTCCAGGGATATTAGTATTAGCCATTTAAGGTGTTTTTTTCTTAGTTAACACACAAAGTTAAATAAAATAACCGGAGTTTATATTTTTCTTTGTGTTTATCAAGTTAGACTTAAAATTAATTACTTTTGAAGGACAATCACCATCTCATGAAACCAGAAACAAAGTTTATTTCTTCCATATTATACAACCAAGGAAACCTATCAGATCCAACCCTACTTCAGCTCTATCGGGCAATGCTGAAGCCCAGGCTGATAGAAGATAAGATGCTGATATTACTGCGCCAGGGAAAAATCTCTAAATGGTTCAGCGGGATTGGGCAGGAAGCTATTGCCGTTGGGGTTACGAGCGCTTTGGAAAAAGACGAATATATCCTGCCAATGCACCGAAACCTGGGGGTTTTCACCGCAAGGGAAATTCCTTTATACCGATTGTTTTCTCAATGGCAGGGAAAGGCCAACGGATTTAGTAAAGGTCGTGAACGCAGTTTTCATTTTGGGACCCAGGAATTTAAGATAGTAGGAATGATATCGCATTTAGGCCCTCAATTGGGCGTTGCTGATGGGATCGCGCTTGCCCATAAACTTAAGAAAGAACAAAAACTCACCGCGGTATTTACAGGGGAAGGAGGTACCAGCGAAGGAGATTTTCACGAAGCACTGAACATAGCGTCTGTATGGGACCTGCCGGTGCTTTTTTGTATTGAAAATAACGGCTACGGACTTTCAACTCCCACCAATGAGCAATATCGATGCAAAAATTTAATAGACCGTGGAATTGGTTACGGAATGGAATCCCATCAAATTGATGGAAATAATATACTAGAGGTGTTTTCCAAAGTTTCGGAAATAGCAGAAAGCGTTCGTAAAGATCCTCGTCCCGTTTTACTTGAGTTTCTCACTTTCAGGATGCGCGGTCACGAGGAGGCCAGCGGAACAAAATATGTGCCGGAAGAATTGATGGCTGAATGGGCCCAAAAAGATCCAATCTTGAATTTTAAAAATTTCCTGACCGAGGAAGGAATTTTGTCGGATGAAATAGAGGAACAATTTCACAATGAAATTAAGGCTGAGATCAATGAAAACCTTCAGCTTGCTTTTGATGAGGACGATATAGTTTCTTCTGAAACTGATGAGTTAAATGATGTATATCAAAAATCGGAATATCAGCATTTTGAAGAAAGTAAAGAATCTGAAACCATCCGTTTCATCGATGCGATCTCACAAGCTTTAAGGCAGTCCATGCAGCGTCACGAAGATCTAATTCTTATGGGGCAGGATATTGCAGAATATGGGGGAGCTTTTAAAATAACAGAAGGATTTTTAGAGGAATTTGGGAAAGACCGGGTGCGCAATACCCCTATTTGCGAATCGGGAATAATAGGTACCGCTATGGGTCTTTCAATTAAAGGAATGAAAGCGATCGTGGAAATGCAGTTTGGCGATTTTGCTACTTCGGGATTCAATCCAATTGTAAACTATCTCGCCAAGGTCAACTATCGCTGGAATCAACCGGCCGATGTTGTAATTAGGATGCCCTGCGGGGCAGGAGTGGGGGCCGGACCGTTTCACAGCCAGACCAACGAGGCCTGGTTCACAAAAACCCCGGGGTTAAAAGTGGTTTATCCCGCTTTTCCTTATGATGCCAAAGGCTTGATGAATACAGCCATAAACGATCCAAATCCGGTATTGTTTTTTGAACATAAAGCCCTTTACAGGAGCATTCGTCAGGAAGTACCCACAAATTATTACACAATTCCTTTTGGGAAAGCAGCATTTTTAAAGGAAGGAACAGATGTGAGCATCATTACTTACGGTGCGGGGGTTCACTGGGCATTGGAAGCATTGCTGGAGTTTCCGGACCTGGGAGTCGACCTGCTCGATTTAAGAACCTTGCAGCCACTGGATAAGGAAAGTATTTTCAATTCGGTGAAGAAAACCGGAAGGGTTTTGATAATTACCGAAGATTCGGTTTTTGGGAGTGTGGGATCGGATATTTCAGCACTTATTGTTGAAAATTGCTTCGAGCATTTGGATGCCCCGGTGATGCGACTTGGAAGTATGGAAACCCCAATTCCATTTGCCGCAAATTTGGAACAGCAATATCTGTCTAAGAACCGCCTTAGCAAAAAGTTAAACGAATTAATAGCATATTAGCAAAACTTTATGAGCTGAATAGCTTAATTAAGAATCCTTAACAGGTATTTTGTTAAATTATTAATAATCTTTTGTATGTAAATGGGAGGTAGAGTAATTTCGTTTTATCTAACCAACAAATTACTAATTATGATACGACTTATTGTTATTTTTCTGATCATTGCCTTGGTTGCTGCCGTCTTTGGATTTGGTGGTATTGCTGAAGGTTCTGCCGACATTGCAAAAATAATATTTTACATTTTTATTGTATTACTTGTTATTTCCCTAATAAGCCGCCTATTCAGACGCTAAATTTTTTTAAAGGAAAAATTATATTTAAGGCATCAATTTTGCAAATATGATTTTTCGAACATTAAACAAAAACCCTATAGAATGAAAAAACTGATATTTATTTTTGCTGCTACTCTTTTAATAGCATCCTGTGGCCCCAGTAAGGTGGCTATAGAAGCCCGAAAAACCTTTAAAGGTGATTGGGTCCTTAACAATGTAACCTACCCAAATAATACGGGAACCTTTAATGTTACTTTATTTAACGATGCTTCCGCCGGATGTTTTAAAGGCAGCACCTGGAGTTTTGTTTCCAATAACAACACTGGGACTTATACTCCACAGGGAATTGATTGTACAGCCGGTGAAAGGTATTTTGTGTGGTCAATAGATGAAGGAAATACCACTGCAGGTATGTACGATTTCTTGTTGAAACCAACTGACAGCAAACACAAATCCACCACTGGAAACCAGGGGTTCAGGCTTAATTTGATTTCTTTAACCGATTCGGCAATGACCTGGGAACAAACTGTTATATTGGAAGGTAAACCTTTTGTGATAAGAATGGATTTCACTAAAATTTAAAAACAATCAATTATGAAAATAGGAATGAACAAAGTTTTAACTTTATTATTTGCAGCCACATTGTTATTTGGTTGTGAAGCTACCAAAAACGCCAACAAAACACAAAAAGGAGCTGTTATTGGTGCCACAAGTGGGGCAGTAATAGGTGGTATTATAGGAAATAACACCAAAGGAGGAAATACAGCTTTAGGCGCCATTATTGGCGGGGTTGTAGGTGGTGCTGCCGGAGGTTATATTGGTAGCCGAATGGATGAACAAGCCAAAAAAATTGAGCAAGAAATCCCGGGAGCGGAAGTTGAACGTGTGGGAGAAGGGATAAATGTAACTTTTGACGAATCGAGTGGAGTGTATTTTGATACAGAAAAATACAATATCAACGCTAAGTCTCAAGAAACGCTTAACAAATTGGCCGGTATTTTCAAAGAATATCCAAAATCCGATATTTTGGTGGAAGGACATACCGATGATACCGGATCTGATAGTTATAACCTGACATTATCTAAAAATCGTGCCCAGGCGGTATCCAGTTATTTAGTAAATAACGGAGTTTCAAGTGGCCGGTTTGATACCAAATGGTACGGGGAATCACAACCTAAATACGACAATACCACAGCAGATGGAAGGGCTAAAAACCGTAGGGTCGAGTTAGCTATTGTCGCCAGTGATGAATTAAAAGAAGAAGCTAAAAACGCGACTGGGGAAAATTAAAATTTTCTTTTAGAGTTTCGAATAAAAATCCCGGGATTTTCCCGGGATTTTTTTATTTTAAGTATCTTCAACTTGTGAAAAAGGCAGATATAGTAATTGTAGGTGGTGGATTGGCAGGTTTAACAGCTGCAATACATCTCGCTGCCAATGGATTACAAATCCGGTTGTTCGAAAAGGAGACTTATCCCCATCACAAAGTTTGTGGAGAGTACCTATCCCGGGAAATCCTTCCATATCTCCAAACATTAAACATTCCTCTTTCCCAATTGAATCCGGTTGAAATAAACAAGTTGGTTTACAGCACACCTCAGGGAAATACAATTAATACGGATCTGCCTCTGGGCGGACTTGGTATCAGCCGTTATGCACTGGACAATTTTTTATTTCTGAAAGCAAAGGAAATGGGGGTTGAAATTGTGAACGAATCAGTAGTTTCTGCTGATTTTCACAAGGATAAATTTTTAATTAAAACGCTCCAGGGAAGCGAAATCACTGCCGATCTTGTTATAGGTGCCTTTGGAAAACGTTCCCTTTTGGACAAGAAGTTAAACAGGGATTTTATAGACAAGAAATCTGGTTGGCTGGCGGTTAAATCCCATTATCAATTTGACGGATATTCAAATAATACTGTTTCGCTGCATAATTTTAAAGGTGGATATTGCGGATTGTCCAAAACCGAAACAGGAGCGGTAAATGTTTGTTACCTGGCTACTTACAAAAGTTTTAAAAACCATAAAAATTCCGAAGATTATAAAAACGGGGTGCTTCGTAAAAATCCGCACCTGAACTCATTTTTTGAACAAGCCACCCCACTTTTTGAGAAGGAACTGACCATCGCCCAGGTTTCATTCGATAAAAAATCCCTTGTGGAAAATCATATTTTAATGTTGGGCGATGCCGCGGGATTGATACATCCGCTTTGCGGAAATGGAATGGCAATGGCTATTCACAGTGCAAAACTGGCTTCGGAAAGTATTTTACCGCATTATAAACCTACAGGGTTCCAGAGAAATAAAATAGAAGAAAGTTATATTGGACAATGGAATTTTCATTTTAAATCCCGTTTAAAAACCGGCCGTATCTTACAAAAGATACTTTTAAATCCCGGATTGGCTGAAATTTCCCAGACGTTGATCAAAGCATTTCCGGCAGTATTGCCAAAAATAATAACCAAGACCCATGGAAGGCCCATATAATAAATTTCAGCAAAAGATATTTTGATAAAAGAACTGCAAATTACCGTTATTTAAAGAATTGACTATTGGCCAAAATAATTTTAGTTTGATGCAAAAAGTAGACACGACAAAAAGAACGGACGAGGCCGAGATCATGGACGATTTTGAGTTACAAGGGCCCGATTTGGAAAAAACCCTGGGAGACCTGGATAACATTAACAAATGGCTTGGTGGCAATAAAATCACGATTCAGGGAATAAAAAAGTTATTGAAGGGTCTACCCAAGACCAATATTATTCAAATAGCCGATATCGGCTGTGGAAATGGTGCGATCCTGAGGGAAATCGCGAAATGGGGCAGGTCAAAAAATTACAAGTTTCAGCTTACCGGGATCGATGCGAATCCACATACCATTGAAATTGCCGAAAAATTATCTGCTTACTATCCGGAGATTCAATATTCAACACTAAATATTTTTAACGATGATTATAAAAGCCGGGAGTTTAATATCATATTGTGTACCTTAACCCTGCATCATTTTAAAAATCAGGAAATAATCAGCATTTTAAATAATTTCTATAAACAGGCGAAAACAGGGATCGTGATCAATGACCTTCATCGAAGTAGGATGGCTTATTTCCTTTTTCAGGCTTTCTGCCGTGTTTTTATAAATAACGAAATTGCAAGAAAAGATGGCCTGACCTCCATTTTACGCGGGTTCAAAAAGAAGGATCTGCAAAGGCTTGCATCCAATATCCCCGCGGGCTACCAGGAGATTCGCTGGAAGTGGGCGTTCAGGTACCAGTGGATAATAAAAAAACAACATTGATTATGAGTGTAAAGATTGTAAAGGTTGAAAAGGAATTGCCTGAATATTCCAGGGAAACCGCAGATATTTTACCGCTTGTTGAAGATTGGCTGGAGGAAAAGGATGAACGGTTTCGAAGAAAAATCAAAAAGATCTTTGAAGGGGCCGGAGTGGATAAACGTTATTCCATTATGTCCCCGGAAGAAGTATTCTCGGCCACTTCCTTTGAAGATAAAAACGACATATATGTGCGGGAAGTAAAAAAGCTCGGTAAAAACGTGCTTCAAAAAGCATTAAAGAACTCCAATTGGGATCCTAAATCCCTGGATTATATAATCACCGTTAGTTGCACCGGGATAATGATCCCTTCACTGGATGCCTATTTGATAAACGAATTGGAATTAAATCAGAATATCACTCGCTTACCTGTAACGGAAATGGGTTGTGCCGCGGGAATTTCGGGGATGATCTACGCTTTTAATTTTCTCAAGGCAAATCCCGGGAAGAGGGCCGCAATTGTCGCCGTGGAAAGTCCTACGGCCACTTTTCAGCTCGGGGATTTCAGTATGGCCAATATGGTAAGCGCGGCCATTTTTGGTGATGGAGCGGCCTGCGTATTGCTTTCTTCGGAAGAAAATGCTTCCGGCCCGAAAATAATCGCCGAGGAAATGTATCATTTTTTTAATGCTACCCATTTGATGGGATTTCATTTGACCAATCACGGATTGCAAATGATCCTTGATGAAAGCGTTCCGGAAACCATTGCAGAACATTTCCCGAATATCGTTCATCCGTTTTTGGAAAAAAACAACAGCGATATCGGAAAAGTGCAACACCTGATCTTTCATCCCGGAGGAAAAAAAATAGTGCAAACGGTTTCAACTCTTTTTGGTAACTTGGGAAAGAATATTGACGATACCCGGGAAGTGCTCCGTTTATATGGGAATATGAGCAGCGTCACCGTTTTGTACGTCCTGGAGCGATTTTTAAACAAAGACATTCCGGAAGGCGATCAGGGATTGATGCTAAGCTTTGGTCCTGGGTTTTCGGCACAACGAATTTTAATACAATGGTAGGAGAATTTAAAGACCTTAATTATTGGGCCCTGATTTTGGGCGGTAGTACCGGCCTGGGTTTGGCCACTGCGCGAAAACTGGCAAAACACGGAATGAACATTATTATCGTTCATCGTGACCGCAGGGAAGATATTCCGGGTATTGAAGAAGCTTTTGAGGAAATCAGGGAATCTAATGTGCGATTGGAAAGCTTCAACGTGGATGCCATTCAAAAGGAAAAAAGAGAGGATCTGATAAGGGAGATTACTCAAATATTAGGTGTTACCGGCAAAATACGGACGCTGGTACACAGCATCGCCAAAGGAAATTTAAAATCTATGACCGGGGATGGGGCAATCCTGGAAAATATCGATTTTCAACTCACCATTGATGCCATGGCCCTAAGTTTATACGACTGGACCCAGGCTGTTTTCAAAGCACACCTGTTTACCAAAGACGCGAGAATAGTTTCATTTACCAGTGAGGGCAACAAAAAAGCATGGAAAAATTATGCAGCCGTTTCTGCGGCCAAAGTGGTCCTTGAAGCCCTTACCAGGTCTATGGCCCTGGAATTTGCGCCTTATGGCATCCGTGCCAATTGTATCCAGGCCGGGGTGACAGTGACCAGATCTTTTCAAATGATCCCGGATAATGAAACTTTGCGGATCCACGCTTTAAAACACAGCCCGTTTAAACGGCTTACCGTTCCAAATGATGTGGCCAACGTGGTATATTTACTTAGTAAAGACGAGGCGAGTTGGATCACGGGAACCATTATTCCCGTGAATGGCGGGGAACATTTAAAATAATTCAACAATAAAATTTCATAACGCCCTTGAATTTTAATTCGATTATCTCCCAATTGCCATATTCCCAACCTTTTTTGTTTGTAGATGAACTCCTGCAAATTGACGAAAACGGGGCAACAGGCACTTATAGCTTTCACAAAGATTCCTTTTTCTATAAAGGACATTTTAAAGATTATCCGGTAACTCCCGGGGTGATCCTTACAGAATGTATGGCGCAAATAGGATTGGTTTGCCTTGGAATATTCCTGAATCCTGCTGAAGAAAATAAAAAAACGAAAATAGGTTTGAGTTCTACTGAAATGGATTTCTATAAACCCGTATTTCCAGGGGAAACGGTGAAGGTGATTTCAACTAAAATTTATTTCAGGTTCAATAAACTAAAATGTAAAGTTGAAATGTTTGATGTTCAAGAAAATTTGATTTGTAGGGGAACTATTGCCGGGATGCTAAAAACCGAATTATAAAACAATGGACCAGATGAAGAAGAGGGTGGTGATTACCGGACTTGGCGTTGCTGCTCCAAACGCGGTTGGTTTGAAGAATTTTGAAACCGCGATCAAGGAAGGAAAAAGCGGGATCAGGTTTCATCAGGAACTGGAAGACCTCAAATTTGGTTGCCAAATAGGAGGGAAGCCCGAAATATCACAGGAAAAATTAGCGGAATATTTTACGCCTTTGCAATTGCGCGGATTAAACAGCAGCGGGATTATTTATGGGGTAATTTCAGGGACCGATGCCTGGAAAGATGCCGGATTAACCATTAATCCCGATGATGCCCCGGATTGGGACACGGGAATTGTTTTTGGTACCGGGATTTTGGGAGTGGACAAATTCAGGGAAGCCATCCATTTAATTGATGCCGGAAATACCAGGCGTTTGGGCAGTACCAGTGTGATCCAGACCATGGCCAGTGGGATAAGCGCTTATTTAGGCGGTATCCTTGGTTGTGGAAACCAGGTGACTACCAATTCTTCGGCCTGTACCACCGGTACAGAAGCGCTTTTAATGGGTTTTGAACGAATCCAATCCGGGAAAGCAAAACGCATGTTGGTGGGAAGTTGTAGTGATCACGGACCATATATTTGGGGCGGATTTGACGCGATGCGGATCTTGCCCGCAAACTATAACCGGGACCCCGAAAAGGCATCCAGGCCAATGAGTGCCTCGGCAGCCGGGTTTGTTCCCGGAAGTGGGGCAGGGGCATTGGTGCTGGAAGAATTGGAATCGGCAAAAGCGAGGGGCGCCTCGATTTATGCAGAAGTTTTGGGAGGCGAGGTGAACAGCGGGGGCCAACGCGGCGGCGGAAGCATGACAGCGGCCAACAGCGATGCGGTAATTCGTTGTATTGAAGGTGCGATCCTAAATTCAGGAATATCGGCAAAGGAAATCGATGTGATAAATGGCCACTTAACGGCGACAAACAGGGATGGAGCAGAAATCGAGAATTGGGTTTCAGCACTGAATTTAAAGAACGGAAATTTCCCTTATATCAATTCTTTAAAAGGGATGACCGGACATTGTTTAAGTGCTTCCGGCAGTATAGAATGTGTGGCCAGTGTGCTTCAACTTAAAAAAGGATTTATATTCGGGAATGTCAACTGTGAAGATATTCATCCTGAAATCGCGAAATTGATCGCTCCTGAAAAAATTCCGCTAAAAACCATTGAAAAACCTTTCGAAATTATCGCGAAAGCAAGTTTTGGGTTTGGAGATGTGAATGCGGTGGTTGTGTTTAAACGAGTGATGGAGTGATGGAGTGAAGGAGTGACGCAGTGATGAAGTGAAGGAGTGATGAAGTGATGAAGTGAAGAAGTGACGCAGACGAAAGAATATAGATAAGAGATAAAAGACCATTAACTTGATACATCAATTGTTATATAATTTTATATGTGAGTATATTGCCGTCAATTTAATATCTCAGTTTAAAATGAAATTTTATCTTGGAATTTAGTAACTTTTTAAAAAATGCAACGGCATCACAAGGTCACTTCGTCACAAGGTTACTTCGTCACTTAAAAAAACAAAAATATGTCAGATAAAGAACTACTTGAAAAATTAAAAAATATTGTAACTCCATATGTTCAGGATAAAGAAGGCTTGGAAAATTTTGATGAGAATACCGACTTTTTAAATGATTTAAGGATCAATTCGGCCAATTTGGTGGATGTGGTGCTGGATGTGGAAGATGAATTCAACATAGAAATTGACAACGAGTCCATGAACGATATGCTCAGCGTTCTGGATGCAAAAAATATCATTCAGTTTAAATTGGCAAGGAAATGATAGGCAATGATATTGTCGATTTGAATACGGCAGCTTTGCAAAGCAATTGGCTGCGCAGGGGTTATTTGGAGAAACTATTTTCAGAAAACGAGCAATGCCTGATTTTAAATTCCCAATTTCCGGAACGCAAGCTTTGGTTATTATGGGCGATGAAAGAAGCTACTTATAAGACCCATCAGCGGCGGTTTAAATTGCCCAGGAGTTTTAACCCGAAACAATTTAAATGTGAAATTGTTGCCGGGGATAAGACTTCGATTTTGGGAAAAGTTCAAATTCAGGATTTCAGTTACCGTACGCAAACCTTCATTGGGGAAGATTATCTTCATTGCATTGCTTCCCAATTTCAGCAAAAAAAAACAGTACAAAAAATCTTGTCACATTCAACAGATATAAAACAGGAGTTGATCCTGGCTGTTTCAGAATTAAAAAAACTGCCGCAGACAAAAATCAGCATAAAAAAAGACCGCAATTTTATCCCGTATTTGACCTGTGATGGATTCACAATAAATTGTGATTTTTCCCTGTCACATCACGGGATTTTTTCGGCATTTGTGCTCTCATTAACACAGTCCTAAAAGCCCGTTAAAAAGATAAAAACGCTTTGTAAAATTCCCTTCAGGTTGTACCTTGATTTCAGAAACCAAAACTTATTTGTATTATGAAAATTGTAGATAAAATAGATAAATTAGAGGAGTTGGACACCCAAACACCTGAGTTTATAGCACAAGGAGAAACCGGGAAATTTTTAAAATTGCTCCCGGATACATTTATTATCAAGGGTGAGGCCGGTAAAGATGGTTTTAATCAGGGCTATGCCATCCGACATCTAAATCAAAAAGACATTATCCTGATTGATGTCATTGAAAAAGCGACCAGGGAAGCAGTAAAAAAGTGGGTCAAAGATGGCTATAATATCAAGGCAATTTTAATTTCCAATACATCGGTAATTAAAAACGCCTATGCCGATCTAAAAACGATTTCTAAAGACGCGGGAGGAGCCCCAATTTATGCACATCCCATGACAACAGTAAAGGAGGATTTTAAAATTAAAGATATAACCGCGAACAAAAATGAATTGTTTAAAAGTTTTGGTTTAACCATTTTTAATCTTCCGGGAAACGGCGGAGGATCAGTGATTATATATTCAAATATTAATGAGGGGATGTTGTTTACCGGGGAAGATGCTTTGGGTTCTCCTTACGACAGCGAATTAAATGAGTTTACCCGGCCACAAATCAATAGTAAAAACGATGAGTATGGACTTGCCCAAAGTTGGAGTGAATTTGAACAGCCGTTCAGCTATTTGTTTCCGTTGCGCGGGAAGCCCGGATATAACCTTGAGGAAGAGGACCAATCCGCAATTTTGAATAAATTGAGCAGAATACAGGAATAATAGATTTTATGACTAATTGGTTCATAAAATTTTGAGCACCTAAAATGACTAAAGTAAGATATCATTATATTTTACTGACGATACAAGAAGGTGACTTTTTCATATTAATAGGGAATTCAAGGCTAAACTATTCTGTTTTAGTCTTGAATTCAACCTATAAACGCAACATTTAGATCTATTTAGGACTATTTCCAAAGTATTTTCACGGTAGCCATAATTTAATATTATTCTCCGGATTTCGGAACTAATAAGAAAATCCTGGCTCAGGCTTGATAAAGTGCATTTGGAATAGTCCTTTTATTATTGGATTTTAAATTGGTGCTCCTTAACTTTCTTTATTCTTTTTCTATAATTTCTTTAATTAGAACTTCGGGGTGAATCCACGGCTCCTTCGCCATCCCTAATATTTATTATTTCATAAATAGTTTTGTAAATCATAAAGATTAAAGTTACAAAACCGCCTCCCATAATTGATGAAACTACAAGGAATGAATAATAGATATAGACAAACCATGAAGCCGGGATTATTTTTGTTTGGGTAAACGGAATGTTCAACAATAATAAAATAATAATGGCGGTAATGATTAAAATGGTATCAACCTTTTGAATGGATAGTAAAAGACGGCAATACCTATGTCTCAATTTGGATTCCTTTGGAAAATCCACCCTTAAAAACCCCAGCATCGAACCTAAAATTGCAATCGAACCTAAAATTATTACAAAACAAAATCCCAGGAGCGGTGTCATAGAAGTGACCAGCAATTCCCTTGCTTTAAATCCTGATGTCTCTCCAAAACAAAAGGTGAGAAAGCCCATTGCTATTGCAAAAATAATTCCAGATATTATTGGTTGTTTAAATCTTAAATGCATTTCTAATTCAAAGTAAATTATAATCTGGTTCTAAAAATCAAATTGGTTATTTTAAATTTATTGTGTTACAACCATGTAATAATCAGCGTTATAGACATATAATCATATCGAATATGGCTTTCTGAACATATTCGGAGATGACTATTCCAATCGCCATTTTTCATTTTCCTGTTCATTTTCCTGTTCAATTTTATTTTCAATTACCTTTCCAATTTTCTTCTCAATTTCCTGTAACTGTTCGACTTCAGTATCATCCTGTGGAATTTCGCCATCTTTATGGCGAATGATCATGGTAATTGTTTCGTAAATCATAATGATTATCGATATAAACCCGCCTCCCAGGATAGAGGCAGTGGCCAGGATTAAATAATATATGGTGGAATACCAGGAACCGGGAATTATTTCTGTTTGTGTAAAGGGTATATTCAGCAATAGGAGGGTAATTACTGCAGTAATAATTAAAATGGTATCCACTTTTGCAATGGTTCCCAGAAGGTGGAAATGATGATGTCTTAATACTGAATCTATTGGGATTTTTACACTTAATAGGTAGAGTATAATGACCAAAATATAAATTGAACCTAATATCATTACATAACAAAGTGTTAGGATCCCTGACATGGAAGTAGCCAATAATTCCCTAGCTTTAAAACCGGAGATCTCTCCAAAAGTATAGGTGCAAAAGCCCATCACTACGGCAAAAACAATTCCGCCAATAATGGGTCGCCTAAAAACATAATTAATATTAAATTCCATTTTAATTAAGAATAATTATTGGATGTACCAAATATTAAAAATAAGATTTTTTATATTTTTTTTATAATAAGATATTGTTAAATGATAGGACTAATCTATTAAAATTTAATATTTTACGTAAAATTCACCTAATTATGGCCAGATATAATGTCACCCAAAAATTGATAAAATCCCACCTTCTGCAAGGGGAAATGAATCCCGGAAAGGAGATTGGAATCAAAATAGACCAGGCTTTGCTCCAAGATGCAACCGGAACGCTTGTACAGCTGGAACTGGAAGCAATGAACCTTAAAAAAGCCAAAACCGAAGTCGCGGTTCAATATGTAGATCATAATTTGCTTCAAACCGATTTTAAAAATGCCGATGATCATTTATTCCTGCTCTCGGCTGCACAAAAATTCGGATTGTGGTATTCCAGACCGGGAAACGGGGTGAGTCACCCTGTGCATATGGAAAGGTTTGGAAAACCCGGGAAAACCCTGGTTGGATCTGACAGTCATAGTTGTTCTGCCGGATCATTGGGTATGCTTGCAATTGGGACAGGGGGTCTTGATGTAGCGGCTGCTATTGCAGGAAAACCCTACTTTTTTAAGATGCCCAAAATCATGGGGGTTAAGCTTACCGGTAAATTGCCAGATTGGGTGAGTGCTAAAGATGTGATTCTGGAAATGTTGAGAAGATTTGATGTAAAAGGAGGGGTAGGTAAAATCATAGAATATTATGGAGAAGGTTTAAAACATCTAAGTGCCATGGATAGGCATGTAATTGCCAATATGGGAGCAGAACTTGGAGCAACCACAACTGTTTTTCCTAGTGATGAAGAGACTAAAAGGTTTTTACGGTCTCAGAAAAGAGAGGAAGATTGGATAGAATTAATTGCAGATGCAGGTTGCGAATACGATGAACATGAAGAAATTATTTTGGATAATTTGGTTCCTCTGATCGCCCTTCCAACCAGTCCCGGAAATGTGGTCCCTGTAAGTGAAGTTGCGGGAAAACCAATCAGCCAGGTGGTAATTGGATCTTCAGCAAATCCTGGATTGCGAGATTTCTGGATGGCAGGAGCAATTGTAAAAGATAAAAGCATAAACAGTGAGGTTTCTTTTGATGTGAATCCTACTTCAAGACAGATCATACAGAATATGATCGAGAATCACGCTTTTGGCAATCTTATAAAAGCGGGTGCAAGGTTTCATCAATCCGGATGCATGGGATGTATTGGAATGGGGGAAGCACCGGCTTCTGAAACTATCAGTTTAAGAACTATGCCTAGAAATTTCCCTAGTAGATCGGGAACCAAAGATGATATGGTTCATCTTTGTAGCCCTGAAACTGCAGCAGCATCAGCATTAACCGGTAAGATCACCGACCCTAGAGACCTGGAGAAATTATACAACATGAGTTATCCACAATTTGAAAATCCAGAAATAGATATCATCAATACTGATATGCTCGTGGCTCCATTAGAGGATGGTTCTCATATTGAACTTAAAAAAGGTCCAAATATCAAGACCTTGCCACATATAGATCCGTTACAGAAAAAATATAATATCCCGGTACTTTTAAAAATGGGTGATAATGTTTCTACAGATGAGATCTTGAAAGCAGGAGCAGAGGTGCTTCCATTCAGAAGTAATTTACCGGAAATTAGTAAATATTCATATACAGTTATAGATGACACTTTTTATGACAGGGCCATAAAGGCCAAAACTGAATTTGGAGGACATATTGTAGTTGCAAAAGAAAATTATGCCCAGGGTTCCAGTAGGGAACATGCTGCACTGGCACCCAAATATTTAGGACAGGTTGCTGTTATCGCCCAAAGTTACGCCAGAATTGCCTGGCAGAATCTGGTGAATTTTGGAATTCTACCTTTAGAATTTATAAATAATGAAGATTATGATCATATAGAGCAGGGAGATATGGTATTGATTAAAGACCTTCTTGAGGATATTAAAGATAGAAAAAATATTCAGGTTGTGGTACAAAAAGAAAACGGCGACACGGTTGAATTTGAGACAAAACATACTTTAAGCGACAGACAAATAGATATTTTATTAAAGGGTGGAATTATAAATGAGTTCAAAGAAAAATTAGACCAAAAAGATTTAAAAGCATAATAAAGGATTAATTATCAAAAATTAAAAAGTCATGAAAATAGGAGTTATTGGAAGTGGAAATATTGGAGGAAGTTTAGGAAAACATTGGGCACAAGCAGGCCATGAAGTATTGTTTAGCTCCAGACATCCGGAGCGATTGAATGATATTGTAAGAGAAGCCGGAGGAAATTCTAGAGCTGTGAGTGTAGAAAAAGCTTTTGAAGAAAATGCCGATGTTTATTTATTAGCAGTGCCTTTTAAGGCAATAGATAAAATAGCTGAATTATATGCAGGAGAATATGGCGGAAAAGTAATTATAGATGCCACCAATCCATATCCTGAAAGAGATGGAGAAATGTCACAGGAAGTTAGAGATTCAAATAGAAATGCTTCAGAATATACCGCCATGAAGTTTAATACTGCTAGGACAGCCAAAGCCTTTAATACCATATATGCAGATCATCTAAAGAACAGAGCCTTTAGAGATTCAGATAAATTAGCAGTTCCATATGCTGCTCAAGATCAGGAGAGCAAAGAAACTACCAGAAAATTAATTGAAGCTATTGGTTTTGATGCGGTATATGTTGGTGATCTTACTCAAACCAAGATCATGGATCCAGACCAAAAAATATATGGAAAATCTGTAAACCGGCAGGAATTAGAAAAAATGATGTCTTAAATAAAAAATCAGACCTAACATTTTCTTAAGGAATTACTTAAGAAAGCTAGGAGTAAACATTCTTTAAGTATTTATGAAAGAAGAAAAAGAAAATGCAGACGAGAATCAGAAGCAAGAACATATAGATTCTGAACTTAAAGAATCTGAAATCAATAAAGGTGATGAAAGTAATGCCAAAAAGCACGGAGAAATTTTAAATGAACAATTGGAAGAAGGGAAAGCTGTTTTTGATAACAATCCTAGTTTTATTGTATTATCCTCTTTTACGGCTGGATTAGAAATTGGTTTCAGTTTTTTATTAATGTGTTCTATTTACACATTTTTCAATGGAAAAGTGACAGAAAACACCATATTTAAATTGATGACTTTTGGTTATCCTGCAGGATTCATTATGGTGGTCTTAGGAAGATCGCTACTTTTTACCGAGCAAACATCATTGCTGAGTCTGCCGGTTTTAAACAATAAACAATCCATCACAAATCTATTAAAACTGTGGGGTTTGGTAATTTTCGGAAATCTGGTTGGAGGATCAGCTATGGCTGCTCTTTTAATTTGGATAGGTCCTGCATTAGGTATATTTGATCTTGTTGCTGTAGAGAGAATTGCGTCTCATGTTACCTCATTCTCTCCTCAAATAATTTTGGTGAGTGCAATTCTGGCAGGTTGGCTTATGGGCTTGCTTTCCTGGTTATTAACATCAGCGAAAGACACAGTAAGCAGAATTTTGCTAATAATTATGATCACGGGAATTATGTCCTTTACCAGTTTACACCATAGTATAGTTGGTAATGTTGAAGTTTTTGCAGGACTTTTAAGTTCTCCGAAGATCACAATTTCAGATTACCTGACTTTTGAAAGCACTGCTATTCTCGGGAATGCAATAGGAGGTGTGGTATTTGTAGCTTTGCTAAAATATCGCGCCTTTGTATATAATGTAGATTAACCAATAAGGTTTCAGAATAAAAAAATCCCCTCATAAAGATTTATAAGGGGATTTCCTCATTTCAAATAGTAATATTAGCGCGTTTTCATTTGAGCTTTTCGTTTAGAAAGTTGGCGCTCCAGATCGCTTACAGTTTCAGCTATGGCAGCCTCAAAAGAGTCTTCATTTGATTCAGCAAAAATTTGAGGTCCGGGAACACTCAGTTTAATA
>Ga0307486_1000546_pt1 | contig 33974 bp, 29 predicted proteins | sample CBIW02metaG_FD_203663 | JGI IMG/M metagenome (GOLD analysis project Ga0307486, IMG submission 203663) | Sea-ice brine microbial communities from Beaufort Sea near Barrow, Alaska, United States - CBIW 0.2 | ecosystem: Environmental > Aquatic > Marine > Coastal | place: USA: Alaska | collected... | reverse complement strand
GGAGCGGTCAGGCGGTATGCCCATTCGGGGGTGGTCCTGGCGGTGTCGTTGCTCATGCCCGGAATTTAACGCCGATTGCGGCAATGAGACCGGGACTTTAGGCCGGGGTGCCGCCCACCGTCTGCCACACCGTCTCGCCGTCGACCGTCCGCGGCGTTGGTTGAAGCCCCAGGTGTCGCGCGACATGCTCGGATGCTACGTGGTCCGGGTGGATGAGCGCACGGAAGTCGGCCACATGTTGTGTCTGCAACCAGGTCGTGGCCGCGAGCGCCGCCTCCGCCGCTGCGCCCACGCCCTGGGCCGCCGGGGTGATCAGCCACGCCATGCTTGCAATGAGAGCACCGTCTTCGAGTGTGAGGGTGGCCTGGATGTAGCCGATCGCAGTGCCCGGGTCGCTCGCGCGCACGATCCAGTTCAGCCACCCGGCATCGTTTGCGGGGGAGTGGCCGGCCGACTGTCGGGAGTACTGCGCACGTAATCCATCGAGTGTGGGCGGCTCGCCTCCCGTGAACAAATACAGATCTTGGGCGGCCAAGACGTCGACCATCTGCTCGGCGTGCTGGACGGCAAGCGGTTCCAGCACGAACCGCGCGGTATGGAGCGTCGGAGCGGTCGGCCATGTCATGCGCCAAGCCTGGCACAGCAACCTGCTAGTCATGGCGGCTCGGCGCGTAGTCACTCTCGCGCGCCGCCGGCCATCTGCTGCTGAGCCGTTGTCGCCCTGACCGTAGCTGCTGAGCCGCGTTTGCCCTGTCTGTACCTACCGAGCCGCATTTGCCCTGACCGTAGCTGCCGAGCCGCATTTGCCCCAGGGGCTTGATTTGGCACGCTTTCCGTGGCCTCCACCGCCATGCGGGCTCGTTTCCGCACGGGATGCGTTGTGACCGGCGTCCCAGCGCAACTTCACCGCATCGTCCCGGGCGTCACAGTTCGCGCCCTCTCTCAGGAGACAACGGTACAAAAATGACCCACAGGGCGCTGGAGGCTCAAGAAAGCGTGCCAAATCAAGCCCATAGGAGGTTTTGAGGAGGCTGAGCAGGCAGCAGGTAGCAAGGAGAGCAGGCTGAGGAGGCGGAGCAGAGGGGGAGCGGTGGGCAGGCGGAGCAGGTAGGCAGGCGGGACCGGCTACAGCGCTCCCATCGCCTTTCGCATGGCTTCCAGCTTCGCCTCGGACTCGGCCCACTCGGATTCAGGCTCGGACATGGCGACTATGCCGCAGCCGGCGAACAGGCGCGCACGGTTGGGGTGCTCGGAATTGATCTCTGCCGAACGCAGGCCGATGCACCACTCGCCGTCGCCCGCGGCATTGGTCCAGCCCACGGGGCCGGCATAGCGGCCGCGATCCAGGTCTTCGAGGTCGCCGATCACGCTGGCGGCGGCCAGGGTAGGAGTCCCGCACACGGCGGCGGACGGGTGAAGTTCGCTGACCAACTCGAGAGAGGTTGCGGAGTGGTTCAGCACCCCGGTCACGTCGGTCGCGAGGTGCATGACGTTGGGAAGGTGGAGTACCGAGGGCTCCTCGGGCACGTTCATCGACGCACAGTGGTTGACCAACACCTCGCTCACGGAGCGCACCGCGTACCCATGTTCCTCACGGTCCTTTGAGGATCGCGCGAGCGCGGCGGCGTGCGCGAGGTCCGCCACCTCGTCGCCCGTGGGCCGAATGGTCCCGGCCAGTACGCGTGACGTGACCAGGCCGTGGTCGACTCGTGCCAACAGCTCGGGGGTGGCCCCCACCAGCCCATCCACGTGGAAGGTCCAGCAGCTAGGGTAGTCAGTCGCGAGCGGGCGCAAGATCGCGCGTACATCGATGGGGTGTTTCGCCTGTGCGCCCACCGCGCGGGCGAGCACGACCTTGTCGACGTCGCCGTGGACGATACGGGTCACGGCGGAGCTGACGGAGGCGTTCCACGTCTCACGGTCGCCGGCCTCGATGCTGACGTCGCCGAGCGGCGCTACGGGAACAGCCTTTCCTAGCGCATCCGCGAGTGAGGGGACCGACGATTCGGGCGACCGGGTGATCTGTGTCAGCCAAGCGTGGTCGCCCCTCTTGCCCACCACAAACTGCGGAACGATCATGGTGCCGCCGGACGCGGAGTCGTCAGAGAACGCAAAGGAGCCAAACGAAATGAGGCCTGTGCCGGGCATCCGCAAATCATCGTGAACCTCCGCGTGCCGCGTCAGGCGTCGCCACCACGCGTTCGCGTTGGTGTAGCGCGAGGCTCCGCCGCCGTCGAAGCGTTCCGCGACTCCCCAGGCGATGAGCCCTTCATCACGGCGAATCCAGGAGATGCCGCCGGGCGGGAGCAAATCGATGAGGTCGCCGGGGTCGTCAATCGCGACCGTGCGGGAAGTCAGCGGGCCCGGCAGGGGGGTGGATGCACTCACTCCTCCATTTTACGTTGAAGCCGCCAGTGCTCTGTCGCGGCCCCAAAACGTACCTATATATTTACGCGCGTTCAGTGTCACGTTATTGGCACTCAGGGATGCTTTGGGGATATGTCCCCGAACCCATTTTCGGCACGTACTCTTGTTGCGTGAGAACTGAAGCCGACGTGATTGTGATTGGCGCGGGCCCAGGTGGTGCCGCAGCTGCGTATTACCTGGCATCTGAGGGTTTCGATGTCATCGCGCTTGAAAAGTCCTACTTCCCCCGCGAGAAGGTCTGCGGCGATGGATTGACGCCGCGCGCGGTGCGCGAACTCCAAATGATCGGCCTTGAGACTCCGCGCGAGGACGGCTGGATTCCCAGCAAGGGCCTGCGCATGGTGGGCGGTGGCCACCGCCTGGAGTTCCCGTGGCACGACCTCGAGTCCTTCCCCGACTACGGCCTCAGCCTTCCCCGCGCCTCGTTCGACCACAAGCTTGCCATTCACGCGCGCTCCGCCGGCGCCGATGTCCGCGAGGGCTGGTTCGTGACGGGCGCCGTGCGCGACGAACGCTCTGGCCGTGTCACCGGCGTGACCGCTAAGCGAACCGACGAGAACGGGCGCAAGGTGGGCGAAGAGGTCACCTACAGCGCGCCGCTGGTCATCGCGGCCGATGGCGTCAGCGCACGCATTGCACTGGGCCTTGGCATCGAACGTAAGAAGAACCGCCCCATCGGCGTCGCCGTCCGTACCTACCTCAAGACTCCACGAGACACCGAGGAGTGGATGGAGGGCCATGTCGAAATTTGGGATGGCAGGCGCGGCGAGTCCAAGTTGCTACCTGGCTATGGCTGGATCTTCCCCCTTGGCGACGGAACCGCGAACGTAGGCCTCGGCACACTGAGCGCCAAGGGCATGCCTCCAAAGCTCGATCACCGCGCGCTCATGGCCGATTGGCTTGAGCACTCCGCTGCGGACTGGGAATTTGGCGAGCAGGTGGGCGACGTCAAGGGCGCCGCCATCCCGATGGCGTTCAACCGCCAGCCGCACTACGTACCGGGGCTCATGTTGGTGGGGGACTCCGGCGGCATGGTCAACCCATTCAACGGTGAGGGCATTGCGTACGCCATGCAGGCAGCTCGACGCGCGACTGAGGCGGCTGTGGCCTCACGCGCTGCGACGACCGCCGCAGACAAAGAGGCCGCGTTGGCCTCTTACGCCCGCATGATGAAAGATGACTTGGGTGGGTACTACTCGCTCGGAAGAGTATTCGCGAGTCTCGTAGAACACCCGGCGGTGATGCATATCGCTACAAAGCATGGACTTGCTAGTCCTTTGGTCATGGAATTTACTTCTAGACTGCTTGCTGATGTCTATGAGCCGCGTGGAGGTAATTGGGCTGACAAACTTTTGTCAGCTCTGACCAAGGTCGCCCCGACGGCCTAGGTGCGTGTTCATGCATAGTGTGGAACCAGTGAACGTCAAGAAAGGAAGCGCGAAGTGAATCCCTACGTGCCGATCGTCGCAATGATTACCATTGCGGCTGCCATGGCCCTAGGCGGCGTCTTCATCAGTACGAAGCTCGGCCCCAAGCGCTACAACTCCGCAAAACTCGACCGCTACGAGTCGGGCCTGCAGCCCACTCCGGGCGCTGTCGGCGGCGGACGCATTCCGATCAAGTTCTACCTGGTCGCAATGACATTCATCATCTTCGACATCGAAGTGGTTTTCCTGTACCCGTGGGCAGTGGCCCACGAAGCCCTCGGCTGGTTCGGATTGATTGCGATCATGACGTTCCTGTTCCTCATCACGATCCCGTTCGTGTATGAGTGGCGCCGCGGCGGATTTGATTGGGAGTAAGCAATGGGACTTGAAGAAAACGCACCTCCGTTCATGCTCGGCGGAGTCGAAGACTTTCTGGGTTACATGCGAGCCGGCTCGCTGTGGCCGGCGACCTTTGGACTCGCGTGTTGCGCCATCGAGATGATGGCAACGGGTACCCCCCGGTTCGACATCGCCCGTCTTGGCTCTGAGGTGTTCCGCGGCTCGCCGCGCCAGGCAGACATCATGCTTGTCGCCGGCCGCGTGTCCAACAAGATGGCACCCATCCTGCGTCAGGTATACGACCAGATGGCCGAGCCCAAGTGGGTCATCGCGATGGGCGTGTGCTCCTCGTCAGGCGGCATGTTCAACAACTACGCGATCGTCCAGGGAGTCGACCACGTGGTCCCCGTGGACATCTACCTGCCTGGTTGCCCCCCGCGTCCCGAAATGCTGCTGAACGCCCTCATCGAATTGCAAGAGCAGATCCGCGACACCCCTCTCGGTGCGAACCGCAAGCGCATCGCAGCTGCGGCAGAGGCGGCGGCGCTTGAGGCGACACCCACTTCCGACATGAAGGGGCTGCTCCGTTGAGCGACGACGCACTGGATAAGTCTCCCGTCGAGACCTCGCCCAAGGAGGCCGGCCTGGACGACACGAGCCACGACCTCGCATCGGCGACCCCCGATGCCGAGGGTCGCGCGCCGCTCACACTGATCAATGTCCGCGAGGGCATGTTCTCCGGCGCAGGAGACACCTCGGGCTTTGCCGGGCTGACCCAGGCGGTCCGGATGCCCGGGCGCTCGGAACGTCCGTACGGCGAGTGGTTCGATGGGTTCGTGGACATTCTCGAGGAGCTCCTCGGGGACGACGCGGAGCAAGCCCTCGAGTTCATCGTGGTGGACCGCGGCGAACTTACCCTCTACGTCAACCGCGACTACTTGGTGGCCGTGATGACGCACCTGCGCGATGACCAGGACCTGCGCTTCGAGTTCTGTCTAGGCGTGTCCGGTGTTCACTACCCGGACGAGACCGGACGCGAGTTGCACGCGGTCTACCCGATGCACTCGATCACCCACAACCGTCACGTGCGTATCGAGGTTGCGGTGAGCACCGACGATGCTCACATCCCGTCAGTGACGGGCGTGTACCCGGCCAATAACTGGCATGAGCGAGAGACCTGGGACTTCTTCGGGATCATTTTTGATGGTCACCCGTCGCTGGCCCGTATCGAGATGCCCGATGACTGGGTAGGCCACCCGCAGCGCAAGGATTACCCGCTGGGCGGCATTCCTGTCGAGTACAAGGGCGCAACGATTCCATCACCAGACACGCGGAGGCAGTACCGATGAGCCCGCAGACTTTCACCACGCACCCGACCGGCGCATTCTCTGCCGACGAGGACGCTCCCGAATACACGGCGTACGGCCAGGACTGGTCCGAGATCTCTGAAGAGGCCAAGCGCCTCGGCCAGCAGCGCATCGTCGTCAACATGGGCCCCCAGCACCCGTCCACCCACGGTGTGCTGCGCGTGATGCTCGAAATCGAGGGCGAGACCGTCACCGAGGCTCGCGCCGGCATCGGCTTCTTGCACACGGGCATCGAAAAGAACATGGAGTTCCGCACCTGGACCCAGGGCGTGACGTTCTGCACACGCATGGACTACGTGCAGTCGATGTTCCAGGAAGTCGTGTACTGCCTGGGAGTGGAGAAGCTGCTCGGCATCACGGACGAGATCCCCGAGCGCGCCAACGTGCTGCGCGTGCTCATGATGGAACTCACCCGCGTGGGCTCACACCTGGTCGCCATCGGCACCGGTGGCAACGAGATGGGCGCCACCACCGTCATGACGGCGGCGTTCATTGCTCGTGAGGACACGTTCCGAATCATCGAGATGATCACCGGACTGCGTACCAACAACGCGTACATCCGCCCCGGCGGCGTCGCGCAGGACTCGCCCGAGGGCACGACGGACTACATCCGCTCGTTGATCCCCGAGATGAGGCACCGCCTCGACCAGCTCGCGGACCTGCAGCTCGAGAACCCCATCTTCAAGCTCCGCCTCAAGGGCGTCGCAAACCTGAACCTGGCCTCCGCGATGTCGCTCGGGGTCACCGGCCCGATGCTGCGCTCGGCTGGCCTTCCATATGACATGCGCAAGACCAACCCGTATTGCGGCTACGAAACGTATGACTTCCAGGTGCCCACGTCTACTGACGAGGACGCCTACTCGCGCGTAGTGCTGCGCATGGAAGAGTGCTACGAGTCGCTCAAGATTGTTGAGCAGTGCTGCGATCGCCTCGATGCCATGGAGGGCCAGCCCGTCATGGTCGCGGACAAGAAGATCGCGTGGCCCGCACAGCTCGCTCTTGGCCCCGACGGCCAGGGCAACTCGCTCGACCACATTCGCCACATCATGGGCGAATCGATGGAAGCACTCATTCACCACTTCAAGTTGGTGACTGAAGGCTTCCCCGTTCCCGCCGGCCAGGTCTACCAGCAGGTGGAAAGTCCCAAGGGCGTGCTCGGCGTGCACTTGGTCAGCGACGGCGGCACCAAGCCTTGGCGCGCGCACTTCCGCGACCCAGGATTCAACCACCTTCAGGCGCTGTCGATTCTGTGCCAGGGAGGCCAGGTGGCCGATGTGGTGGTCGCCATCGCGACAATGGACTTCGTTCTGGGAGGCGTGGACCGATGACCTACGACGAGCAGACCCTGACAGGGCTGAACAAAGACGCGACTGAAATCATCGCGCGCTACCCCGTGAGGCGCTCTGCGCTCTTGCCGCTGCTGCACTTGGTGCAGTCGGTCGACGGGTTTGTGAGCCCGGACGGCATCGCGTTCTGCGCGGGCCTGGTCGAGCTCACCTCGGCTGAGGTCAGCGCCGTTGCCACGTTCTACACGCAGTACAAGCGCCGCCCCAACGGCGAGTACGCCGTAGGCGTGTGCACCAACACGTTGTGCGCCATCATGGGTGGCGACGAGCTCTACCGTCAGGTATCGGAGCGACTCGGCATCGGCCATGACGAGACCACTGCCGATGGCAAGGTCACCCTGGAACGCCTTGAGTGCAACGCTGCGTGCGACTACGCACCGGTGATGATGATCAACTGGGAGTTCTTCGACGACCAGACTCCTGAGACTGCGCTGGCCGTCATCGACGACATTCTTGCTGGTAAAGAGGTTGTTCCCACCCGCGGCTCCCACAAGGTCGGTACGTTCAAGGAGACCTCGCGGGTGCTTGCCGGCTTCGCTGACGGACGCGCGGACGAGGACCAGGGAGTCGGCGCACCGACCCTCGCGGGACTCAACGTCGCGAAGAGCCAAGGCTGGAAGGAGGCGGGCAAATGACTGATCTGACCCCCGTCCTCAGCGCCACGTGGGGTGCCGAGAAGTCCTGGACTCTTGACACGTACACCAACCACGGCGGATACGCGGGCCTCACCAAGGCACTCGCGATGGACAAGCCGGACATCATTGCGGCGATCAAGGACTCCGGACTGCGCGGCCGTGGCGGCGCAGGGTTCCCCACCGGAATGAAGTGGAGCTTCCTGCCTCCCGACGACGGCGGACCCCGCTACCTGGTGGTCAACGCCGACGAGTCCGAGCCGGGCACGTGCAAGGACATCCCGACGATGCTGAGCGCTCCGCACACGCTGATCGAGGGAGTTGCCATCACCTCGTTCGCGATCGGTTGCACTCACGCGTTCATCTACGTGCGCGGCGAGGTTGTCCACGTGTATCGACGCCTCATGAAGGCAGTTGAGGAGGCTTACGCCGCCGGACACCTGGGCAAGAACATTCACGGCAGCGGTTTTGACCTCGAGGTCACCGTTCACGCCGGCGCCGGTGCTTACATTTGTGGAGAGGAGACCGCGCTGCTCGACTCGCTCGAAGGACGCCGCGGCCAACCTCGCCTCAAGCCGCCGTTCCCCGCCGTTGCGGGACTCTACGCGCGACCCACCGTGGTGAACAACGTCGAGTCCATCGCCTCGGTGCCCGCGATCATTGACCGCGGCGTCGAGTGGTTCACCTCAATGGGAACCGAGCGCTCCAAGGGCATGGGCTTCTTCTCACTGTCCGGTCACGTCAAGAACCCCGGTCAGTACGAGGCGCCACTGGGCATCACGTTGCGCGAGCTGCTCGAGATGGCAGGCGGAGTGCGCGAGGGCCACGAGCTGAAGTTCTGGACTCCTGGTGGATCGTCGACCCCCATCTTCACCGCGGATCACCTCGACACGCCCCTCGACTACGAGTCGGTGGGCGCGGCGGGTTCGATGCTCGGCACGCGCGCGCTGCAGATCTTTGACGAGACCACGTGTGTAGTCCGCGCGGTCACGCGCTGGACCGAGTTCTACAAGCACGAGTCCTGCGGCAAGTGCACGCCGTGTCGCGAGGGCACGTTCTGGCTCGCACTCATTCTTAAGCGCCTGGAGGCCGGCACTGGCTCCGAGGCAGACATCCAGCAGCTACTCGACACGTGCGACTCGATCCTTGGACGGGCGTTCTGTGCGCTCGGCGATGGTGCGACCTCGTGTGTGACGTCCTCCGTGAAGCTCTTCAAAGAAGAGTACGAGGCCCACGTGACCCAGGGCGGCTGCCCGTTCGACCACTCCGCATCCGCGCTGTTCGACTACACGAATGACGATGCTGATGCTCCTGCTATCGAGGAGGCAAACGCATGACCACTACTGCGGACAAGCCCACCGCCGTTCCCGTTGAGACCATCACGGTCTCGATCGACGGCACCGAGGTAACGGTCCCCAAGGGGACGCTGATCATCCGCGCTGCGGAGCAGGCCGGCATCGAGATCCCGCGTTTCTGCGACCACCCGGCGCTCAAGCCGGTGGGCGCGTGCCGCCAGTGCCTGGTCGATGTGGCCGCGCCGGACCGCGAGGGCAATGTTCGCGCGTTCCCCAAGCCCCAGCCGTCGTGCGCGATGACCGCGACTGACGGCATGATCGTCAACACGCAGCAGACCTCCGAAGAGGCCGACCGGGCGCAGAAGGGTGTGATGGAGCTCCTGCTCATCAACCACCCGCTCGACTGCCCCACGTGCGACAAGGGTGGCGAATGCCCCCTTCAGAACCAGGCGATGACCGCGGGACGCCCCGAGACCCGCTTCGTTGAAGAAAAGCGCACGTTCGAGAAGCCGCTCGCGCTCTCCAGCGAGATCTTGCTTGACCGCGAGCGCTGCATCCTGTGCCAGCGCTGCACGCGCTTCTCCAAGGAGATTGCGGGCGATGCCTTCATCGACCTGCAGAACCGTGGCGCCATGCAGCAGATCGGCACGTTCAACGAGGACGTCCTGAACTTTGACGGGTACGGCCCCGTAGGCGTCTCCGCGGAGGACGAGTCCGGCAGCGCGTTCAGCTCGTATTACTCGGGCAACACCGTACAGATTTGCCCGGTGGGCGCGCTGACCTCTGCCGCTTACCGCTTCCGCTCACGTCCGTTCGACCTGGTCTCTTCGCCCGGCATCTCTGAGCACGACAGCTCGGGTAGCGCGATCCGCGTGGACCACCGTCACGGCACCGTGATGCGTCGCCTCGCGGACCTTGACCCCGTGGTCAACGAGGACTGGATCACTGACAAGGACCGCTTCGCTTTCACGTGGCAGAACCTCGACGACCGTCTGACGAAGCCGCTGGTGCGTAGCGAGGACGGCGAGCTCGTCGAGACCTCCTGGCCCGATGCGATCGCGGCAGTCGCCGCTCGCCTGAGCAAGGCCACTCGCGACGAGGACTCCAAAGGCGCGGCAGTGCTGCCCGGAGGCCGTGTCACGCTCGAGGATGCCTACGCGTACGGCAAGTTTGCCCGCACCGTGCTGGGCACCAACGACGTGGACGTCCGCACCCGTACGGCCAGCGAGGAGGAGCAGGCGTTCCTTGGCTCCCAGGTGGCCGGCACCGGTCTTGGCGTCACGTTCGCTGACCTTGAGAAGGCACCAAGCGTGCTGATGGTGGGCTTCGAGCCTGAGGACGAGGGCGGCGTGGTGTTCCTACGCATGTTCAAGTCCGTCGGCAAGCAGCAGGTCTTCACCATCGCGCCGATGCTCACGCAGGGCGCGTCCAAGCTCAACGCCACGCTCGTTCCCGCCGCTCCCGGCGGCGAAGGCGCGGCACTCGCCGGGCTTGACGAGCAGGCCACCGAGGCGCTTAGCGCGCAAGGCGCAGTCATCATCGTCGGTGAGCGCGCCGCTGGTACGCCTGGTGCCCTCACCGAGGCTCTTAAGCTCGCTGTCAGCACGGGAGCGCGTCTCGCGTGGATCCCGCGCCGCGCCGGCGAGCGTGGGGCAGTCGACGCTGGTGCACTGCCCGGACTTCTCCCCGGAGGCCGCGACGCTGGTAGCGCCACGGCCCGGGCCGCCGTCGCAGCAGCATGGGGCGTGAGCTCGCTGCCCAGCACCCGTGGTCGCAACGCCGCCACGATTCTCGCCGATGCTGCCGCACACAAGTTCGACGCGCTCATTGTGGGCGGCGTTCAGCCGTCCGACCTCGTAGGCGACACCCTTGCGGCGCTTGAGAACACCCCCTTCGTGCTCAGCATTGAGGTGCGCCGGTCAGAGGTGTCTCAGTACGCCGACGTGGTGTTGCCCGTGGCACCGCCCACCGAGAAGTCCGGCACGTACGTCAACTGGGAGGGTCGCCTGCGTGGATACGAGACGGCCATCGCCACTGACGCCTTGCCCGACTACCGGGTGCTTGAACTGATCGCACGTGAGATGGGCGTGGACCTCGGTACGCGTTCCGTTGCCGGGATCAACGCCGAACTGGCGGCGCTGGGAGCCGCTGACGCTGGGACTCGCGTGAAGGCGCCTTCAGTCGCCGTCCGCAAGGCCACGGCGCCCAAGAAGCAGGAACTCGTGTTGGCCTCATGGCACCAGCTGGTGGATGAGGGGGCTCTCCAGGACGGAGAGCCCTACCTCGCTGGTACTGGACGCATCGCGGTGGCGCGTATGTCGCAGGCCACGGCCGATGCGCTGGGGGCCGCTGACGGGCAGGTCGCGCTGACCGGCCGGTTGGGTCAGTCGGTTGAGCTTCCCGTAGTCGTCACCGATATGGTCGACGGAGTGGTCTGGGTACCATCCAAGTCACCTGGCTCCTGGGTCGCCCGCGACCTGGGTCTTGAGCCCGGCGAACTCATCACTGTGAAGGGCGGCGTGTGATGAATGTCTTGACCCTTCTTCCCACTGCAGTAGATCCCACTTTGGATCAGGACTCGCTCGCGGCCGACTCGATGTGGATTGTCATCATCAAGGCCGTGCTTGTGCTCGTGTTCTTGCTGGTATCGGTGTTGTTCGCGGTGTGGTTTGAGCGTCGTGTGATCGGTCGACTCCAGGAGCGACCGGGCCCCAACATGCGCGGCCCGTTCGGTCTGCTGCAGTCGGTAGCCGACGCGATGAAGCTCATGTTCAAGGAAGACATCACGGTGCGCGCTGCAGACAAGGTGCTGTACATCGCCGCACCGATGATCTCCGTGTTCGCTGCGCTGCTGATCTTCTCTGTGATCCCGTTCGGCCCGGCAACGCGCATCATCGGCACCGAAGAGGTCACGCCGCTGCAACTGACCGACATCTCGGTGGGCGTGCTGTTCATCCTCGCGTGCGCCGCCATCGGTGTGTACGGCATCGTGCTCGGTGGATGGGCCTCTGGTTCTACATACCCGCTGATGGGCTCCATCCGTTCCACCGCGCAGATCATCTCTTACGAACTCGCGATGGGCCTGTCGCTCGTCACCGTGTTCATGCTCGCGGGCTCGATGTCTACGGCAGACATTGTGGATTCGCAGGCCGACCGCTGGTGGATCTGGCCCCTGTTACCCGCCTTCATTCTTTACGTGATCTCCATGGTGGGCGAAACGAACCGTCTCCCGTTCGACCTCCCCGAGGCGGAGGGTGAGCTGGTCGCCGGCTTCATGACCGAGTACTCCTCCATTAAGTTCGCTTGGTTCTTCCTCGCCGAGTACATGAACATGATCAACGTGTCCGCCGTCGCCTCGGTACTGTTCCTGGGTGGTTGGCGCGCTCCGTGGGCCGGCTCGTGGCCGGGGGCAGAGATGCTCAATACCGGGATCTTCCCGCCGATCTGGTTGATCATTAAGATCTGGCTACTGATGTTCGTATTCGTCTGGATCCGTGGCTCGGTGTTGCGCTTCCGCTACGACCAGTTCATGAAGCTGGGTTGGAAGGTCCTCATCCCGGTCGGGCTAGGCTGGCTCGTGTTCTTCTCCGTGGGCCGTCAGGCCTTCACCACGTGGGGACGCGATCTCAACGTGTTCGACGCCCTCGCCGGGTTCATCGGCATCTTGCTGGTGATCGCGGTGTGGAGCTTCGTCGAGGACTCCCGTAAGAACGCGGAAGCCGAAGAGGCCGCCAACAAGGAACTTGAACCAGAGATTCTCGATGCATTCGCGGGGGGCTACCCCGTGCCACCGTTGCCGCACCAGACCCTGCCGGCATCACCGCGTTCGGGCCGTACGGTCGATGCGCATGTCAGCAAGCCAGAGGAGGACGCCGATGCCTAAGTCAGATGACGTCTGGGAAGTCAACCGCGAACGCGACGGTCAGACCAAGCCCTTCGAGTCCAATTTGCCCAAGAAGGGTGCGATCGGTCAGACCTTCGCACCGGTCGCGGGATTCGGCGTAACGATCCGTAACTTCTTCCGCCCCACCGTGACGGAGCAATACCCGCGGGTCAAGACGCCCACGATGCCGCGTTATCACGGTCGCCACCAGCTCAACCGGCACCCCGACGGCCTCGAGAAGTGCATCGGCTGCGAATTGTGCGCGTGGGCTTGCCCCGCAGACGCAATCTACGTGGAGGGCGACTCGAATACGCCCGATAACCAGGTCAGTCCCGGTGAGCGCTACGGCCGCGTCTACCAGATCAACTACCTGCGGTGCATCTTCTGTGCCATGTGTATCGAGGCGTGCCCCACTCGCGCGCTCACGATGACCAACGAGTACGAACTTGCTGGCCCCACCCGCGAGGGCCTGATCTACGAGAAGCAGGACTTGCTGGCCCCCATGGGCAAGAACATGCTCGCGAGCCCGCACCCCATGGTGCCGGGCACCACAGACGACAACTATTACCGCGGCGAGGTCACCGAACCCGTGGAAGAGCAGCTCGAGTGGGTGCGCGAGCACCGCCCCGAGGACCCGACTCTTCCTGAGAACGTGGCCGCCGCCGCCGCTGCTGCCGCTCCCGGGGGTAAGCGTGATTAGCCCATTCCTGTTCTGGGCCGTCGTGCTGCTGACAGTGCCGGCGTCGCTATCGCTGCTTTTTGCCAAGAAGTCCGTGCACGTCGCCATGTCGATTGTGACGGCGATGGTGGGCCTGGCCACTGCGTACATCGCCTTGGACGCCCCGTTCCTGGGTGTGGTCCAGATTGTGGTCTACACCGGCGCGGTCATGATGATGTTCGTGTTCGTCCTGATGCTGGTGGGTGTCGACCACCGCGAGGACCTGAAAGAGACCATCAAGGGCCAGCGGTGGATCGCCATTGTTGGCGCGGGCGGGCTAGGGATTTTCCTGATGTCAGTCATCTCCCGCGTATCGCTGCCGCTGTCTGAGCGAGTGATGGGTGACCCCGACCTCATCGCGGGTGTGCTGTTCTCCAAGTACGTGCTGGTCATGGAGGTGCTTGGCGCGCTGCTCATCAGCGCGGCCATCGGTGCGCTCGTCATGACTCACCTGCCGCCCCTGCGCCCTCGCCACACTCAGAAGGACATTGCGGCGTCTCGTGTCAAGATAGGCGCTGACCCCGTCAACCGCCCGATGCCTGGCTACTACGCCCGTCACAACGCGCTCGACGTTCCGGCACTTGACCCCGAGGGCAATCCCATTGCTGACTCGGTGTCGCGCGTCCTCAAGGTGCGCAACCAGACTCAAGACGGCGTTGAGTTCCGTGCCCAGCTTGAGGACAAGGAAAACCCCGAGCTACCCGATAGCAGTGAAGTAGAGAGGGGCGAGTAATGGATCCCATCAACTTCGTGTACCTCGCGGCCATTCTGTTCGCGATCGGTTCCGCCGCAGTCTTGACCCGCCGCAACGCGATCGTGGCGTTCATGGGCGTTGAGCTCATGCTCAATGCGGCGAACCTCGCCCTCGTGACCTTCTCCCGGATTCACGGCGAGCTCGACGGACAGGTTATGGCGTTCTTCGTCATGGTGGTCGCCGCAGCCGAAGTGGTCGTGGGACTTGCGATCATCGTGGCCGTCTTCCGAACCCGCCAGAGCATCTCGCTCGATGAACCCGCAGAACTGAGGGGTTAAGCACATGCTGGACTTGTCCTGGCTACTGATAGCCGTGCCGCTTGCGAGCGCATTCTTCTTGCTGGTTGCAGGCAAACGAGCCAACAAGTGGGGTCACTGGGTGGGCGTCGCCGCATCGGGCTCCGCTTTCCTGATTGCCGCCATCGCGTTCTTCCAGATGATGGGGCTGGACAGCCAAGACCGCGCCGCCACCGTCACCATGATCGAGAACTGGATCCCCGGCGGCGAGCTCAACCTCGATGCTGGGTTGCTGGTCGACCCGCTGTCCCTGACCTTCGTGCTGCTCGTCACCTTTGTGGGAACGCTCATTCACGTGTACTCGGTCGCGTACATGGAGACGGACGCCAACCGGCGCATCTTCTTCGCCTACCTGAACCTGTTCATCGCGGCGATGTTGCTGCTGGTGCTCGCTGACTCGTTCCTGCTGCTCTTTGTTGGCTGGGAAGGTGTGGGCCTCGCCTCGTACCTCTTGATCGGCTTCTGGAACTTCAAGCCTGAATACGCCACGGCAGCCAAGAAGGCGTTCGTGGTCAACCGCATCGGCGACATCGGGCTCATCATCGCGATGGGCCTCATGTTCAGCGCGTTCGGCAGCCTCGACTTCGCCACCGTGTTTGGCGGAGTCAGCGGCGCCTCGACCGCGATGCTCACCGCGATCGGCCTGACCCTGCTGCTCGCCGCCACCGGTAAGTCTGCGCAGTTCCCGCTGCAGTCGTGGCTCGGCGACGCCATGGCGGGCCCCACGCCCGTCTCTGCGCTTATTCACGCCGCCACCATGGTGACCGCCGGTGTCTACCTGATCGTGCGCTCGGCGGATATCTTCAACGGCGCACCCACTGCACGCATGGTGGTTGCCGCCGTCGGTGCCTTCACCCTCATCCTCGGCGCCGTGATCGGTATGGCCAAGGACGACCTGAAGAAGGCGCTCGCCGCATCGACGATGTCGCAGATCGGCTACATGATGCTCGCCGCTGGCCTCGGCCCAGTGGGCTACGCCTTCGCCATCTTCCACCTCGTGACGCACGGCTTCTTCAAGGCCGGAATGTTCCTCGGTGCCGGGTCAGTCATGCACGGCATGAACGATCGGGTCAACATGCGACGCTTCGGAGCGCTCCGCGCCGCGATGATCACCACCTGGGTGACCTTCGGCATCGGCTGGCTTGCGATTTTGGGCATTCCGCCGTTCTCCGGGTACTTCTCCAAGGACAAGATCATCGAAGCCGCGTTCATCGGCGAAGGTTGGCAGCCGTGGGTGTTCGGAGGCGCCGCGCTCATTGGCGCAGGCCTGACCGCCTTCTACATGTCCCGACTGTTCTTCATGACGTTCCACGGCAAGGCCCGTTGGGAGGACGACCAGCACCCGCACGAGTCGCCCCTCATGATGACGGTGCCGATGATGATCCTCGCTGTGGGATCGGCCTTCCTCGGCCTGATCCTCGCGACAGGGGACCGCTTCGTCACCTGGCTTGAGCCGGTCACCGGCCATGTCGAGCACGAGGAGCCGGTGCTGCCGGTAGGCGTGCTGATCGCCTCGACGCTGATCTTGGTCGCCATCGGCATCGTCGTGGCATGGCGCAAGTACGGAGCCGCAGAGGTTCCGCTTGAGGCGCCAGCCGCTTCGCTCATTACTATCGCGGCCCGCAACGACATGTTCCAGGACTCAGTCAACCGCGCCGCCTTCCAGCGTCCAGGACAGCACCTCACTCGCACGCTCGTATACGCGGACTCGGCCTTGGTCGACGGCGCGGTCAACGGGACTGCGGCCGGCATAGCCAAAACCGGTGAGGTGACTCGCAAGGGTCAGAGCGGGCAGGTACGTGGCTACGCCGCGACCATGCTCATTGGCCTCGTCATACTTGTCATCATCGTGGTCCAGGGAGGTCTCTAAACCATGTTTCCTTTCCTGACCGTACTCGTCGTACTCCCCGCCATCGGTGCGGGCGTGCTGTGGGCTCTGCCCGCATCGGCGCGCAGCCGTGTCCGCGAAATCGCACTGTCCATCACTGTGGTCGAATTCATCCTCGCCGCCGTGATGTTCGTGCAGTTCGACCGCGACACCGCCGGTGCCTTCCAGTTCGCTGAGACGTACAGCTGGATTGCGCAGATCGGTACATCGTGGGCGCTGGGCATCAACGGCCTCGGCCTCGCGATGGTGCTGCTTGCCGTGATCCTCACCCCGTTGGCGATTCTGGCCGGCTGGCGCGAAGACACGGATATCAAGAAGCGCACCAACTACCTCGCGCTGATTCTGCTCACGCAGGCGTTCATGGTGGGCATCTTCGTGGCCCGCGACGTGTTCTTGTTCTACGTCTTCTTCGAGGCGATGCTGATCCCGCTGTACTTCCTCATCGGAATGTTCGGCGGCCTGCAGCGTCGCTACGCCGCGGTGAAGTTCCTCATCTTCTCGCTGGTCGGCGGGCTGGTCATGCTCGTAGGCGTCATCGCCCTGTACTTCCAGGGCCCCGGCGGCGCTCAGGGCTTCCTCACGGACAACCTGACCAACATTGACTTCTCCACCACGGCCGAGCGACTGATCTTCCTGTCGTTCTTCTTGGCCTTCGCCATCAAGGCGCCAATGTTCCCGCTGCACACGTGGCTTCCCGATGTGGCGGAGACCGCCCGTGTGGGCACCACTGCGTTGCTTGTCGCGGTGCTGGACAAGATCGGCACCTTCGGCATGCTGACTCTGTGTCTGGTGCTGTTCCCCGAGGCTTCCCGCTGGGCGGCGCCGGTGATCATCGTCTTCGCTGTGATCTCCGTGCTGTACGGCGCCCTGCTGGCCATCGGCCAAGAAAACATGCTCCGGTTGGTGTCGTTCACCTCGATCAGCCACTTCGGCATCATGGTGCTCGGTATCTTCGCTTTCCAGCAGACCTCCATCGAGGGCGCGGCGCTCTACATGTTCAACCACGGTCTCTCGACCGGCGCGCTGTTCTTTGTGGTCGGATTCTTGATCGTTCGTCGCGGCTCCGCGAACATCCACGACTTCGGTGGGTTGCAGAAGGTCGTACCGGTGCTTGCCGGCACGTTCCTGATCATCGGCATGAGCGCCCTGGCGCTACCCGGTCTGTCGCCCTTCGTCTCAGAGATCATGGTGCTCATCGGCGCCTGGAGCACCGTTCCCGTCGCCGTCGTGTTCGCCACGCTTGGCGTGGTGCTGGCGGCCCTTTACATCCTGCTCATGTACCAGCGCGTCTTCACTGGCCCCACCCCTAAGGGCCTTAAGAAGACGCGTGAGCTGTCGTTGCGTGAGCGCCTCGTGGCGTGGCCGCTGATTGGACTCATGCTGATTCTGGGCTTCTTCCCGGCGCTCGCCATCAACTACCTACGTGAGCCGGCCCAAGACATTGTGTCCATCGTGAGTGTTCAGGAGGCCGGCGAATGACGTTCGTGACCCCCACTATCGAATGGGCACCGCTGGTGCCCATCCTGATCGTGCTAGGTGCCGCCGCTGCCGGCGTGCTGATTGAGGCGGTGTTCCGCAATGCGGAGACCCGCCGCCTAGTGCAGTTCCTCTTCTCGCTCGCGGCGCTCCTGGCCGCTGCGGGTGTCGCTGCCATCCAGTGGGCGACCCTGGAGGGCGCTGGCACCACCGTGATGCAAGACATGATCACGGTCGACCGGCAGGCGCTGCTCTGGCAGATCATCATCTTGGTGTTCGGGCTGCTGGGCGTGATGCTCTTCGCGAGCCGTACCTCGGGTGGCGAGTCCTCGTTCACCGAGCTCGGAGCCACCGTGCCGGGTTCCCTCGATGAGACCATCGCGCGTCGCAAGGGCTTCCAGTTGACGGAGGTCTTCCCGCTCGCCATGTTCGCCGTGGGCGGCATGATGCTGTTCACCTCGGTGACCGACTTCATCTTCCTGTTCGTGGCGCTTGAAGTCTTCTCGCTACCGCTCTACATCCTGGTGGCGCTGTCGCGCCGCCGCCGCCTGCTTTCGCACGAGGCGTCGCTTAAGTACTTCCTCCTTGGCGCTTTCTCGTCCGCCTTCTACCTCTTTGGTGCGGCGCTGCTGTACGGCGCCACTGGCCACTCCTCGTACGAGGGTGTTGCCCAGTCCATCGAGTCAGCTGCTGCCGTCGACCCGCTGGTCCTCACCGGGGCCGTCATGGTGCTCGCGGGGCTGCTGTTCAAGCTCGGTGCCGTTCCCTTCCACTCGTGGACCCCGGACGCGTACCAGGGTGCACCTACTCCCGTCACCGCGTTCATGGCCGCCGCCACCAAGGCAGCTGCCGCTGCCGCCCTGCTTCGCATCGTCTACACGACGTTCTACACGCTTGAGTGGGAACTCTCCTGGATGATCTGGGCCGTCGCCGTCGCCACCATGGTGGTCGGAACCATCGTTGCTCTGGTGCAGACGGACATGAAGCGCATGCTCGCGTACTCGTCGATCGCTCACGCTGGCTTTATTTTGGTGGCATTCGGCGGGTTCTCGGCCGATGCCCTGAGTTCCGTCCCGTTCTACCTGCTCACCTACGGCATCGCGACGCTGGGTGCCTTCGCGGTCATTCTGCAGGTGCGCGAGCGCACCAGCGGCGGCACTGTGGGCGGTGAGGCGACTCGCCTCGGCCAGTGGGCCGGCCTGGGCAAGCGTTCACCGTTCCTTGCTGGAGCGATGGCGTTGTTCCTGCTGTCGTTCGCAGGCATCCCGCTCACCGGTGGGTTCATCGGTAAGTTCGTCGCGTTCAGCGCGGCCATCGACGGCGGCGCCTGGCCGCTCGTGCTCATCGCAGTCATCGCCTCGGCGGCGTCCGTGTTCTTCTACGTGCGCGTGATCGTGCTGATGTTCTTCACCGATGTGCCTGAGGGTGCCGAGGATTCGATTCACATCGACTACTCGCCGCTCGCCCGTGCAGTGGTGGCACTCGCCGCGATCCTGGTACTGATCCTGGGAATCGTGCCCGGCGCGGTACTTGACCTGGCGAATGATGCCGCCGTACTACTGATTGGTGTCGCCGGATAACTATGGCTCTTCCCATCGGAAACAGCGCGCTGGACGATGTCATCATGCCCAGACTTGACCTCGTTGAGGAGCGGCTACGTGACGCAGTCACGCAGTCAGACAGACTGGCCGATGCCACGAGCCGTCACTTAGTGAGCGCCGGGGGCAAGCGCCTTCGGCCGATGCTTGCACTGCTCACCGCGCAGCTCGGAGATGGAACCCGACCAGAGGTAGTAGAGGCAGCAGTCGTTGCCGAACTCACTCACCTGGCGACGCTGTATCACGACGACGTCATGGACTCCGCGCCCACCCGGCGCGGGGCCCCCGCAGCCCACGAGGTGTGGGGCAACTCCGTGGCGATTCTGACGGGCGACCTGCTGTTCGCCCGCGCCTCTCGCGTGGTGGCTGGCTTGGGCCCGGAGGCGGTCCGCATTCAGGCGTTGACCTTTGAGCGGCTGTGCCTTGGGCAGTTGCACGAGACCGTGGGACCCGCCGACGGCGAGGACCCCATCGCGCACTACATCCAGGTGCTCGCGGACAAGACGGGGTCGCTCATTGCGACCTCCGCTCGCTTCGGGGCGATGTTTGCGGGTTGCGAACTCAGCACCGTCCAGCAGGTCACCAACTACGGTGAGCTTGCGGGCATTGCGTTCCAGCTCGCCGATGACGTGATTGACGTGCGTTCCGACGCCGAGACCACCGGCAAGACACCGGGAACAGACCTGCGTGAACGAGTGGCGACCATGCCCGTGCTGCTCTTACGCGCCCGGGTCGCCACCGGCGCCGATGCTCCGGCCGAGCCCGGCGGGGAGCGTGTCCCCCTCGATGCCGAGTCGATAGAGCGGGACCGCGAGCTGCTCGCGGCCATAGATTCGGACCTCACCTCTGACGAGGCGCTTGAGGCTGTAGTGAAGTCGCTGTCCGGACACCCAGTGGTCGACCAGACGGCGGTGCTCGCTCATCGCTGGAGCCAGCAGGCCATCGATTCGATCGCGAAGCTACCCGAGGGTGACGTTAAAGACGCCTTGGTTTCTTTCGCTCAGGCTTTGGTGGCTCGCGCGGCGTAGCTGCCGCACCATCGGCCGGGGTGTGTGCCCCGATCGACAGCGGTCACGGGTGCCACCATGGCGCCTGAGTCTCGCACCTGATTCCTGGTGTTCAATAGGGTCATGGCTAACATACTGATCCTTGGCGGCACCCAGTGGTTGGGCCGCACCCTCGCAGAGATTGCGCTGTCGCGCGGCGACTCCGTGACGTGCCTGGCTCGCGGCGAATCTGGGGCGGTGGCCGAGGGAGCTGAGTTCGTCAGGTCCGACAGGCGCGGGCTGGACGCCTACCGGGCGGTCGAGGGTCGCGACTGGGACAGCGTCATCGAGGTCAGCTGGCAGCCCTCGTTCGTCGAGTCCGCCGTGCGTAACCTGGGCGAGCGAGCCGCACACTGGACGTACGTGTCCTCCGTCTCGGTCTACGGTCCCGGCACTGAGGCGGGTGCCGACGAGAGTGCGCGACTGCGCCCCACCCTTCCCGCCGGTAGCCATGCAGACATGAAGGTCTACGGCGAGGCCAAGGTTACGTGCGAGCGCGTCACCCGTGACGCGGTCGGAGACAAGATGTTCGCTCCTCGCCCCGGGATTCTCGCCGGCCCTGGCGATCCCACTGACCGTGTGAGCTACTGGCCGGCACGCTTCCACACCGCCGGCGCGGAGCCGGTGCTCATCCCCGATACTCCCGAGGTCAACGTGCGCGCGCTGGACGTACGCGACCTCAGCGAGTGGATGCTCGACTCGATCGCCGCCGGGCTTGCCGGCCCGGTGAACGCCGTGGGCGAGGACATCCGTTTCGAGGACTTCATCGCGCTTGCCCGCAGCGTAGGTGGGCACACCGGGGACCTGGTGGAGGTCACCTCTCAGTGGCTCCAGCGCCAAGGTGTCCAGCCGGGCAGTGGGCCTCGCTCGCTGCCGTGGTGGGTGCCAGGGGACGACGCCGACGATGGCCGCATGCGGCTGTCGGGGCAGAGCGCTCTGGATGCCGGAATGACCCGCCGGCCGCTGCGCGAGACCCTAGAGGACTGCCTTGAGGACGAACGCGTGCGCGGGTTCGAACGCGAACGCGAGGCGGGCCTGTCTCGTGGCGAAGAGCAGTTCTTGATTGAGCGTTGGCTCACTCGGTAACGAGCGCCAAGCCCGGTCTCCGCGGCGTCCGCGCTGACTGAGCGTGGCGCGGCATCGGCTCCAAAAGTAGTTTCGAAAACCGCGAACGGGGACGTACGTCCCGTCGTCACGTTGTCCCCGGGGAACAGGATTGGGGGAGTGACACGGCCACCCGGCCGTAGCGTTCGTAGGGAGATTTCAATGACGAATTTTGGCGCTTTGCTTGAGCCGTTCACCATAGGGAACGTGACACTGCCGAACAGGCTGGTCATGCTGCCGATGGGCACAGAGTTGTGTGGAGAAGATGGCCGGTCAACGCCGGCGGAGGCTGCCTACTACGCGGCTCGCGCGCGCGGGGGCACAGGCCTGGTGATGACCGGCATCACCTTTGTCAGTAGCGAATTCGACCCCATCCCACCGGGCTTGGCGCGGATCGATACCGATGCTCATACCGAAGGAATCAAGGCGATCGCCGATGCGGTCCACGCCGAGGGTGGCCTGCTGGCTCTGCAGCTCACGATGGGCCTTGGACGCAACAACCAGTATTGCGAAACCCTGGGCATGGAGCCCCGCTCATCCGCTGAGGTTCCCTGGTTCTTCGATCCATCCGTGACGTGCCGGCCGCTCGCCGTAGATGAGATTGCCAAGATTGTGGCCGCGAGCGGTGAAGCTGCTCGTCGCGCCCACGAGGCGGGCGTTGACGTAATCGACATCCACGGCCACACCGGCTACCTAGTCGACCAGTTCATGAGCGCTTGCTGGAACACACGCACTGATCAGTACGGCGGCTCGCCCCAGAACCGAGCCCGTTTCTTGACGGAGGTGCTGGCTGCAGTCAAGGCGAACGCTCCCGGCAGGCCCGTCTCGGTTCGACTCTCCATCAACCACCGCTTCCCGGGAGGCCGGACGGTTGAAGAGACTCGGGCGTTGCTGCCCTTCATGGAGACCGCTGGCGTAGACCTGCTGCTCTGTGACGACGGCTCCTACGAGGCGATGGACTACGTCTTCCCGCCGTACTACCTCGGCGATGAGTGCATGACGAACGCGGTGGATGGCGTCAAGGAGTACACCACGATGCCCGTCGTTGCCTGTGGAAATATCACCCCGACTAGCGGAAACCGCCTGCTCGAAGAAGGCAGAACGGACCTCGTTGGCATCGGCCGTGGGTTGATCGCAGATCCCGACATCATTGTGAAGATAGTCGCAGGCCAAGAAGAGCGAATTCGCCCGTGCATTCGCTGCAACCAGCTGTGCGTGGGTAATGCGTTCATGGGCAAGGCGCTGGGATGCGCAGTGAACCCGGCGGTGTCTCATGAACTCGACGGACCCATCGCAACCGCGGACGCACTCAAGCGAATCGCCATCATCGGCGCTGGACCGGCGGGGCTCGAGGCAGCGCGCGTCGCGGGCCTGCGTGGTCACACGGTCGACGTGTATGAGAAGTCGAACCGCTTGGGCGGAGTGCTGCACCCCGCTGCGACGCCCGACTTCAAGCGCCAGCTTCGCCAGATGATTTCATGGTGGGAAGGTGAGCTCGCGCTGCTTCCCACAGTGCACGTCCACTTCGAGACCGAGATCAGTCAGGGCGCTCCCCAACTCGCAGGCGTAGACGAGATCATCGTCGCTGTGGGCTCGACGCCGCTGTCTCCGCCTATCCCCGGCTTGGACTCCGACAACGTGATTGAGGTCATCGACGCCCACGAGAATCCGGCAAAGGTCGGGCACTCGGTCGTGGTGTGCGGAGGTGGGCTTTCCGGTGCTGATCTGGCTCTAGAACTCGCCCAGGCTGGTCGCGCTGTCACCCTCGTGGAAATGGCAGACGCCATCGCCAAGGACATGCTGCCGCTGAACAAGATCTCGCTTGATGCGCGACTGTCTTCAGCCAACGTGACGATCCTCACCGGGACTACCGTCACGGCGGTCACCGGCGAGGGAGTGTTGGTCTCTGGGCCCGACGGCGAGCACACACTCACTTGCGACACGGTCGTGACCGCTTTTGGCGTCGCACCAGCGACGCACCTGGTTGCGCAGCTGTCTGAGTCCACGACCCCCGTGCGTGCGGTGGGGGACTGCGTGGAGCCCCGCAAGGTGGGCGACGCGATCAACGACGCCTACAATCTGGCGGCCGCGCTCTAGCGCCTGGCCCGGGGTCGGGTTTCGGTGACGCGCCGGAACCCGACCGCCGCTGGCACGGCAAGGGCGGCTACAACGGCTCGGCAACCTCGCCCACCGGGGCGTTCTTAGGGATCTTCTTGCTCGACTGCGAACGGAAGCCGTCTACGGTCAGCACGACCAACGCTACCCAGATCAGGGCGAACCCGGCCCATCGGCTGGGCGGCATCTCCCTGGGGCGGAGTGCCGCCCTCGATGGCTCCCGAGCCCGAGGTGTCGGTCACGCCCTCGTCGTCCACCATCAAGCCCTCGCCGGGCTCCGGCTCATCACCGGATCCAGGCACCAGCTCGTCACCGGACTAGGCGAAGCGGCGAACTAAGCTGTCTGGACCTCAGCCTGCTCGTGGCGCGCGCGCCGGGACTTCCATCCGCGCAGGAGCAAGACGCCGACCGCGTACACGGCGAGCAGCACGTAGAGCAGGTGCCAACCGGTCAGCCACACAATTCCATTCGCCACTAGTGCGAGCGCGCCAAAGAATAGCAAAGTGAGCAGCAGCTCTATGAGCTTGGACCGCGGAGTCTTTTTGGTTTCATAGGGCATATCAACGACGCTACGTACCTGACAATGCCGCGTCAAACGCGGGCGCCGCTACGCTTGCGCGCTACAACGGCTCGGCAACCTCGCCCACGGGGGCGTTTTTAGGGATCTTCTTGCTCGACTGCGAACGGAAGCCGTCTACGGTCAGCACGATCAGCGCTACCCAGATCAGGGCGAATCCGGCCCATCGGCTGGGCGGCATCGGCTCTTGGAAGTGCCACACAGCCAGGATGAACATCATGGTGGGCGCGATGTACTGCAGCAGCCCGGTCACATAAAGCGGCAGGCGGCGCGCGCCGGCGGCGAACAGGATCAGCGCACCCACGGTGAAGATGCCGGTGGACAGCATCAGCAGGTCGTGACTGATCCCGAGGCCCTCGGAGCCGCGCTGTAGAAAGGTCATGCCGTTGTTGGCCCCGATGATCCACAGCCCGATGAGCGCGAAGGGAGTGAGCACCATCGTCTCCACCGTGAGTCCGGTCACCGCATCGACCTTGGATCCCACGCGCTTCTTGATGAGGCCATAGATACCAAAGGACGTGGCGAGTGCGAGAGAGATCCACGGGAACTCGCCCAAGCCGACGCCGATCACGATGACGGCGGTGACTCCGATCGCGATCGCGACCATCTGTAGCCGGCGCAGGCGCTCGCCCAGCACCAGCACGCCCAGCGCCACGGTGAAGAGCGGGTTGATGTAGTAGCCCAGAGACGCCGAGTTCACGTGGTCGTTGACTATGGCATAGACGTACAGGAGCCAGTTCACGGCGATGAACCCGCCTGCCGCCGCGAGAGTCAGCACCACGCTGCGGTCACTGAGGGCGGCTCGCAGTTGACGCCAGTTCCGCATGAAGGCCACGAAGATCAGGCACACGACCAGGGACCAGACGGCTCGGTTGGCGGTGATCTCGAACGCCCCGGCCGGCTTGAGCGCCGCCATGAGGAGTGGGAACAGGCCCCACATGAGGTAAGCGCCAGCGCCGTACAGCAGTCCGGGCTTGTCGAGGGTCTCGTTCACGTAGTCAGTGTCGCACTCAAAACACGCGTGCGGCCCCTTCTTTCAGGTGCCAGTACGCCCCCAACTGGTTCCTGTAGGCCCAAGCGCCCCAGCCGCGCGCCCCCGCGATTGGGGACACAAGTCCCACCTTTTGGCCAGCAAAGCGCGGAGTTTTGTCCCCAAAAAGAGGAAAGGCGGAAAGAGGAGGAAGGGGAGAAAGGGCAGGTAACAGCCGGGCGGAGGAAGGGGAGGAGGGGAGGAGGAGGAGCTGACTGGTGAGGTCAGGATTTCCCGACCGCGGCGATCCAGGCCAGCATGTACGCCCGCGAGTTGCCGTCGTCAATCCAGGTGGGTTCCAACGCGACGGCCTCATCCCACGCCGTGCCGGCGTCGTCCGCACCCGCGAGCGCGAGGTACATCAGCATGAAGTCGCCAAATTGGGTGTCGTAGCCGGCGGGGGTTCCCTCAGCCACCGCATCCCGAATCGCCTGGGCCTGGTCCTCATCGGCAGGAGCAAGGTATTGGGCGGAGGCGGGAGGGGCGGGGATCAGCTGGATTCCCAGCATCGCGCCTGGTTCTGCAGAGAACCATGTCGCGTAGTCACGCTTGCCACCCCACTCGAGCGAGACGATGCTGTGGTCAAAGCCGGTGAACTCGGTCAGGTCAGGCCGCAGCCAGAGCCGGGTCGAGGCGTCTGCTTCGGACGCGGTCATCCACTGAGCCGACGCCTCTAGCGCGGCGTCGCCTCTTACTGTTGCCCACGCGGCAAGGCCCATGTAGGCGGTCACGGCCTCGGAACTGGACTCCTGATTGTTGCCGTCTCCAAATGGCGACGTGCCCGAGGCCCACGAGTGGCCCACGTAGGGATCGAACGCGCGCCGCTCCGGCAGCGCCTCCGAACCGGGGAACGCGCCGATGTCCGCGGCCACAGCATCGAGCACCGGGGCAAGCTGTTCAACCAGGTCAGGGTCGTCCGCCCCGGCGACCGCCGCGGCGTACAGCAGGTACCCATAATGGAAGTGGTGGTCGTTGAACTCCTCGGAGCCGAAAGCGGTCGTCAGCCCCACCACGCCGCGCCACTGCGGGTCGTAAAGGTAGCAGCGATCTGCGCGTGCCTCACACCCCGCTGGCTCGGTCCAGGTTTTCAGGGCGTTGGTGAGCTGGGTGCGGAACACCTCAGCCTCGTCATCCGCGTCCACCGACTGCGCCACCAGCATCAGGTTCGCAAGCCGGTACAACCCCTTGGATCCAAAGTACGTGTCTGCGGGCAGGTCGACGGGGTTCGTCGCGGCAGAGTGAACGGCGTCGGTGATCTCGCTGCGTTGTTGATCCGTGATGCCCTCGAGGTCGAGTGACATGGTGGGGGCGATCGCTGGGTAGGACCACGTCAGCGTGGACTGTGCGCACACGCTCAACATCCCGTGAATGGTGTCGTATGTACCAAGCGCACAGTCGGCCGATGCGACCCGGTCCAAGGGGGCGGCGATGACGGTGGGGCCGGACTCCGAACTTTGTGAGGCATCGTCCTCACCACTGAGGTAGCTCAACGTGGTCGACACCTGCGCGTCCGGCGCCGAGGCGTCGGAGGGGGTCGAGTACGTGTCGAAGACTGACGAGACGGGTTCGCCTAGCGCCGCGGCGAACACAGTTGCGTCCCCGCCGGTGGGCACGGCGAAGAACTGCGCGGTGCCGCCGGCATCGAGACTTAGGGTGGTGCCACTCACCGTTCCCCCGTCAACACGCACCGCGTACTCGGTGCCGTCGACTGTCGCGGTGATGACATCGCCCGATGCGCCGCCCGTGCCCGCCGCGAAGGAAACAGACAAAGTCGCGGTCGTGGCCTGAGTGGCACTGAACGCGACCACCGGCCAACCTTCGGCAAGGTTGATGTGTCCGAGCACGTCGTTGCCGCTGGCGTACTCAAGCGTCACGGCGACTGGGTCCGCGGCGCTGACCAACGGCCGCGCGGGCGCAGTGTCGAGGGACACGGTGACGTCGTCGCGCGCCGCCCCAAAGATGGTGTTCTCCGTGGCCTCCACGCGGGGAAGCCCAAACGAGAATCCCCCTTCGGTGAGGCGGAACGACAGCGGTGAGGCGAACACGGGCAGTAGCTCGTCGCCAAACGCGAGGCTCGAGTACCAGCGGTTGGTGGGTGGGATCACCCCGTCGGTCAGGTGCACGGACGGAAGTGGCGCGAGCGTCCGCTGTGGCAGGGCGGCCATCAGTCCGGTAACAGCATCGGGCGCAATGATGGATTCCCCCGGGTCGATCGCGGGTATCGCGCTCGCCGAGCCGTGGGACTCGTCGGGCTGCGCCGAATCCGAGCAGCCCGTCACAGCCAAGGCGAGAATGGCGACCCCCGCCGCCACGGCGCTCCCCGCTCGCACGTCACAGTCCGATCTTGTGCAAGAAGTCCTTGGATGCGTCGCCGACGCCCGCAAGGGGGCCGTCATCGCGTAGCTCGAGTGTCGCTTCTATGGGCGTACCCGGCTGGACCAGGCCGTTTTCGTCCCCCGCGACCAGTTCATCAGACACCACGTGGGCGATCGTCTCGGCGGACCCGCTCATGGTCTGTACCCCAAGCGACTCGACCGTGCCCGTAATGGTGCTCTGATCGGGTAGACGCAGCGTGACGCTGGCATTGTCACTAATGCGGCCAAAGTCGCGCGGGCTGAGTACGAATTTCGCCTCGACAAACAGCGACCCGGAGCGGTTGATGTTCGCAAGGACACTGCCTGCCTGAGCGAATCCACCCTGTTCAACGGTCACGTCACTGATGATGCCGTCCACGCTCGCGCGGATGGTGATTGTTCCATCGTTGGCGATGTCGGCACGAGTGGCAGCGACGGCGCCAGTCTTGATGTCGCGCTCAAGTTGGAGACTCTGAACCTGGAAGAGCACCTCGCCGGCAGACACGGAGTCTCCCTGCTGGACGTACTGGTCAGTCACAATTCCACCGTAGTCGGTGCCCACCGGGTAGGAATCGGCTTTGATCGTGGCGCTTTGGCTGACTGCCTGTAGCTGCCGCTGGTTGAAGATCACGGTGCATGCCGCCACGATGATGGCGACTGCTAGGAGCCCAAAGATGAGCTTAGAACGGTTCTTCCACGTCATGACGTCTTCTCCAATCGCTTGGACGGGCTCTTGGGCGCGTCCGGGGCGTTAAGGGTGGCGGTCTTTCGTTTGGGCAGACTCGATGCGGAGAGCATCGCGTCGGCTGGGGAGGGAGCGGGACGCGAAACGACAGTCCGTGGAAGGGACTCGGCGCGCGCCTTAGGTAGGTTGGCGACGGACTTGGCGGGGCGCTTGAGGGCGCGGGCCTCGCGCCGGGCGGTGAGCATAAACGCAGCAAGGATGATCGTGTTGGTGATGTTCCATCCCGTGGCGAGGGTGAGCACGCCGTTCTCCCAATCGCGCCAGATGGCCACCACGGAGGTGAGCGTGAGAAACACAAAGAACAGTGTCTGCGGCACGATGAAGTTGAAGGGCGAGCTTCCCTTGGTTGTTCCTGTCGACTGCCACCCAGCATCGTGCCCGGTGAAGGCGTTGACCAGGGCCTTGGCGTAGATGGGGAATGAGACGGTCGCTAGTGTCAGCGTCTCCCAGCGGAAGGACCCCAGTGTGTACCAGGCAAGCAGAACCTGCATGGCGTAGAAGCCGGCGTAGTACAGCGCCCAGGTGAACACGGTAATGGTGAGGTTCATAGGCCGCAGGTCAAAGTAGATCTCCAGCGGCGGTACCAACAGCAGCAAGAGCGGGCTGATGCCGGTCAGGTAGAACGCTGCAGTCACGAGGTACTGAAGTCGCTGATCCATGGTGAGGTTGCGACGCGGGCTCATGGGGTTGTGCTGCAGAAGAATCTCGAAGCCACCCGTTGCCCACCTGAGTTGCTGCTTCGAGTAGGCCTCGACGGTCTCAGGGGCGTCACCCACGGCGAGCACGGTCGGGATGTAGATCGACTTCCAGCCGTTCTCGTGCAGCTTGAGCGAGGTCCATACGTCCTCGGACTTGGAGTCTGTGTACATGCCACCGATCTCGTCGATCGCCGTGCGGCGGAAGATGACGTTGGTGCCCACGCAGAATGCCGCATTGAACCTGTTGCGGCCAGGCTGAATGAATCGGTAAAACACCGCCTGCATATATGCGGCACCCCTGGCGATGGTGGTGTGCAGGTTGCCGTAGCTCTGTGGGGTCTGAACGAACGCGACCTTTTCGTCCGTGAAGAACGGGACTGTCTCTTCAAGGAACTCGGGTTCAACCACAAAGTCAGCGTCAAAGATAGCGAAGAACTCGCCCTTCGCCAGCGTCAGCGCATGGTTGACGTTCCCGGCCTTCGCGCCGCCGGAGCTGAGTCGACGTATGTACCTCGCACCGATTTCAGCGGCCATGGCGCGAACCTCGTCCGACTTGCCGTCATCGAGGATCCACGTGCGGTGGGCACCCCGTAGTGCGAAGGCCGCCACGGCGGTGCGTCGGACCACATTGATGTCTTCGCCGTACACGGTGATGAAGACATCGATCAACGCGCGGCGCCCGTCGAGTTGGACTGTCCAGTCACGCTCGGGTCCCGGGCGAAACTCGGGGTACAGGTGGTCCTTGGCGCGGTGGTACGCGAAGTCACGGGGGTTCTGCCCCCCGGAGAGGATGGTCCACATCGCCAGCAGGGCTTGCGCCACGAGGATCGATTCCGCGACGATCACCATCGTGTAGGGCAGCATGTCGCCGCGGTTGGCTGGATTCAACAAGAACGCGGCATAGAACAAGATGCCTAGCGTCGAGATGAGCACAAGCATCATCATGACGGGGGACTGCTCTCCCGCGATTCCTTCGCCTACTGGATGCTGCCCAGTGGATGAAGGGGTCTGACGAACTGCCATGGCGGACTCCGATTCCTCATGTCGGTATCGTGGCGCGTTTTTGCGTGCCACGAAGGGTGTCAACGACGACATTGGCGTTCGGAGCTGCCTGGGGCGGCTCACTGGGAAAGCGCTCGGGTTGCGGCCTCTTTTGTACCTCTTTGGCGACGTCGCAAACTGTGAGCAAAATCACAGTAGCAGTCTGGGAGCGCGATTGGGAATGGCAGGGGAGAATTTTTTGTGAACCCCCCACAATGGGGGGCACGACCGAGGCGCACGTCCGCGAGGGGGCTCTGAACAGGGATTATGCCCAAAACACGCTCATTTTTACTCGTGTGATCGACTTAACACTTCTTACTTATGAAAGCGCAAAGTAATTATTAGTGCGGCAACCCGGAGTCGACTAATCCCCGCGAAACGCGCAGGCGCTGGTGCATCCGCGAGAACACGAGCCGGTCAACGAGCATCGTGAAAGTCAGGACGATCATGATGGTCGCCATCATCTCGGTGAGGTCGCCGCTCTCGCGGGAGCGGGCGATGACCGAGCCGATTCCGGTGCCAGACAAGGACCCTGACAGCGCGCCCGAGAATATCTCACCGGCGACGAGGCAGCGGAAGGCGATGGACCATCCGAGCTCCAAGCCAGTGGTGATTCCAGGCAACGCGGCGGGTAGGACGACGTGCCGCAGCAGGGTCTTGCCGTCGGCGCCAAAGGTACGGCCTGCTCGCACCAAAAGCGGCGGGACAGACTTCACGGCGCTGCGCGTAGCAAGCATGATGGCGGGCATCGCGCCGATGGTGACGACGGCCGCAAGCGAGAAGGGAGAGGTGCCAAGGACCACCGCGGCGACGGGGATCCACATCGAGGTGGGCATGCCCTGGAGCGCGGCGAGGTAGGGGGAGAGCCCTCGATCTAACGCCGGGCGCGAGCCGATCAGCAGCCCCAGCCCCACGCCTCCTATGGCGGCGATGGTGAAGCACACCGTCATGAAGATGGTGACGCGGGCAAAGATGGAGAACAGCGAGCCGTTCTGCGCCATCACGCCGAGCTCTCGCGCAGTGTCCACGGGGCTTGGCAGAGTCGAGACGAGCGCGGCGGCAATGCCCCACAGCACCACGGTGACAAGGCCGGTCAGCACGATGGGGCCGGTCTTCTTCCAGCGCGAGGTACGCGGGACGGTGACGGGCGCGGGGGCCTCAGATACTGACATGGCCGTCCTTTGATCCGCCGCGGGGAGCGGAGATTCCGAGTTGGTCGGCGGCGTCGAGTAGCCCGCGTACTTCGCGCGCGAGGGCCACCACGTGGTCGGACTCCACCACCCGCGGCCTTCTGAGGCGTACCGGTACCTCGCCGATGATGTGGCCGGGTCCGGACGAGAGCACCACGACGCGCGAGCCCAGGGCAACTGCCTCGCGGACGTTGTGAGTGACGAAGATGATGGTGGTTCCGGTCTCTTGCCACAGCTCCTGAAGTTCCACGTGCAGGCGGTCGCGAGACGGCGCGTCCAGCGCAGAGAAGGGCTCGTCCATCAGGAGTACCTCAGGTCGCAAGGCGAAGGCTCGCGCCAACGCTGCGCGCTGGCGCATACCACCTGACAACTGGTGCGGGTGGAGCTCCGCGGCGTCTGTCAACCCCACTTTTGCGAGCCAGTCGTCGACGACCACCGCACGTTCAGCATCGGGCATGCCGGCGTTTTTGAGGCCGAACCCTACGTTCTCGCGCACCGAAGCCCAAGGGAACAGCGCGTGCTCCTGAAACACCATGACACGGTCCAGTCCGGGCCCGGTCACCTTCGCGCCCCCCACCTCCACCGTGCCCCGCACAGGCCGGGTGTGGCCTGCTACCAGGTCCAGCAGCGTGGATTTTCCGCAGCCCGAGGGCCCCACGATGCACACGAACTCGCCGGCGTCGACGGTCAGGTCGACGCCGTCAAGGGCCAGGCGCGCCGGACCGCGCCCGGAGAACTGCTGGGCGACGTCGGTAAGGATGACGGGTGCGCTCATCAGATGCGGACGTACGCAGCCTCGTCGGAGCCGGAAATCAGCGCGCGCGCCGTACCGGCCGCGAGCGTGTTGCCGTCTTGCGGGTCAATGAGGCAGAACGCTCCCGTACGACGGTGGCGACTGTAGTCCTCGACCGCTAGGGGCTGGGCGAGTTGAAAGGACACCACGCCGATGTCGTTGAGGAGCAGCTCGTGACCTGTCGCGATGGAGTTATCGAGCGTGCCGCCGGGAAGCGAGATGTCTAGAATTCCATCGATGCTCGTCACCATGGCCTGGACCGTGGTCGCGCCGTGTTGCACGAGCACCTTGTCACGTACCCGCAACGGCCGGTCGGTCAGCCACGCGACGTAGGCGTGGAAGGTTCGCTCCGCCTTGGGTGCGTCGTCGCCGAACGCGAGCAGATCGCCGCGCGCGATGTCTACCTCGTCGCTCAGGCGCAGCGCGACCGACTGCCCGGTGAAGGCTTCCTGGAGTTCGCCAGTCGCGGTGTCGATCCCGGCGATGGTCGAGGTGCGGCCCGAGGGCAGTACCACCACCGGGTCGCCCACCCGGATGGTGCCCTCAGCGACTTGCCCGGCGTAGCCGCGGTACTCGCGGTACTCGGGGCTGACGGCGCCGTCTTGCGGTCGCAGCACCAACTGCACGGGGAAGCGCCAGCCGGACTCAACATCGGCGGCGTCCTGCGCCGTGGGGTGAGTGACCCCGCGGCGGTGCGCTGCGGCGTAAAGGTCCGCGCCGTCATCGATCGAGGGCACGGTCTCAAGAACATCGAGCACCGTGGGGCCGTCGTACCAGGGAGTGCGCACCGACGGGATGGCAACGTTGTCGCCCTCCAGGGCGCTGACGGGGATGCAGATGACGTTGGTGAGGCCCAGCGATTCGGCGTGGGACTCGACGTGACGCTGAATTGAGCGGAAGGGACCCTGCGCGAAGTCGAGCAGGTCGATCTTGTTCACCGCGACAATCACGTGCGGCACGCGCAGCAGCGCCGCGACGGCGAGGTGCCGCTTGGTCTGCTCTACGACGCCGTAACGGGCATCGATCAAGACCACCAGCGCATCGGCCGTCGAGGCTCCTGTGACAGTGTTCCGGGTGTACTGCACGTGCCCGGGGCAGTCCGCGAGAATGAACGTGCGCTTGGGGGTGGAGAAGTACCGGTACGCGACGTCGATGGTGATGCCCTGCTCGCGTTCGGCTCGTAGGCCATCGGTGAGCAGCGCCAGGTCTGGTGCCTCGAGCCCGCGGTCGCGTGAGACGCGCTCGACTGCCTCGTAGGCATCGGCCAGAATCGACTTGGTGTCGTGGAGTAGGCGACCTACCAGGGTGGACTTGCCGTCGTCTACGGATCCCGCGGTGGCGAAGCGTAGTAGCGAGGTCACGCGCGAGTCTGCTGACTCGGGCGCGATATCAGTGGTGCTACTCATTAGAAATAACCCTCCTTCTTGCGGTCTTCCATCGCGGCCTCGCTCACACGGTCGTCGGCGCGAGTAGCGCCGCGTTCTGTGATGCGAGTCGAGGCGACCTCGGCGATGACGTCTGAAATTGATGTGGCGGGGGACTCGACGGCGCCGGTGCACGACGCGTCTCCCACCGTGCGGTAGCGGACCGTGCGGTTCTCAATCTGCTCTGAGTCGCGCACCTTGACGCTGGGGTGCGGCGTGAGCCACATCCCGTCACGCGAAAACACCTCTCGCTCGTGTGCGTAATAAAGGGACGGCAGCTCGATGTTCTCGCGCTCGATGTAGCGCCACACGTCCAGCTCGGTCCAGTTGCTCAGCGGGAACACCCGCACATGCTGGCCGGGCAGGTGGCGAGGGTTGTAGAGGTTCCAGAGTTCCGGGCGCTGATTGCGC
>Ga0307486_1000543_pt1 | contig 34176 bp, 37 predicted proteins | sample CBIW02metaG_FD_203663 | JGI IMG/M metagenome (GOLD analysis project Ga0307486, IMG submission 203663) | Sea-ice brine microbial communities from Beaufort Sea near Barrow, Alaska, United States - CBIW 0.2 | ecosystem: Environmental > Aquatic > Marine > Coastal | place: USA: Alaska | collected... | reverse complement strand
CGATTTCCACGGCGTGTTCCTGGCCCTGCTGCAGACCGTAGAGGTAGTCGACGGTGTCGATGACCGAGAGATCCCCGTAGTGCTCCTTGGCCTGTTCGAACTGACGGGTGGGTGCCGGGAACAAAAGCTGGTTGAGCATGCCACGACGTTCTGCAATGGTCCCGCCGAGCGCCGTGCGCTCCCCCTCGGTGATCTCGGTGACGCCGACACGCACGTTTCGACCCGCCAGCACCTTGGTGCGGAAGGGCTCTGGCCAGCCGCCGGGCAGGTCGCCGAGCTCACCGGCCATGAAACCGATGACGGAGTCGGGCACGTCGTACTTGTCAGGGTTCGCCTCAAAATCGGCCGGGTCGGCCTTCACCGCGGCGAGATAGAGGGCGAGGTCGCCGACCACCTTTGATGAGGGGGTGACCTTGGGCACCCGGCCGAGAATACTGTTCGCGGCGGTGTACATGTCCTCGATGAGCTCGAAATGGTCGGCAAGCCCGAGCGCGACGGCCTGGGTGCGCAGGTTCGAGAGCTGCCCGCCCGGAATCTCATGGGAATACACTCGGCCGGTCGGTGCAGACAGCCCCGATTCGAACGGCGTGTACAGGGTACGCACGGCCTCCCAGTACGGCTCAAGGTCGGTCGTGGCCTTGAGCGAGATGCCGGTGTCCCGCTCGGTGTGAGCGAGGGCGGCAACGAGAGAGGATGCCGACGGCTGGCTGGTCGTGCCGGCCATCGGAGCGGAAGCCACGTCGACGGCGTCCGCACCGGCGCGTGCCGCTGCAAGCAGCGTGGCGAGCTGGCCGCCAGGGGTGTCGTGGGTGTGCACGTGCACCGGCAGGTCAAAACGTTCGCGGAAGGCTGCCACGAGCTTTTCAGCGGCGCTCGGCCGGAGGAGTCCGGCCATGTCCTTGATTCCGATGATGTGCGCGCCGCTCTCGACGATCTGGTCGGCCAGGCGCAGGTAGTAATCGAGGGTGTAGAGATCCTCGGCCGGGTCGAGCAGGTCGCCGGTGTAGCAGACGGCTACCTCGGCGACGGCGGTGCCCGTGTTCAGCACTGCGTCGATCGCGGGGCGCATCTGCGATACGTCGTTGAGGGCGTCGAAGATGCGGAAAATGTCCACGCCGGTGTCGGTGGCCTCGCGCACGAACGCGTCGGTCACCTCGGTCGGGTACGGCGTGTAGCCGACAGTGTTGCGGCCGCGCAGCAGCATCTGCAGGTTAATATTCGGCAGGGCCTCGCGCAGGCTGGCCAGGCGCTCCCACGGATCTTCGCCGAGGAATCGCAGCGCCACGTCGTAGGTCGCACCGCCCCAGGCCTCCACAGACAAGAGCTGCGGCGTCAGCCTGGCCACATACGGCGCCACGGCAACGAGGTCCTTGGTACGCACCCGGGTGGCGAGCAACGATTGGTGGGCATCGCGGAACGTCGTGTCGGTCACGGCCAGCGCGGTCTGGGCGCGCAAGTCGGCGGCGAACTTGGTCGGTCCGAGCAGCTGCAGCTTCTGCCTCGAGCCGTCAGGTGCCGGCTGGCTGATGTCCAGCTGCGGCAGCTTGTCACGCGGGTGCACAGTGCTCGGCGGCACACCGTTGGGCTGGTTCACGGTCACCTCAGCGAGCCAGTTGAGGATCTTGGTACCGCGGTCCTTGGACTCACGTCCACGCAGCAGCTCCGGTCGTTCGTCGATGAAGGAGGTGCTCAGGTCGCCGGCAGCGAAGTCGGGGTCGTCGAGCACTGACTGCAGGAATGAGATGTTGGTGGAAACGCCGCGGATGCGGAACTCGGCCAGCGCACGTTTGGACCGCACCACGGCGGAGGCATAGTCGCGGCCCCGGCAGGTGAGCTTGGCCAGCATCGAGTCGAAGTGCGGGCTGATCTGAGCGCCAGGGTTGATCGTGCCACCATCCAGGCGGATTCCGGCGCCACCGGGAGAACGATATGTCGTGATTTTTCCGGTGTCGGGCCGAAACCCGGCCGCTGGGTCCTCGGTAGTGATGCGGCACTGCAGGGCAGCGCCGCGCAGCCGGATCTCACCCTGGGTCAGACCGATCTGTTCGAGGGACTCCCCCGCAGCGATACGAATCTGCGCCTGTACGAGGTCGACGTCGGTGACCTCTTCGGTTACGGTGTGTTCGACCTGAATACGCGGGTTCATCTCGATGAACACGTGCTGCCCGGCACGTTCCCCCACGGTATCGAGCAGAAACTCGACGGTGCCGGCGTTGACATAACCGATCGAACGGGCAAATTTGATGGCGTCGGCGTACAACTGCACCCGAATCTCATCGCTCAGGTTCGGTGCCGGCGCGATCTCAATGACCTTCTGGTGCCGACGCTGCACCGAGCAGTCCCGCTCGAACAGGTGCACGGTCTCGCCGGAGGCATCCGCAAGAATCTGCACTTCAATGTGGCGAGGCCGGAGCACCGCAGCTTCGAGGAACATGGTCGGGTCGCCGAAGGCGCTGTTCGCCTCCCGCATGGCCTCTTCGAGCGCCCCACGCAGCTCGCTCTTCGACGCAACTCGGCGCATGCCGCGCCCGCCGCCGCCGGCGACGGCCTTGGCGAAGATGGGAAAGCCGATCTCATCGGCCTGGCTGATCAGCAGTTCGACATCGGTCGACGGTTGCGTCGATCTCAATACCGGAACACCCGCCGCGATGGCGTGTTCCTTCGCCGTGACCTTGTTGCCGGCCATTTCGAGCACGTCGGCGCCCGGGCCGATAAACGTGATGCCGGCTGCAGCGGCCGCATCGGCCAGTTCAGGGTTCTCCGACAGAAAACCGTAGCCGGGGTAAATGGCGTCAGCACCACATTCCTTGGCAACCCGGATGATTTCACTCACGTCGAGATAGGCCCGAACCGGGTGACCAGCCTCACCGATCTGGTACGCCTCATCGGCTTTCAGACGGTGCAAAGAGTTGCGGTCCTCGAAAGGAAACACCGCCACTGTCTTGGCTCCGAGCTCGTAAGCAGCGCGCATGGCACGGATAGCAATCTCTCCGCGGTTGGCAACAAGGATTTTTTCAAACATGCAGGCCTTTCGGGGACGTACGTGGCGTACAGCTAACGGTTAGGTTCTCTAACACTAGTGAAGGTAACGTTGCTGATCATGCACGTACTCAGCGTAAGTTCCCTTAAGGGCGGCGTAGGCAAGACCACGGTGACCCTTGGTCTGGCTTCTGCTGCCTTCGCCCGTGGCGTGCGAACACTGGTTGTGGATCTCGATCCGCAGTCCGATGTGTCCACCGGTATGGATATTCAGGTAGCCGGACACCTCAATGTTGCCGATGTTCTCGGCTCCCCCAAAGAGAAGACCGTTCGCGCCGCTATCGCCCCGAGTGGCTGGACGCGTAACCGTCCCGGAACGATCGACGTCATGATCGGCAGTCCCTCGGCCATCAACTTCGACGGGCCGCACCCGAGCATCCGTGACATCTGGAAGCTCGAAGAAGCGCTCTCGACGATTGAGAAAGACTACGAGCTTGTGCTCATCGACTGTGCTCCGTCCCTCAACGCCCTCACGCGTACCGCGTGGGCCGCGAGCGACCGGGTCGCCGTGGTTACCGAGCCGGGCCTGTTTTCGGTCGCTGCCGCCGATCGTGCCCTGCGCGCGATTGAAGAAATTCGTCGTGGCCTCAGCCCACGACTTCAGCCGCTGGGCATCATCGTCAACCGGGCCCGCACGGCTTCCCTCGAGCACCAGTTCCGCATCAAAGAGTTGCGCGACATGTTCGGTCCCCTCGTGCTCAGCCCCCAGCTGCCAGAGCGCACGTCGCTTCAGCAAGCTCAGGGCGCGGCCAAGCCGCTTCATATCTGGCCCGGCGACAGTGCGCTCGAGATGGCCGGCTACTTCGACCAGTTGCTCGACCGCGTGCTGCGCACGGCGCGTATCGGCGAGTACGCCGAAGCTCCCGCTCTCTAGGCCAGGCCCGCGCGCTGTTGCGCGTGGCGCGCTGGAGCCAACCGCGCGCACAACGACGTCCGTCTCGGGCCCGGAGCTCCGAAGCTAGGAAATCTTGCGGGTGGTGCGACGAGCGGCGAGCTCATCGGTGGCGTCGATGGCCTGCATGTCGAGTTCGACGAGACTGGTTTCGACCTCGCGCAGCACTTTTCCGACGGCAATACCGAAGACGCCCTGGCCGCGGCTGACCAGGTCGATGACCTCGTCGTTGGAAGTGCACAGGTAGACACTGGCGCCATCGCTCATGAGCGTGGTCTGGGCGAGGTCGCTGATGCCCGATTCACGCAACTGGTTGACCGCCGTGCGAATCTGTTGCAGCGAGATTCCGGTGTCGAGCAGGCGTTTGACGAGTTTGAGGACGAGAATGTCGCGGAAGCCGTAGAGCCGCTGCGAGCCGGAGCCGGCTGCGCCGCGCACCGTGGGTTCCACCAGGGCGGTGCGCGCCCAGTAGTCCAGCTGACGGTAGCTGATGCCGGCCGCACGCGCGGCGACAGCGCCGCGGTAGCCGGAGTTTTCGTCAAGCTCGGGCATGCCATCGGTGAACAGCAGTCCTAACGAGTAACGCGAAGCGTCAGCGTCAGGCTTGAGCTCACTCATATGGGTTGCCTCTCGGGGGTTACGTCGTGCGGTGACTGACTCGCCCTGAAGCGGAGCGCCATTCACTGTAGTGCGGAACTGGTGCGGTTGAACTGGTGCGGTTGAACTGGTGGTGCGAAATCGCTCACTGTGGATCGCTCTCACTACGGTACCGACGTAGAACGCTTGCAGCCCTGACATTCGCGTGACTGGTTCGGCGTGTCGGCCTGCCGCTTATGGTTGGCCCGACATGCGGCAACCACAATGGAAGAAACTACAACCGGGGTCGCATTGTGACTGAGCCAGTCTACGACCTACTTGGTCAGTCGGCCCAGCGCAGATCGGATCAGGCTGCCGCGAATGACCTCGAGCTGCCCGGCTATCTCGACGGCCATTTCGGCAGCCTTGGCTCGACTGGAGGCGTCTTTACGCCGAGCGAGGGGCACTAGGGCGCTCTCAATCAGCCCGAGTTCGCGTTCAGCGGCACCGCGAAACCCGCGGAGGTGCCGCGGCTCGATGCCGCTGCGTTGCAGCTCCACGAGGGCGCGCAGCACGTTCAGCACGCCGTCGCCGTAGTAGTCGGCCGGCAGAATGATCGACGCCGAGACGGCGTCATGCAGCAGCGCGGCGGAGGCTCCGGCCTCGCGGAGAAGTTCTTCGCGGGTGAGGCGACGTACTGTGCCGAGCATCGACGGTCCGGGCGTGGTTCCGCCCGGCAGCACCGGCGACATTCCCGCATCGAGATCCTCAAGATAGGAGCGGATGACCTTCAACGGCAGGTAATGGTCGCGTTGCATCGAGAGGATCAATCGCAGACGATCCACGTCACTCGTGCAGAACTTGCGATAGCCGGATTCCGTGCGAGCCGGCGAGACGAGGCCCTGCTCCTCAAGGAAGCGCAGCTTCGAGGGAGTCAGGTCGGTGAATTCCGGCGTGAGGCGTGCCAAAACCTGGCCGATACTCAGCAGCGGCGCTGCTCCCGGAGATTGCCCCTTCACCGCCGACACAGGCACGGACCGGGCCTGGGCGGAGTTTGCCGGCACTACTCGCTCGCTGCGCGAGCGAGGTCGAGGCGCGAGGCGTAGAAGGTGAGGCGGAACTTGCCTACCTGCACCTCGGCGCCATCAGTGAGAGCAGCGGTTTCAATGCGCTCTCCGTCAAAGTAGGTGCCGTTGAGGGAACCGAGGTCTTTGACCTGGAAGGACGTACCGGTGCGCAGAAATTCGGCATGGCGGCGTGAGACGGTGACATCGTCGAGGAAAATGTCGGCGTTGGGGTGACGACCGACGCTCGTGAGATCGGCGTCGAGCAGAAACCGGGCTCCGGCGTTGGGTCCGCGACGCACGACCATGAGGGCCGAACCGGAAGGCAAAGCCGCGATGGCTTCCTGCTCTTCTGCGGTCACATTGGAGTCGATGGCCGCGACCTGGGCCGCGAATTCCTGACTGAAGTTCATCGTCGTGTCGGTGCTGAGCATGTCATGCACCGTCGTTGATTCGCCGGGCGTCTCGTCGTTGGACGGCACAGGCACGGACCGTTCAGGCACAGACGGTTCAGGCACAGACGGTTCAGGCACAGACGGTTCAGGCGTGGACGATGCGGGGGTGGACTGCGCCTTGTTGGGCATTGCTTCGCCTGTCGTCGAGTTCTCGGGCTGTTCTGGAGGCACGGGCGCGTTCTTTCTCTCGGGACTGTTCGTTCCGGATAGATCAACCATCGTGCACCTCCTATCGTCCCAGCGTATCGGAAGATGCACCCGTGGAGACCCTCGGGAGTCGAATCACTCTGACCGTTTCAATGGCATAGATGATGCCCGCCCACCAGTACAAGAACGCACCCCAGATTGCAAAGGCCCATCCCACCGGCTGTGACCACCATTCCAGTTGAGGAAAGGCCTGTCCGAGCATGATCATCGGCAGGGCGTAGAACAGACAAAAGGTGGCCACCTTGCCCAAGAGGTGCACGGGCAGCGGGCCGAAACCGAAGTTGGCGAGAATGATGCCCAGCGCCAGCAGAAAGATGTCACGCCCCACCACGATCAACACAATCCACCACGGCACGAGGTCACGCCAGGCGAGCCCGAGCAGCGCGGCAAAGATATACAACCGATCGGCGGCCGGATCCAGCAGTTGGCCGAGCCTTGTGATCTGGTTCCAGCGACGGGCGAGGAACCCGTCCAGCCAGTCGGTGAAACTGGAGATGCTGAGCACGACCAGGGCCCAGGCGTCGTCGCCCTGAGCCAGAAGAACGAGAAAAATCGGCACCAGCAGCAGGCGCAGAAAACTCAGCGCGTTGGGCAGGGTCAGCACCCGATCGCTGACCACCCCGTTCGTTGCCCCAGTCACAGTTCAGAGTCTATCGACTGAAGCCCTCGTCGGCCGAGCCGAGCCGTCCGCGCAGCATCGGCCAACTCGCGGCGAAACCGGGGTGGAGTGCGAGCATCGTCACGGCATCGGCTGCGACCCAGCGCAGGGCGATGCTCTCCTGGTCGCTGATGACGGGTTCAAACTCCTGCATGGCTTCGACAACAACTGTGGTGTACGACCAGAATCCCAGGTCGAACAGGGAGGTGAATTTGAGTTGCACCAGGTCGGCGGGCACGCCGGCCTCTTCACTGGCCTCGCGCAGGGCTGCCTCAACCGCGGTTTCGTTCTCGTGACGGGCGCCACCGGGGAGGCCCCAGGTGTCGCCGAAATGGCTCCACAGGGCGCGATGCTGCAGCAATACACCGCGGCGGGGATGGTGAACGAGCAGCCCGGCCGCACCGAATCGTCCCCAATATTTGCGACCGTCTGGAGCGTGCACCCATGCGTCGCCACTGTCTCGGTGTGGGCCGGGCGGCACCCGTGCACCGTTTACGTCAGTGCCCGAACTTTCAGTCATGATTCAAGCATGCCGCACGCACACGCCCCGAGTAGCCCGAATTCGAATTCCGGATACCTAGATCGACGTGATCGCGTGCAGCGGGGCCGCACCGAGGCGCTCACGACCATTGAGGTCGGTGAGTTCGAGCACGACGCCCACGCCGGTGAGGGCATATCCGGCCCGTTCGATCAGTCGGCTCGTGGCGGCGATGGTGCCACCCGTGGCGAGCACATCGTCGAGGATGAGCACACGGGATCCGGCCGGCAGCTGACCGACCTCGAGCTCGAGGCGCGCCGATCCGTACTCGAGATCGTACTCTTCGGTCAATACGGAGCCGGGCAGTTTTCCGCCTTTGCGGATGGCCAGGACGGGGGTGTTGGCCGCGTAGCCGACAGCGGCGGCGAGCAGAAAGCCGCGTGCTTCAATGCCGGCGACAGCGTCGAACTGACCGTGATGCTGGTCGGCCAGTTCGTTGATGATCGCTCGAAAGGCGACGGCGTCAGCGAAGACCGGATTCAGATCGCGAAACACAATGTTCGGCAGGGGAAAATCCGGGTACGAGGCCAGTAGCGCCTCGACGTGGGCGGCGGCCGATAACGGCGAAACTGGAGCGGAAGAGAGTTGAGTCACTGATTCATCTTAAGCCGCCCGCCTGTGCGCGGGCCGCACCGGTATCGAGCCCGCGAACGTCGACCGGTCGCGCTGCACTGTTCTGCTGGCGCTACAGCACCAGCACGCCGGTTGGGGCGGATTCCGGCTCCGGTGGCGGACCGGCTGAAATTGCGCTCATCGCATCGAGAAATTGCACGACGGTTTCCTGCTGGTCGGGAGTGAGCTTGAGGGTGATCTGCATCATCTGCTCGTGGATGCCCGACAGCGCCCGTCGAATCTCCTCGTGCGATGAATCTGTCGCATAGAGCCGTTGCGCACGACCGTCCTCTGGATTCACCTCGCGGCGAATGTGACCGGAGAACGAGAGCCTAGAGAGCAGCTTTGCCGTTGCCGCCGACGAGATATTCAGGAATTCGCTGAGGTTCTTGGGACTGACCGCCTGGTTCTGGCGTTCGCTGGCGATGAGGTGACGAATGGCCGACAGATCAGTCTCATTGATGTGCATATCGCCCTGGGCCCGGTGTCGCATCAAGGAATCGGCCGCCCGAAAGCGGCGCACTGCCCACAGAACCCGCATAGCTGAGGAAACACCGGATTTCTTGGAGTCGTACCAGTACGCCCCGTGTGGCGGGGCGCTACTCTCTTCGTGGGACATGTACCAATGGTAACGTCACCAGTCGCTAACTTGGTTAGTTATTTGTATGATAATCAGGTTGCACCGAGAAGGGGAGCCCCACATGCAGGTCGCAAACGCTCTTGAAGAACACGTGATCCTTCTCGATGAAGAGGGGCGCCACATCGGATCGGCCCCGAAATACAGCATGCACGGATCGGACACCGTGCTGCACCTGGCCTTCTCCTGCTACGTCTTCAATCCGCTCGGAGAAGTGCTCGTCACTCGCCGAGCGCTCGGCAAGAAGGCCTGGCCGGGCGTGTGGACCAACTCCTTTTGCGGGCATCCCTTGCCCGCGGAACCGCTCACCCACGCCGTCGACCGGCGTGCCCGCCACGAGCTGGGGATTGAGATCAGCGATGTTGACCTCGCCCTCCCCCTTTTTCGCTACCGGGCCACCGACAGCGGCGGCATCGTCGAGAATGAGATCTGCCCCGTCTATCTCGCAACGACCGACCAGGAGCCGACACCGAACCCCGACGAAGTCGCAGAATTTGCCTGGACCCGACCGGCAGACCTCTACCGGGCCGTCACCGACGCCCCGTGGGCTTTCAGCCCGTGGATGGCGATGCAGGTGCAGCAGCTGGACAGTTTCCGTGCTTGACACGATTGCGGCCGGAGTTGAGACCGAGCTGGCCCGGTTTTTCGCCGCAGCACGCCTACGTGCGAGTGACTACGGCGAGCATTTCGTAGCGTTGTGGGATTCTTTGGAGCAGGCCGGGACCGGCGGCAAACGCGTACGCCCCGCCCTCGTGCTGGCAGCCTATGCCGGCTTCGGAGGACGCGACCCGGCCGTTGTGGCCCCCGTCGCCGTGAGCTTTGAACTCCTGCACACGGCGTTTCTGATTCACGACGACGTCATCGACCGCGACCTGACCCGGCGCGGGGTGACCAACGTCGCGGGCCGATTCAACGAACGCGCGCTCGCGCACGGCGCCAGCGCCGAACAGGCCGGAGTCTGGGCGGCGGCCGCCGCAATTCTCGCGGGTGATCTCGCCCTCAGCGAAGCGCATCGGGCCCTCGCCAAACTTCCAGTTGACGCGCACACCCGACTGCGGCTGCTCGACCTGTTGGACCGGGCCGTGTTCGTTTCTGCCGCGGGAGAGCTCGCGGACGTGACCAACAGCTCGGCGCGGAATCCGCTCACTGGGGCGGAGGTCATCACCACACTCGAGAACAAGACCGCCGTGTACTCCTTCGAGGCACCCTTGCAGGCGGGAGCCGTTCTGGCCGGGGCGTCGGCCGACGCGATCCGTCTGCTCGGGCGTTATGGACGCCTCGTCGGGGTGGCATTCCAGCTCACCGACGACCTCCTCGGCGTGTTCGGCGATCCCGTGAAGACGGGCAAGAGTGTGACGGCCGACCTGAGGGAGGGCAAGCAGACCGCCCTGATTGCCCACGCCGGAGGCACCGACAGCTGGCCCCTGATCGCTCCCTACCTCGGCAAGATCGACCTCAGCGATGAGGAAGCGGAACAGGCCAGAGAATACCTGCGCGCCTGCGGGGCGAAAACAGCCGTTGAATCTCTTGCCCGTGATTATGCCCGTCAGGCGATCGCCGCACTCGACCCGGCGGTCATTCCCGCCGCGGTGAGGGCCAATCTCACTGAGCTGGCCGAGACTGCCATCCACCGGTCGCGCTGATGAGCTCCCCGCGGAGCGTGTCGGCTCGAACGAGTGCTGCCGGCACCAATCTGCACAAATATGCCGAAACCGCCCTCGCCAGCTCGACGACGGTCATCGGCCACTATTCCACCTCGTTTGGGCTCGCCGCGCGGCTGCTCGATACCCGGGTGCGCACACCCGTGCGCACGATCTATGCCCTCGTGCGCATCGCCGACGAGATCGTCGACGGAGCCGCCGCGGAGGCCGGCGTCTCCGCCGAGGAACAACGGCGCCTGCTGGACGAGCTCGAACTCGAAACAGAGCGCGCGATTGTGCGCGGCTACAGCACCAACCTCGTGGTGCATGCCTTCGCCGCGACGGCGCGGCAGTGCGGCATCGACTCGAACCTGATCGCGCCGTTCTTCGCCTCGATGCGCCGCGACCTCGACCCGACACCGTTCACCGCCCTGGGCGTCGCCGAGTACATCTACGGGTCCGCCGAGGTGATCGGGCTCATGTGCTTGCGCTGTTTCGTGCGCTGGTCACCACGCAACACCACCGAACTCAGCCAGCTCGAAGACGGTGCACGCCACCTCGGCGCTGCCTTTCAGAAGATCAATTTTCTGCGCGATCTGTCCTGTGATCGCGAAATCCTCGGGCGCAACTACTTTCCGGGAATCGACCCGCTGCACCTCACCGACGAGCAGAAGGACGCCATCCTCGACGACATCGACACCGACCTGGTTATCGCCAACGCCGCTCTGCCGCTGCTGGCGCCCGGCTGCCGTCGCGCCGTTGCCGCCGCACAGGGCCTGTTCACCCGGCTGTGCCGCCGGCTGCGAGCCACCCCGGCCGACCGGCTATTGCGCACTCGTATTCGGGTGCCGGATGGCGAGAAACTTCTGGTCGTCCTGGTCAGCGCGCTCGGGCCAGGTGCGTGGAAAAGATGACGCGCACCATTGTGATCGGCGGCGGTATCGCCGGCCTGGCCAGCGCAGCCCTGCTCGCCAGGGAAGGGCACGACGTGACTCTTCTGGAATCCAGTGCCGAGGTCGGCGGCCGGGCCGGCGTGTGGAACGCCGACGGTTTTAGTTTCGACACCGGACCGTCCTGGTATCTCATGCCGGAGGTGTTCGAGCACTTCTACCGATTGTTCGGCACGAGCGCAGCCGAGCAGCTCGCCCTCGTGAAGCTGGATCCCGGCTATCGGGTGCACTTTGAGGGTGATCCCGATCCGGTGGACATTCGGGCCGACCGGGCAGCGAACATCCGTTTGTTTGACGGTGTGCAACCCGGCGCCGGCCGTGCTCTCGACCGCTACCTCGATTCGGCGACCCAGACCTACGACATGGCTGTGAAACGTTTTCTCTACTCGAGCTTCGAGTCCTTCCGGCCGTTTCTGGTGCCCGACGTTCTGCGGCGCGTCGGCCGGCTGGCTCGCCTGCTGCTGCAACCGCTCGACAAATTCGTCGCCGGGTATGTGCGCGACCCTCGTCTGCGCCAGATCCTCGGGTATCCGGCCGTCTTCCTGGGGTCAGCACCGAACCTGACACCGTCGATGTACCATCTCATGAGTCATCTCGACCTCTCCGACGGGGTGCTCTACCCGCAGGGCGGATTCGGAACTCTCATCGACAGCATCACGGCGATCGCTCGGGCCGAGGGCGTACACATTGTCACCGGTGCACGGGTCACAGCCATTCGCGTCACCGACCGGAAAACCGTAGCGGGTGTTCGGTGCGTCGACACCGACGGCACGTCGAAGGAGCTCGACGCCGACGTCGTGGTATCGGCCGCCGACCTGCACCACACCGAAACCGAATTGGTCCCCACTGACCTGCAGACCTATCCCGAACGTTGGTGGAGCAAACGTCGGTCCGGGCCGGGCGCGGTGCTGGTGATGCTCGGTGTGACCGGAACGCTCCCCCAGCTGCAACACCACTCTCTGTTCTTCACGACCGACTGGGGCACGAACTTCAGCCAGATCTTCGGTCGGAAAACCTCCGTTCCCTCTCCGGCATCGCTCTACGTCTGCATGCCCAGCGCGACCGACGCGTCGGTTGCGCCGGCCGGTGACAGCAACCTGTTTGTGCTGGTTCCCGTTCCGGCCGATGTCAGCCTCGGCGGGGGCGGCGTCGACGGTGCCGGATCGGCGACGATCGAGCTGATAGCGGATGCGGCGATCAGCCAGGTCGCCCAGTGGGCCGGCATCCCAGATCTCGCCTCGCGCATCCGGGTACGACGCACAGTCGGCCCGGCCGACTTCGCCGAGGATCTCAACAGTTGGAAGGGCGGCGCCCTCGGTCCCGCGCACACTCTGCGCCAGAGCGCCTTTATGCGGGGGTCGAACACGTCGAAGAAGATTGCGGGCCTGTACTACGCCGGCGGCACCACCATTCCCGGCATCGGTTTACCCATGTGCCTGATCAGCGCCGAGATTCTGCTCAAACGGCTGCGTCACGACGTGACGACCGGGCCTCTGCCCGAACCGCTGCCCGCCCGGCCGGGACGGCCAGCCGCGTCGCAGCCTGGCAGGGGGACTGTGGAGTCTGCGCCGCAGCGGTCGTGAGCGTTCTGTACCTGCTCACACTGCTCATCTCGCTCGGGGGGATGGCCACGCTCGACTGGCGCTTTCGCCTGTTCTTCTGGCGTTCCCCGCTACGTGCAGTCCTCGTGTTGGGCATCGGGATGCTGTTCTTTCTCGCATGGGACCTGCTCGGAATCGGCCTGGGCATCTTCTACCGCGGCGAGACCACCCTGATGACCGGCTTGCAGCTCGCGTCGGAACTGCCCCTCGAGGAATTCTTCTTTCTCACGTTTCTCTGTTATCTCACCATGATTCTGGTGCAGGGATCTCGGCTCGTGCTCGAGCGGTGGGGCGCACGATGACCTATCTTCTACTGAACGCGGTCTTTCTCGCCGTCGTCGCGCTGGTGGCTGGTGTAGCCATGGTGCGCAGGTCGTTTTCGGCCCGTTTCATCGCTGCTGTGGCCGTGACGCTGACGCTGACACTGCTGCTCACGGCCGTGTTCGATAACCTGATGATCGGGGCTGGACTGTTCAGCTATGACCCAGAACATATTTCGGGCCTGTTCATCGGTCTCGCCCCGATCGAAGATTTCGCCTACCCGCTCGCTGCAGCGATCCTGCTCCCGGCACTGTGGGTGCTTTCGGGAGGTACCAGGTTAGGACGAACGGATGACTGAGCAGCTCGGTACAGCGTCATGGAAGACCCGGCAGATTGTGGTGTCATCACGGCCGCTCAGCTGGATCAACACGGCGTTTCCCTTCGCAGCGGCATACGTTGTGACCACCGGGCGGGTCGACGCACTGCTGATCGTGGGCACGCTGTTCTTTCTAGTTCCCTACAACCTGCTGATGTACGGCATCAACGATGTCTTCGACTACGAATCCGATCTGCGAAATCCGCGCAAGGGCGGCGCGGAAGGGGCGCTGCTGCATCCAGCGCTGCATCGAACTGTGATTGCCTCCGGTGTCTTGAGCGTGGGCATTGTCGGTGCGGTGATGGTCGTACTGGCCGGGGTGGTTCCGCTCTCGTGGCTGGTGCTCACGGTGAGCCTGTTCGCTGTGGTGGCCTACTCGGTACGCGGGCTGCGCTTCAAGGAACGTCCCATTCTGGATTCGATCACCTCAAGCACCCACTTCGTCGGCCCCGCTGTGTATGGCCTCGTCGTAGCCGGCGCCACGGTCGACTTGGGGCTGCTGGCCTTACTCGCGGCGTTCTTTTTGTGGGGGATGGCCAGCCATGCTTTCGGCGCGGTGCAAGACGTCGCACCAGACCGACAGGCCGGAATTGCGTCGATCGCGACGGCACTCGGCGCCTGGCCGACGGTGCGGCTCGCGATCACCTTCTGGGCACTGGCCGGCCTGCTCATGCTCGCGACGCCGTGGCCGGGTCCGCTCGCCGCCGTGCTCGCCATTCCCTATATTCTGGCGGCGCAGCCGTTCTGGTCGGTCAGCGACAAGCAGTCGGAGAACGCCAACCGCGGGTGGAAACGCTTTCTCTGGATCAATTTCTTCACCGGTTTCCTCGTGACCATGCTGCTGATCTACTGGGTGCGCCGTTAGGGTGAAAAGATGGATCTTTCATCTGCCCGTGTCGACAGCTGGAGCTGGGGTGTGCGGCTGTTCAAGACCCGCTCAATGGCCACGACAGCGTGCCGTGCCGGGCATGTGAAGGTCAACGGCGACAAAGCCAAGGCCGCACAGGCCCTGCACATCGGCGACGAGGTGCGCGTGCGCTCGGAGGGATTCGATCGGGTGCTCATAGTGTCCCGCCTCGTAGTCAAACGGGTCGGGGCCGTTGTCGCCGCCGAATGTTACGTCGACAAGACTCCCCCGCTTCCACCGCGCGAGGAGATCGCCCTCGTGCCCATGCGCGACCGCGGTGCTGGGCGGCCGACCAAACGCGAGCGGCGCGAGATCGACCAGCTGCGCGGGCACATCAACGACTGACGACGTAGCGGATGCTGCGGCTCTGGTCGACGAGCCTTCAGTGCTGCGCAGGCGGGTGCGGCAGCACCGGCTCGGCACGGAGCTCGACCGGATTCGATTCAACTGCCGACTGCTGCGCCTCCGGTTCTGGTTCCGGTGACGTTGACTGCCGTGCGGCGAGTGCACCGAGCGACCGCCTGATGCGGTCTTCCGCCTCGGTGTCGACCTGGCTCGCCGCCATGTTCGCCTCGCTGACGGCGCGCACGACCTCGTCGCGCTGAATCTTGAAGCCGCGGGGTGCATCGATTCCGATGCGCACGCTCTCGCCGCGAGCGTCAAGTACGGTGATGACGATATCGTCACCGATGAGGATTTTTTCCCCCGGTTTGCGTGTCAAAACGAGCATCGTTCCAGCCTACCGTTCACCGTAGTCGGGGCGGGAACGCGGCGCCGCCACCCGCCGGCCGGTCGGCGCCGCTGCCACCCGACCGTCCATCCATTCCACGGGCAGTCCTAAATCGTTGACGCTGGACGGTGAGGTCGTGAATCGGCGGCCGAGCGCCGCGACTGCATGCACCTCGACGACGCTCACGACCATGTTGACCCAGCGAAGGGTGTCCTCGGTTTTTCGGCTCGCGTCAACGACGACCCAGACCTGGTCGGCACCGATTGCGGTGATGGCTTCCGCGCGTGCGACCACGTCGGAGGCTGGTTCCATGCCGAAGGCGATGAACATGCTGTGCCCGATCTCGACGCCCTGGGCACGCGCCAACAGCGCGCTGCGCCGGTCATCGACGCGTTCGATCTGCTCATGCAGCAGGGTGCCGCCGATACGGACCTCCCCCGCACCCGCCACTCGTCGCATGAGGCGAGCTATCGTGAGCGGGTCGTCTGCAAGCCCGATGATCAGAACCAGATCTCCGGACCGAGTGAGCGGGGGCGGCGCTGCAAGGGCGGGCGGAGCCGCAGCCGCAGCGGCAGCGGCAGCAGCGTTCGGCTCCGGGTCGGACGCGGCAGTGCGACCGGTGGCGAAAGTGAGTTCGTCCATGAGCTGGGCGAAACCGTCGGAGGCTGTCGACAGGTGCGGCGGCTCCTGGGCCGGGTGTAGCTCGGCTTCGGCCTCGTCGGCCTCGTCGAGGAGCGCCGCGATGCCCAGGCGTGCCGACATATCGAGGTTGGCATGCGCCGACTTTCGGCGCGGCTCCGGCTCCGTCTCCCTGACCTCGACCGTGATCTCATAATGCTGACGCGCGAAGAAACCGCGGATGCCGCCGACAGTGACCCGCTCGGCGGCGATGATGGTGGCGTTGGCCCCGTGCTCCGCGACGACGCGTTCCTGCAGCTCGCGCAGGGTGGGACCCTCAAGCAGAAATTGATTCGGCTCCACGGACCACACCCACTGTCTCAATGGTCACATTCGCCGATGTGACTTCCTGGTACGACAATACCGGCAGGCCTCCGGTCTGTGCGGAGATGAGACGGCGAATGGCCGGTCGCAACGCCGGAGCGCACACCAAAACCGCGGTCTGTCCGCTGGCCTCGACCTTGGCCACCGAGGCTCGCACCGAGTCGAGCACGGACTCCAGTCGGGCCGGATCCATCAAAATCTGCGTGCCGGAGTCGGAGGGGCGCAGGCCCTCGAGCATCGACTGTTCCAGGGTGGGCTCGATCATAATCACGCGCAACACTGATCCGTCGAGGTACTGTGCGGTCAGCGCCGGCCCAAGCCCCGAACGTGCGGCCTCGACTAGTCCTTCCGCATCGTTGGACGCCTTCGCGCGCAACGACAGCGCCTCATAGATACGCGGCAGGTCGTTGATCGGAATCTGCTCGACCAGCAGCCCCTGCAATACCCGCTGCACCTCGGCAAGCGAGAGCAGGCCGGGAATGAGGTCGTCGACGGCCGATGGATTGATCTGTTTGACGCCATCCGTGAGCACCCGTACGTCTTCTCGGGTGAGCAGCCGTGCGGCGTTCGCCGTGATGATCGAGGAGAGGTGGGTGACGACGACCGAGACCCGGTCGATGACGGTGGCTCCGGTCATCTCAGCACTGTGCCGCATCTCACTCGGCACCCACTTGCCGGCGAGGCCGAATACCGGTTCGATCGTGCCTGGCCCCGGCAGGGCATCGAGGGCGTCGCCCAGTGCGAGCACTTTTCCCGCTGGCGCCAATCCGCGTCCGTATTCGACACCGGCAATGCGAATGACGTAAGTCGATGACGGCAGGTCGACGCTGTCGCGGGTGCGCACCGGTGGCACCACCACACCGAGGTCCATGGCGATTTTGCGGCGCAGGCCGCGCACCCGGGCCAGCAGGTCGTCTGAGGCCCCTGAGACGAGGTCGACGAGGTCGGGCGACAGCATGATCTCCAGCGCGTGCACGCGCATCTGCTCGATCAGGTCCTCGGTCGTGTCGGTTGTGGGCGCGGTCTTCTCCGAGGCGGCTGTGGCCTCGATGTTCGCTTGTTTGGTGGCTTCGCCGGTTCTAATTCGTTGGGCGATGAGCATGAGCGCTGTACCGACGATGAGGAACGGCAGCACCGGCATGCCCGGGATGAGCGCCATGAGCACGGCTGCCGCACCGGCTATGGTCAGGGCGTTGCGTGACTGCATCAGCTGAGCGGATGCAGTCGACCCGATGTCAGTCTCCGCGTTCGAGCGGGTGACGATCATGCCGGTGGAGACGGCCATCAGCAGGGCGGGAATCTGGGTGACGAGGCCATCGCCGATGGTGAGCAGGGCGTAGGTGTTGACGGCCTCGCCGACCTCCATGCCACGCTGCAGCACGCCGATCGCGATGCCACCGATGACGTTGATGATGATGATGATCAGGCCGGCGATCGCATCACCCTTCACGAACTTCGACGCGCCGTCCATGGCGCCGTAGAAGTCGGCTTCGGCTGACACTTCGGCACGACGGTCCTTCGCCTCGGCGTCGGTGATCAGGCCGGCGTTGAGGTCGGCGTCGATAGCCATCTGCTTGCCGGGCATGGCGTCGAGCGTGAATCGGGCGCCGACCTCGGCCACGCGCTCAGCACCCTTGGTGACGACGACGAACTGAATGACAACGAGAATCAAAAAGATGACCGCGCCGATAATGATCGACCCGCCGACAGCCACATGCCCGAAGGCTTCAATCACCTGGCCGGCATAGCCCTCGCCGAGTACCAGCCGAGTGGACGCCACGTTGAGGCCGAGACGGAACAGGGTGGCAACAAGAAGCAACGACGGGAAAACCGAGAATTCGAGGGGCTTCTTCACGAACATCGTCGTGAGCAGCGTGACCAGGCCCAACATGATGTTCAGAATGATCAGGATGTCGAGCAGACCGGCCGGGATCGGTACGACGAGCAGCAGAATGATGCCGACGACACCGATGGGAACGGCGAGCTTGATGAGATTGCGAGTCACGAACGGCCTCCGGCGGTTCTCGATGCTGATGCGGACGATGCTGAAGGGGACGGTGCAGATGGGGGCGGTGCAGATGGGGACGTGCCGCTGGTCGACGTCGCAGGGGGTGCACTCATGGTGTGTGTTCCTGCCGTGCTCCCCCGCTTCTGCAGGGCCATGACGAAGGCGAGTACCCGGGCGACCGCGCTGTACAGTTCCGTCGGAATCTCGTCGCCGATTTCGCAGGCCGAGTGCAGCGCTCGCGCCAGCGGCACGTCCTGAACGATCGGCACCCGGTCGGTGTCGGCCTGCACGCGTATACGAGCGGCCAGGTGACCGACCCCCTTGGCGACCACCCGCGGCGCCGATTTTCCCGGCTCATATTTGAGCGCGACGGCCACGTGGGTGGGGTTGACCAGCACAACGTTGGCGTCGGCGACCGAGGCGATCATGCGGTTCCGACTCATCATCAGCTGTCGTGACCGGCGTTGGGATTTGATCAGCGGGTCGCCCTCCGAGGCTTTGTTCTCGTCTTTGACTTCCTTTTTCGTCATCATCGTCTTCTTGCGGTTGCGTTTCATGATGACGAAAACGTCGGCGACGGCGAGCAGGAGGCCGGCAGCAACGGCCGCTTGCAGCAGTGCGGCCGCTCCGCCGCCCGCTGCGCTGAGCAGTTCCGATACCGGCAGGCCACCGGCTGTCAGCAGCACCGGCATCAGTGACTGAATCACCCAGTACAGCACGAGCCCGACAGCGGCCGTCTTGGCGAGCACCTTCACGCCCTCCCAGAGCGCCTGGGTGCCGAAGACGCGCTTGACACCCTTGACCACGTTGAACTGCTCGAATTTTCCGGTGAACTTTTTGAAATGGATGCCGCCCTGCAGCGCGGCTCCGCCCAAGACGACAGCGACGACCACGAGAAAAAACGGGGTCAGAATATCGGCCAGCGAGGCCAGTCCGTTGCCGAGAGCTTCCACCGCCACACTGGGATCCGGATTGTTGGCGAGGACGCCCACAAGATACAGCTGATCGGTGCCCGCGACGCCGGCCGCCACGATCGTGGTCGGAATCATGAGGCCGGCGGCGCCCACGCCGAGCCAGGCCGTGACATCCTGCGATTTGGACAGCTCACCCTTTTCGCGCACCCGCTTCATGCGCTTCTGGGTGGCCTGCTCGGTTTTTTCGCTGGAATCAGTGTCGGACAACTACCTCACCCCCATGAGCGCATCGAGCGCTTGCCCGGTGAGCGATGACACGATGCGCGGCAGGGCCACGAAGACCGTTGAAGCGAGGCTCAGTGTGATGAGGATCTTGAGCGGAAAGCCCAGGGCGAACGCGTTCAGCGCGGGCGCGACTCTGGTGAGCAGGCCGAGACCGGCATCCGCGAGAAACAGAACCACGAGCAGCGGCCCGGCGATCTGCACGGCCGCGAGAAACATCTGGGTGGTGCCGGTGACAAACGCCTGTGCCGGGGCGGCCATGTTGATGCCGGAGCCAAGCGGGATGGCGGTGTAGCTGCGAAACAGGCCGCCGAGAACGAGTTGGTAGGCACCGGAAGCGAACATCAATGCGAGAGCGGTCATCTGAAACAGTCGGGTGAACTGGGCGCCGTTGACCATCGACTGCGGGTCGAAACCCTGGGCCATCTGAAACCCGCTAAACATGTCGATAAGACCGCCGGCGGACTGCACCGCGGCGAAGACTAGATAGACGAGAAAGCCCAGCGTGGCGCCGACCAGTAATTCAAGGATCAGGGCGCCGATGAAGCCAGGGGTGTCTTGCGAAACGTAGTCTGCAGTGACTCGGGGCGAAACGGCCAGCGCCAGACCGACGGCGAGCATCGCTTTGATGCGCGCGGGAATCGCCTGGAAGGAAAAGGGCGGCGCGATGACCAGAAAGGCCACAATGCGCACACCGGCGAGCATGACCGCCTCGATCCAGGCGAAATTGAGGTTGAACTCCACGTCAGGCTCCGCCGAGAAGCGCGGGAATCTTTTCGAATATCTGGTTCGTGAACGCGACCGACTCGGCGATCATCCAGTGACCGCAGATGAGCAAGGCCAGGGCAACGGCCACAGCCTTGGGCACAAACGACAGGGTGACTTCCTGAATCTGGGTGATTGACTGCAGCAGCGAGATCGAAAATCCGACCACGAGTGCTGTGATGAGCACCGGGGCGGACAGCTTGGCCGCGAGCAGGAGCGCCTGCAGGCCGATGTCGAGCACCATGTTGGTATTCATGTCGGGACCTGATAACTGCCGATGAGGCTTGTGATGATGAGTCCCCAGCCGTCGACGAGCACAAACAACAAAATCTTGAAGGGCAGCGAAATCATGACGGGCGGCAGCATCATCATGCCCATCGACATCAGCGCCGCGGAGACGACGATGTCGATGACCAGGAACGGAATGAAGATGACGAACCCGATGATGAAAGCGGCACGCAGTTCAGACAACATGAACGCCGGAATGAGCGTCAACAGGGTCACCGCGTCGGCATTGTCGGGGTTGGGCTGGTCGGCGGCTCTGGTCATCAAGGCGAGGTCTTCGCCGCGCGTATTGGCGAGCATGAATTGCCGCAGGGGCTCCGAACCCAGATTGAGCGCATCGGTGAAATTGAGGGAGCCGTCGAGGTAGGGCTGCAGCGCGCTGGTATTGATGTCGGTCAGTACGGGAGCCATGATGAACAGTGACAGAAACAGAGCGAGCCCGGCGAGTACCTGGTTCGGCGGAATCGACGGCAAGGCGAGGGCGTTGCGGGTCATGGCGAGCACCACGAAAATTTTGGTGAAACTCGTCATCATGAGAAGCAGGGCCGGCGCGACCGACAGCAGGGTGATGCCGAGCAGGGTGACGATCGCCGAGGAGGGCGCACCGTCTGGACCGTTGATATCCACGCTCAAGCCGCCGCCACCGGTGTCGGAGGGGTCGGTCGGGTCGGTCGGCAGGGTCGGGTCAACGGGGCCGTCCGGCATGGCCGGGTCGACCGGCAGGGCATGCACGACGCTCACGCTCAGCCACAACAGGGCCGCGGTGATGACGACGACCGACAGAATCAGAATGCTGAGGCGTGCGCTCAGCGTGCGCCTGACCCCGGTAGTCACCGTCCCTGCCGAAGCAGTGTGGCGGTCTGCCGCCACGTCGACGGCGACAGGATCGACCCGGCCAGTCGGGCCGAGGGCACGGCAGAGGCGGCGGGCGGGGTGTCGGCGATCGCCGCATCCACATCCGTATCCGCTTCGGCTGCGGCGAGGGAACGGGCGAATTCGGCGGCGGGGCCACCCAACGCCGAGATAGCGGTATCAAGGGTTGAGGTTGTCGCGGGCGCGAGGGACTTTTCGTGCAGTATGGTCACGGTCTGTTCGGTCACTCCGAGAACGAGGCGTATCCCCTCGACGTCAACGACGACAACGGATGCCTTCTGACCGATGGGCTGACGTCCAACGACAGTTACCGGTTTGGTGACACCCTTCGCGAGTGTTCCGCGCGACAGGCGTCGCTGCAGGAACCACAGCAGCGCGAACACGACGCCCAGTGAGAGGACGACTCGCACCGCAACAATAAGGGTGTCCACTTACGACAGGCCATCCGCGACATCAAGAATCTGGGTGATACGCACGGCGTAGTCCTGATCAACCACGACGATTTCACCGTGGGCGATCAGTCGACCGTTGAGCAGGATATCGGCCGGTGCTCCCGCAGAACGATCCAGTTCGATGACAGCACCCGGCTTGAGTGACAGGACATCGCGCACGGACATGCGGGTGCGCCCGATCTCAACGGTCAACGACATTTCAACGTTGTTGATGCGTCCGAGGTTGCCGATGGCGCCGCGGTCCGACGACGATCCGGCCCCGCCGACAACGCCGTTCTGGCGCACCCGAATGGCGAACCATCCGGTCACGACGCCGCCAGCGCCAAGTTCGAACACCTGGGTGTCTTCAGCCGCGAACAGCGCCGATGCGTCTTCAACCCGTGAGTCGCCGAGCACGCCGATTCCGAGGACGCCGGAGGCGCTCTCCAGGGCTGGCCGCAGAACGTCCTGGCTGGAGACCAATTGGGAGTTCGCGCCGGCTGCGGCATCGAGTGAGGCCGAGTCGCTGAGAACCACGGCCAGATCAGCGGATGTCGTGCCGACGAACGAGGCGACCACCGCTGAGCCCACGCGCGACTTCAGCTCTGCGCTGCCGTCGTGTGGCACCGCCTGCAACGGCACCGTCGTCGGCAGCACCCGGATGAGGGCGTCGACGGCACCTTCGGAAATGGATTGGGTAGAAATCATGGAGTGGTCTCCTCGGTATCAATGACGATGCAGGCCAGCCGGGAGCCGTTCGCTCCGACGGCCGCCCGTGCCAGAGGCTGGCCCTCAACGGTCAGATTGAGTGGGCGGTGCTGGGGATGGGGAACGTTCAAAACATCGCCGACGGCCAACGACAGAATGCGACTGGGCAACACGTGTGCCGTCTCAAGCCGGAGCGACACGTCGACGGGCACGGCGGCGATCTGCGTCTGCAGAAATCTGGCGGCATTCGACGTTGTGCTCGTGGGGTTGGCTTCGCCGAGTTGGGGCATGAGAGCCGCGGACGGAATCGCCACCGTCGCCGTCGCCGTGACCTTCTCCACCCGAATGGCGAAGGTCGCGACCACCATCAGGTCGCCGGTGGCAGCCGCCTGGGCGAATTGTGAGTTGTATTGGACCGCCTCGACACCCATATCATCCACGAGCAGCGGTCCGAAGGAATAGCGCAGGTCTTCGAGGCTTTCCGATATCAGCTTACGAATCAGCGCCAGCTCAATCTGGGTGAAGTTGCGCTCCGCGACCACCGGCGTACTGCTGTTGCCGCCGAGCATGTGGTTCACCCAGGTGAGTGCCGACGCGGTGGGAAACTGGATGACCGCCCGGGCGGCGAGGTCGGCGATCGTACACAGCACCATGGCGGTCTTGGGCGGCAGGGAACCCGCGTATTCATCGTAGGTGGCCATGACCACTTGCTCACAGGTCACAGTGCAGAGCACGCGCACGCGTGCAGTCAGCTGGGTTCCCCACTGCCGCGCGAAAGTCTCAAAGGCCAGTTCCAGAACGCGGGCGTGTTCCCGAGCGAGAGTGGTGGGACGACGGAAGTCGTAGAGTTCGACGCTCTTCGCCGCCTTTGCGGGCGCACCGCTAACGACCTGATCCTGGACTGTCACGTTGGGACTATCGACCGGTTCGGCGGCAATGTAAGAAATGTCGGCAGCGGATGCGGCTGGTCAGTGCTCAGCGGCCAGTTCCGGGATGAGCGCCCGCACGCTGTCCGGCTGGCTCGACAGCACAACTATGTCGACCCGGCGGTTTTGGGCCATGTCCGCGAGGCTGGATCCGGTGGTCGCCGGCTGAGCCGATCCGAAGGCGACGGCGGAGATGAGATTGCCGGTCACTCCGCCCTGCTCCACGAGCCGACGCAACACCTGTGTGGCCCGACTCGCCGACAGCTCCCAGTCGGAGGCAAAGGTCGCGGACTGGCCGTGCTTGTCAGCATGCCCCTCAACCGAGATTTTCTGCCCGACCTCCACGAGCGTCGGAGCTGCGGCATCGAGTACAGCGGTGGCGGCCGCGGTGAGTTGGGAACTGTCCGGTGCGAAGAACGTTTCACTTCCGATCAGCCCCAGCGTCAGACCACGGTCGGTGATGTGAAATTGCACCAGATCGGCCACTCCCGCCGCGGTAAGGCTTGCCGAGATGGCTGTCCTGAGTTCTTCAAGCTTGGTGACCTCCTGTTCGGCTGCTTCGGTGGGGGTGGCGGCCGGGTCGATTTCTTCGGCCGAGTGCGTGACCTCGGTGGGCGATTCACCCTCACTGTCGACGAGGTCGGCCGGAACAACGACTCCCTCAGCGGTATCGACCTTGCCCACCTCCACGGCTCCGAAACCGGTGGCCAGGGAGTTGGCGAGTTGCTCGTACTTCACCTGGTCGACGGTCGACATGGCGAACAGGACAATGAACATGCACATCAGCACCGTGACCATGTCCATGTAGGAGGCCATCCACCGTTCGTCAGGATGGACGTCTTCTTCCTCGCTCAGCTTGCGGCGCTTGGCGCGCACACTCATGCTGCTGCGGGAAGGTCTTTGTCCTTGCCCTTTCCTTTGCCCTTGCTCTTGCTCTTGCTCTTGCTCTTGCTCTTGCTCTTGCCGGCGGAATCCTCAGAGCCCGCTTTGCCCGTGGCGCCGACTTTCGGCAGCAGCTCGGCGGGAACCATGGCACGCAAACGCTCGCCGAGCAGTCGCGGCTGGCTGCCGGATTGCACGGCCAGAGCGCCCTCCATGACGAGCGTCATGCGGTCAACTTCCAGGTCGGCCAGTCGGCGCAGGCGTGAGCCGATCGGCAGCCAAATGAAGTTGGCCGACAGCAGCCCCCACAGCGTCGCCACGAACGCGGTGGCGATCATCGGGCCAAGGGTCGCTGGCGTCTCGAGGTTTTCGAGAACGTGGGTCAGGGCGACGACGGTTCCAACAATGCCGATGGTCGGCGAATACCCGCCGAGGCCGGTGAAGAACTTGGCCGCGTTTCGGTCGGAGCGCGCCCGCGTCGCGATTTCGTCTTCCAGAAGCATGCGCAGTTCGTCACCGTCAGTGCCGTCGGCAATGTTCTGCAGGGCGCCGCGAAGGAACGGGTCCTTGACGTTGTCAGCCTCCTGATCGAGGGCCAGCAGGCCAGAACTACGGGCCGTTTCCGCCAGTCCGACGACCTGGTCGATGACCGCCTGGGGCGGTGTGGTCTTACCACGAAAGGCACCTGGCAGCGCTTTGAACGCAGAAATGAAGTCCTTCATCGTGCCGCCGGCGAGACCGACCGCGATGGTGGCACCGAACACCAAAACCATGGGCGCCGGCAGCAGAATGGCCATGACCGACGAACCCTCGAGCGTGATCATTGCCAGGAGCGCGCCGAAGGCGAGCACCAGACCGATCAGAGTTGCGGGATCCACTAGAGCTTCCTGGGGCCCCGTGGCAGGTCCCCGGCGTTCGGGTCGTACGCCAGCGCAATCACGTGGGCGCGGTAGCTGGCGATCTTCTCGATCACTTCTTCCATGGGTTCGGTGACGATGAAATTAGCACCGTCGACCATGACCAGGGTGGTATCGGGGTTTGCGTGGATGCGCTCGATCAAGTCGGGATTGATCGCAAAGTGACTGTCATTCAGCCGCGTAAGTACGATCATGTGCTCATCCTGTCCCGAACGACTCGAGGGAGACGTCATCGACTACTGTCGGTCGTCACCCCCGTCACGTTAGCTACGTCGCCCACCGGACATTCCTGTCGGGCGACATACCAGACCCAACGGACAGACCAGACCCAACGGACAGGCCAGACCTAACGGACAGACTTGTGGGGTCCGCCAGGCTCAGGACCCCACAAGCGTGTCTAGCCTGCGCCCTAGCGCTTGAGGTTGGTGAGCTCCTGCAGCACATCGTCGGAGGTCGTGATAATGCGGGCGTTGGCCTGGAAGCCACGCTGGGCGACGATGAGGTTGGTGAATTCCTGCGACAGGTCGACATTCGACATCTCGAGCGCACCGCTCGTGAGGGAGCCGAGGCCGGACGCGCCCGGGGTGCCGAGTTCGGCCGCACCGGAGTTGAACGTGGCACGGTAGGCGGAAGATCCGGCCTTCTCGAGCCCACCGGGGTTAACAAACGTGGCGAGGGCGATCCGGCCGATCGCCTGCTGCTCACCGTTGCTGAACAATCCGACCAGGGTGCCGTCGGCGCCGAGCGTATAGGAGTTGAGCGTCCCCGCCTCGTTGCCTTCGTTGGTGGCGCCGGTCACGGTGGTGAGATTGGAGAAGCCCTTGAGCCCGCTCAAGTCCATGGCAATTCCGTCGACCACAAGGGTGTCCGAGACGATGAAGTTGCCGGACGTTGCGTCATCCGAGAGTGAGACGCTGTTAGCAGGTGGCTCTGTGCCCGCCACGGTCCAGCCTTTCACGCCTGAGGATTCGGTGCGGGTGAAGGTGAGCGAGACCGTGCGGGAAGTTCCGAGGGCGTCGTAAACCTCGACGGTGCGCACGAGCGTGGCGCCGGTCGCGGCATCCGCCGGCAGGTTGCCGGTGAAGGTCGCGCCGATCGAGGCTTTTGCGGGAACAATGGCACCGACGGGCAGCGAGATGTTGCCGACCGCTCCGCCGTCGGCGACGACGCCGTTTTCCGCACCCCAGCCCTGCACGATGGCGCCATCGGGTGAGACCAGTCGCCCGGCCGAATCGAAGTCGAAGGAGCCGGCGCGGGTATAGAGGGTTTCTCCGCCGAGGGACGTGACGAACAAGCCGTCGCCGGAGATCATGAGATCGGTGGTCTTGCCGGTGGACTGCGATGAGCCCTGGGCGAAGTTCGTGGAGATTCCGGCGACCTGCACGCCGAGGCCGACCTGGGCTGGGTTCGTACCGCCGGTGGTGGCGGTGGCGCCGCCGGCGGCCTGGGTCAGCTGGGAGAGAGTGTCCTGGAACTGGGTGGCTGAGGCCTTGAACGCCGTCGTGTTGACGTTGGCGATGTTGTTGCCGGTCACGTCGAGCATGGCCTGGTGTGAACGAAGACCGGAGATGCCGGAGTACAGAGAACGAAGCATGGGATGCTGCCTTTCAGAAACGAAGCATGAGGTGAAGCAGGAGGGGAAATAGGGGGAAACGCCAGTCGCGCAGAGTGCCGCGAATCTGGCGGCGCGTCAGGCCGGGGTGGTCGCCTCCGCGGCGCTCGTCACGCCCGAGATGGCGTCGAGGCTTACCGGCTCACCGTTGACGGTGACCATGGGCACGGCGCCGGCAAAGGAGACCGACGAGACCAGACCGGAGACCTCGCCGCCGGTCTCGTCCGCGTAGGTGACCGTCTCCCCGACCAACGCGGCCGCAGAGGTTCGCATCTGCAGGGAGAAGCCCTCTTCACTCGCGGTGGCCATTTCGGTGAGTTTTTCCATCATGGCCAGTTGGGTGGTTTGGGCGATCATCTGGTTGGTGTCCATCGGCGAGCTCGGGTCCTGGTTTTGCAGCTGTGTCACCAACAGCGACATGAACACCTCCGAGTCCATGGACTGGTTGGGGGTTCGCGTCGTCGTCGTTGACGAGAACGTAGGGGTTGGAGCGGCGGCGGTGGCCGCCAGGGCGTCGATTGGCACGATTATTCTCCTTCTAAGCCAGTACGTCGATGGTGTGGTTGGACCCGAATCGGGGCGGTCTGTTCCCCAGCGGAGTATCCGGCACTCGGCCGTCGGCACTGCGCCGATTGGGCTCTCGAGCGTCGGAACCGCGATCGTCGCCAGCGGAGCGCGGCTGGGCCGGATCGCCGGCATCGCTCTCGGCGGACAGGTCCAGCTGGGCGCTCAGCCCCGAACCGGCGAGGTCGCGACGGAGATCGGGCATGATCACGCGCAGGGCATCGCGGGCCACATCGGTGGGAGCGAACAGCTCCACCCGAATGCTCTCCCCCGTCACGTGCGCGCGCACCGTGACCGGGCCGAGGTTGTCGGGTGTCACGCTAACGGTCAAGACGTGTTGGCCGGTCCCAGCGTTGGCGAGCGAGAACAGCGGCTTCATGATCTGCGTGGCCAGTGGCACCGAGGGAGCTGCCGGCGCGACGACCAGAGTGGGCGCCGCGGTCGGTGCGGCTGCTGGTACGGCGGCCGGCATAGCCGTCGACACAGTTGACGACATCGTGGATCCGCCCGGTGCGACAGTGTCGGAACCGGCCAGACGCACCGAGTCGAGCACCCGGGATCGTGTCGATCCGTCGGTGCCCACAGTGACATTCGGGACCGTACCTGGCTGGGCCGTACCGGGCTGGCCGGTTCCAGACTGGACCGTACCGGGCTGGCCGGTTCCAGACTGGACCGTACCGGGCTGGGTCGCTGCGCCGACCACAGGATTCGCGCTTGCCGCGGTTGCAGCCGTTGCAGCGGGCACGGTTGCAGCGGGCACGGTTGCAGCAGGCACGGTTGCAGCAGGCACGGTTGCAGCAGGCACGGTTGCAGCAGGCACGGTTGCAGCAGACGCCTTCGCAGCAGATGCCGTCGTGGGCAACGCCGCGCCATCGGCAGCGGTCGCGACTGCAGCCACGGTCGCCGTCGCGGCAACCGAAGCTGCCGTTCGGTTGGCCGGGGTGTCGCGGGCCTGACCCGGGACTGCTGCTGCCGCTATGGTCTGGGCCGGGGTGAGCGCGTTATCGTCGGGTGCGACAGCGCCCTCTGGGGATTTCGTGCCCGCCGACGCGGTCGTCGCCGTGCCGGTCGCCGTCGCTGGTGCCGCTGCGAGTGCGGTGCCACCAAGTGCGGTGCCACCGAGTACAGCGCCCGTCGCCGTCGTACCGTCGCCAGCCGTACCGTCGCCGGCCGTGCCCGCGACGGCGGCGCTTTCGGCTGCTGCGCTCCCGAGGCGGGAAACATCAACCGGCACGGCAGCGTTGGCGGAGGTACCGGTCGATGGGCGCGATGACGTGTGTGCGACCGTGGGTGCGGCGGCTGACGCAAGTCCGGTCGACATCGCTTCAGCCGCTCGATCCCGGGCACGGTCGACTTTCGGCTCGCGGCCTGAAGCCGCAGCCGAAGCCACCGCGCGATCGGCCAGAGTGTCTTCCATGATCGATCCGAACGCGTTGGCGCCGGACGAGGTCGAGGGTTCGCGCGCCGACGATGCACCTGACGCAGCAGCCGGCGCGGCGGCTGCCCCATACTGACCGAGGCTGAGAGTCATAGTGTGCTTCCCGACACTGCTGTGTTCTGCTGGGCGAAGGTGGCGAAGGCAGCACTGAGCATGTCGGCGGAGCCGGCGCCCTGGGGCGGGGTAGTGGTCGGAATGATGCGGCGGATTGTGGTGATGTCGGCATCCGTCATGTAGGCGTCCCGCAGGCTGACGGTGCGGCCCGGATACGGCGCGTGGATGACCTTGTTGTCACCGGCGTAAATCAGGATGTGGTCTCCGCCGCCGGTGACGATGAGGTCGCCGGGCTGGGCTTCAGCGAGGGAGGCGACCTCGGTGCCCATTTTCATCTGGCCAGACACGAGGCGCGGCAGTTCTATTCCGATATCGGAATACACGGTCTGGACGAGGCCCGAGCAGTCCATGCCGCTGTAGTCCTCGCCGCCGAAAACGTAGGGCACGCCGAGGTATTTCTCGGCCGATGCGACCACATCGGTACCGGTCGTGCCATTGCCGGCGCTGGCTGCGCCGGTGCCGAGGGCCGCCGTGAGGGACGCGGCAAAGCTGCCGGCCGAAGCGGATGCCGCCGCAGATGCTGCCGCGTTCGTCGCTGCCGACGCCGTGCCGACCCGTTCGGCCGACACGTGGGACAGCTGCAGCAGTGTCGCCTGGATCTGGCTGATTCGGCCCATGGCCGCGATCATCGTCATGGTGCCTCCCCCTCATTCTGACTGTCGGTGCGGTTGCTGTGCCACCGGGCCCCGGCTATTTCATCGAGCACAGTTTGCTCGGCGTGCAGGTCTTCGGCCTGCAGCGCGGCGGCGTGCCGATCGTGCAGTTTTTCGAGTGCGACCGATTGCGCTCTCGCCGCGTTGTACGTGGTCTGGGCCGCGTCGAGACTCTCCTGGTGATTGCGCCCGAGGGCATCCAGTTCGGCGAGCATGCTGCGCGACGACGAACGCGCGGCGGCCATGGCGTTGAGAGCGGCGACGGTCTGCGGCGAGTTGCCGAGGGCGCTGAGCGCGGACCGGGCACGTCCGTGACGGGCCTGAAGCTCCGCCACCCTGGCATTCGCCTCGGCCAGGTCGAGGGCAGCCTGGTCCTGCTGCAACTTGCGCAGTCGCAGCAACCCGGCGAGGCGGAAGTGGCGGCTCATGCGACCGCACCGAACGCTCGAGTCAGCCGGGTGAGCTGCGCCCAGGCCTGCTCGCTGGGAGTCTGGTCGTCCATTCGCTGCTGCAGGAAGGCCGAGATCGCCGGGGCATTGTCGACGGCGGCGTCGACCAGCGGATTCGTTCCGGCCCGGTAGGCGCCAACATCGAGCAGATCCTGAGCGGTCTGGCGGGCAGCCATCACCTTGCGCAGGGTCGTCGCGATCGCAGTGCGCTCCGGAGAGTTCACTCGGGACGCAACGCGAGAGATGGATGCGAGCACATCGACCGAGGGGAAGTGACCGGTGACTGCCAGTTTGCGATCGAGCACGACGTGACCGTCGAGAATTGACCGTGCCGCGTCGGCGATGGGCTCATTGTGGTCGTCACCGTCGACGAGCACTGTATAGATTCCGGTGATGGACCCGGTTTTGTCGGTTCCAGCGCGTTCGAGCAGCCGGGCCAGCACCGAGAACGTCGAGGGCGGGTAGCCGCGGGTGGCGGGTGGTTCGCCGACGGACAGCCCGATTTCACGCTGGGCCATAGCCACGCGGGTGAGCGAGTCCATCATGAGCATGACGTCGGCGCCCTGGTCGCGAAACGATTCAGCGATGCGGGTCGCAGTGAACGCGGCGCGCAGCCGCATCATTGCGGGTTCGTCCGAGGTGGAGACCACGACTATCGAACGGGCCAGGCCTTCCGGACCGAGGTCGTCTTCCAGAAACTCGCGCACCTCGCGCCCGCGCTCCCCCACGAGCGCGATGACCGACACCTGGGCATCCGTTCCGCGAGCGACCATCGACAGCAGCGACGATTTCCCCACGCCGGAACCGGCGAACAGGCCGAGGCGCTGACCGCGACCGACCGTGGTGAGGGTGTCGAGCACCCGCACCCCGAGGTGGAGCGGTGTCGTGATGCGAGCGCGGTGCATGGCAGAGGGGCTGTCGTGTTCGAGCGACACCGCGCCGTCGGAGACGAGCGGTCCCTTTCCGTCGATCGGGCGGCCGAGGCCGTCAATGACGCGCCCGAACAGACCGTGCCCCGTCGGCACGAGCAGGGTTGTGCCGGCCGGGCGCACGCGGGCGCCGGCCTGCAGACCGGTGATGCGCCCCAGCGGCATGCATTTGATGCCGCTCTTGGTCGTGGCGACGACTTCGGCGTCGACGCCGGCGTGGCCCGGTCGGGCGCCGAGCGTGACGACGTCACCGATCGCCGAGCGCAGGCCGCGCACCTCGACACCGAGGCCGACGATGGATGACACGATGCCGACTCGCTCGGGGCGCGCGGCGTTCAGGGCCTGTGCCAGTTGTTGTGGTCGAGGTTGCCACGAGACTGTCATGAGGCTTCCCCGGTGAGAGCGGCCCTGGCCCGATCGAAGGCGGTGCCGATGCGGGCATCGAGGAATCCATCGCTGAATTCGGTGATCGCGTCGCCGCGTTTGAGCAGTGAATCGGCCACGAAACGAATGCTGTCCAGCGGAAGGGTCTGCTCGCGCAGAATGAAGAGGTCATCCGGGTGCATCCGAATGGTGTGTATCTCGCTGCGGTCGAGCTGATCGGGCTGGCGCAGGGCGCGGTCCAGCGCACGGCGGGCCGACGGTTCGGAACGGCTGAGTTCGCACCCCAGAACGGCTTCAGCCAGCTCGAGCGACGTGTTCACGAGGGTGTTTTCGGCCTGCTGAATGAGCGGAATGCTGCGTTCGTCGAGGGCACGGGCGGCGGCGGCGAGCAGGCTCACCGCGTGCTCGACCTGTGCTTCGCTGTATCGTTCGTTCGCGGCGTGCTCGGCGTCGATCTCGTCGGCGCGCCGGGCGACATCCACTGCTGCCAGACGCAGCCCCTCTGTGTAGCCGGCGGCGTGGCCCTCGGCCCGCGACTGCTCGGCGGCGCGGTCCTGTTCCTCGTCGCGAAGACGCGGAAAATCTATGCGACCAAAACCGGTGTCAGTTGACATATTCGTCCTCGGCGCCGCGCTGCACGGTGATGCTGCCCTGCGCCTCCATGTCACGAATGGCGCGTACGATTTCGGCGCGGGCATCTTCGACCTGGCTCAGGCGCACCGGCCCCAGGCTCTTGGTCTCGTCGTCGAGCACGTCACGGTTGCGCTCGGAGAGATTGTCGCGGATCACCTCGGCGACAGCGTCTGAGGTTCCCTTCATAGCCATGGCCAGAATGTTCGTGTCGATGCCACGCAGCACCTGCTGAACGTCGCGGCTCTCCAGCTTGACGATGTCGGCGAAGGTGAGCATGCGGGAGCGGATCTCTTCGGCCAGGATCGGGTCGCGTTCCTCCAGGCTCTCCAGCAGGGCGCGCTCAGTGGCAGCATCCGCACGGTTGATGATGTCGACGAGCGGCTGCACGCCCCCGATCACCTCGGTATTTTCGCGTGCGACGATCGTGCCGGTGCGCAGTTTAAGCGTGTCTGTGACCACTCGAATTGCCTCGGGGGTCGCGCTTGACATGGTGGCGATGCACTGCGCCACGTCGGTGCGCAGGCTGGAATCCATACCGGCAAGAACAGCGGATGCCTGGTCGCGCCGCAGATGCGCGAGCACGAGGGCGATCGTTTGAGGCATTTCGCCATCCAGCAGGTTGAGCACGTCGGACGGATCAGAGGGGTCGAGAAATTCAAACGCCTTGCCGGCCATCGAGGTGGCGACCCGGCTCATGACTCCGGCCGCGCGCTCGGCCCCGAACGATGCCTCGAGCAGGCCGGCAGCGAAGTCATGCCCGCCCCGTGACAGGCGGCGGCCCGTCATCGTCATATCGTAAAACTCGTTGAGGGTGGATTCGGCCACGGCCGGGTCCACATCGCGCAGCTGAACGATCTCGGCGGCGATGGCCTCGGCCTCGACGTCGTTGAACTGCTTCATGACCTCGGTCGCGCGTTGGCGGTCCATGTTCATCAGCACAACGGCAACCTTCTGGGTGCCGCTCAGCATGGTGGGCGCTTCGATCATGCGCGTTGCCGCTCATCCATGAATCCGCGCAGGAATTCTGCGGTGCCACGCGGGTCGTTCTGCGCCAGCGAATCGATCTCAGCGCGGCGCAGGTCGGTGTCGCTGGGAACGAAGGCCACGGTCGGTGCGACGCGGGTCGGGGTCGGGGCCGGCGTCGGGATCGGGGTGTCGCCGCCCTGTTCGAGGAACAGGGAAGCTGGAGAGGCCTTGACCGACAACGGTGCCGTCGCATCACCGAGCGCGTTCTGCACTTCGGAGAGATCACCGAGTTCGACCGATTCCCGCCTCTGGCGACGTGACCGGCGTGCATACAGAAGCAGGCTGACGATGAGCGTGATCACGATTCCGGCGGTGATGACCCCCACCCGCAGAAGCTCGGCGAAGCGATCGGCTGCAGCGGCATCCGTTGCGGCTTTGAGTGCTGCGGCCGCCGCCGCAGCACCGGCGGTGTTGAACGGCATCACTTCGACGGTGACGGCGTCGCCGCGCACCGTGTCGATTCCGGCTGCCGACGTGACAAGGGAAGTGATGTCGGCCACGTTGAGATTGGCGGCGGCATCGGAATCCACGGCCACGGAGACCGTCTGACGGGTGATGGCTCCGGCCGGAATGCTGCGGCTCTCAGTGACCTTGTTGATGGCATTGTTGCGGGTGGTCGACTCGCTTGAGAATGTGCCGTCGCTGGCGCCGTCGGCCACGGCTGCCGTGTCGGAACCGAGCACCCCGGCGGCGCTGCCACCGGTTCCCGAGTACGTCTCGGTGTCCACGGATTCGTTGAGAGCCAGGCTCTCGGTGGGAGCGGTGAAGGATTCCTCGACTCGTTCAGCCGATTCGTAGCTCATGTCGGCGGCGACGACGACGGTAGCGTTGCCGGCGCCGACGACCTTGTCGAGCATGGCCTGCACTGCAGTGCGCACACGGCTTTCATAGTCAGAAGCCTGCTGGTCGGTGCCTCCGGTCGCGCCGACGCCGACGGCGGAGAGCACGGATCCGGTCGAGTCGACGACGGCCACGTCAGACGATGTCATACCGTCGATCGAGGCGCTGGTCAGGTGAACGATTGCCTGCACCTGCTCGTTGGAAAGCGAAACACCATTCTGCGTTTCGACGAAAACTGACGCAGTGGGGTCGTTCTGCTCCGACACGAAGACGCTGTCTTCGGGAATGGCAAGCTGCACCGAGGCGGTTCTCACACCGTCGAGCGACTGAATGGTCTTGGCGAGTTCACCCTCGAGCGCCCGCTTGTACGTGACCGACTGCTGAAACTCACTCGAGGT